>ERZ651776.5111-NODE-5111-length-11573-cov-4.342989_pt1 | contig 11573 bp, 13 predicted proteins | sample MGYA00514761_ERZ651776 | MGnify/ENA metagenome assembly ERZ651776 | reverse complement strand
ATCGATCGGGGTATTCGCATTTGAGCGAATCATAATTAACACAAAAGATGAATAACCGATCATTAGCACCAAAAATGAAAGAAGAGCGGTATGCCAAATTGGTTTATTTTTTTTGAGGGTGTATTGAATACCAAAAACAACAGCTCCCATCATAAGAACGATGAAAATTACTGAGCCCATATGAAATGGTAGTCCAAATGAATTGACCATCACAAATTCGAAACTAGCCGCCCAGCTTACCACCTTAGGAATGATGAAACTCTGAATTCCCCCAAGGGTAATAACGCCAGCAACACCAGCTATTATTAGGCCTTTCAGGTTTGGTTTGAATTTTTTAAAGTAGATCACGTAGGCTATTGCTGGAATAGCAAGTAAGTTCAATAAGTGAATACCAATGGATAGACCAACTAAATAAGCGATTAGTATTATCCAACGATCGGCTTTTGGCTCGTGTGCAATAGATTCCCATTTGAGAATCGCCCAAAAGGTTATTGCCGTGATCATAGAAGACATGGCATATACTTCACCTTCTTTTGCTGTATCATAATTTTTTAAAGATGAAAACGCTGCATCGTTAAAGTTTTTATATCGTCCCGGTTTATAAAGAGGGTGTCTAAGACTAATGTACTGACCATTAACATACATTCTAGCATTATTGGTTTTAGGATTTCTAATATTTTTATTACAACTCTTACACAGATACCATTTTTTATTTATATGTGATTCGTGTATATTCTCACCCCGTACTAGAGTAACTGAGCAGTCTAAACATTTTTTTTCATTATCCATTATTTATCTCCTAACATCTAAATATCTTTTACACCACATAAAAACTTCTGTCAAGTGTTCAATAGCTTTGTCTCTTTCTACTGACTCATCCATATTCCTTTGTATGTACTCCTCTAAAGGGTCTAGCTTTTCAGCCAGCCCTTTGATGAGATGATACTTCTTACTCTTGATGTATTGTTCTGCTTCTCTGATGATACTCATACTCCGCATGAACCCCCTTGACCACTGATGTCACATATGTCGTGAGTCTCTACGTGTTCATCAAACTCTTCCCCTAGTTTCTCAACTGCTTCACTGTAAGGTACAGACGTAAGCGGCTGACCACCTCGACTACCATCTGGGTAGCACGTAAACCCTCGTAGTCTGTGAGCGTAACTCGCTAACGTATTAGCGAAAGCTCCTACGGTATCATCATTATTAAGTTTACTACCCCACGCAGGAAGATTAATTGTAGAACTAATACTCATGTCTACGTAGTCTTGTACGTCAGCTTGAAACTTAATCCTTCTCTCGTAGTCAGACGCTAAGTCTAACGCACTCTCGACATCCTCTGGGTCAGTACCATACAGATCAATGAGTTCTTGAGCTGCACTATCTACGACATACTGATACACCCAACGTGTATTACCTTTTAAATATCTCCTCTTATATGCCACAGCAAAGATAGGCTCAATGCCTGTTGAAGTACCAGCCAGTATTCCTATAGATCCTGTAGGTGCAATAGCTCTATTAGCTACTGGTTTTGTAATGGATAACTTATCAGCAAATTCCCTTGATACTTTATCTGACTCCCCCTTGTATACGGATAGCCACTGGTGAAGTTCGGGTGTTACCTCATATTTATATCCTTTTTTTATGAGCCACTCGTGTACACCCATGAAGCCTAGACCTAGCCTACGGTTCTTAGCTCTCACTAGATAGACCTTATCGTAAGGTAGCTGTGCCTTTAACGTCCCACAGATAAGGAACATAGTGGCTAAACGTACTACATCTTTTAGTTCTGTGATTGTTTCTATGCGTCCAAAGTTTAGTGACCCTAAGTTACACACATCACTATCATCAGCACTAGTCACCTCAGTACACGCATTACGTAGTGTCTCATTCTCTTTATCGAAAAAGTTAAACGAGAAGCCCGGCTCTGCTGTCTTCATAGCTTGCTTAATGTTCTCTTGAAACACTGAGCCTACTTCACCTGTCTCGTAGTAGTTAAGTAACCAATCAGTGTCGTAGTTAACTGATACATTGGTCATGTCAAGGGGTGCAGGGAAGTTAAAATCTTCTTGCTTTATATCCCAGAGGGTTTTACCTGTACTACCTACTGGCATTGATGCCCAATCTTTAGCTACTAAGAACTTACTAATGTCTGCGTGTTGCCAGTTAAGACTAGCATAGATAGCTGAACGTCTACTGCCACCTTGCATTACTCTTCTACCAATCTCATTTATCATGTTCATCTTAGGGATAGGACCAGATGCTTCGCCACCTGTCCTCTTTATTGGTGTGCCTTCTCCTCTGTATACTGAGTAGTCAATACCTATACCACCACCTGTCATCAGACAACTCTCTGACTTCCAAGATAAGTTAGCCCAATCCTCTCGTGTATCTTCTTCAGCCTTGAGTAGGTAACAGTTGTTAAAGAACTTGTTAAGTCTACCTGCGTAGTACAAGTACCTACCACCCGGTATAAACTTCATGTCTCGTATGTATTCTTCTAGCTGTTGTCTGTCTTCCTTACTGAAGTAAAGATCTGATCCCCCACTCTGAGCAGGTGATGTACACACATCCTCAACTAGAGTGTGAGCTAATGCCGCCCACGTTTCTGCTCCGTCATGTCTGTACTTATGATTAAATATATCTTCTGAGAATTTAGATCTCAACATTGGGTTTAAGTTAGATCGGTACTGCATTATCTGTTGTCTCCGCTTCCTTTAATTTTACCTTGTCTCTTACGATTGTTTAGCTTGTCCATGTTGACTTCTATAACTTCTTTAAGAGAACTCTTATACGCATTAGCTATAGCTGTAGCGTAAAACATTACGTCACCTAACTCTTTAATCATGTCAGCTTTAGACACAGATTTAGAATCACGTATAGTCTTTTGCATCTTACCTGCAACCTCACCTGCTTCACTCATCAAACCAAATAAGTTTTCATATAGGCGTTGGTCTGGTGGTGTAATGATCATGCCCTCTACCCACTCACTGTAGGCAGTGAACTGATCTGTTGTATCATTTATATCTAACTTACTATCGAAGTACCCCATGTTTTTTAAATCCCCTTGCACTATCATCTTGCTGTTACCTTTCTTGTATTTTTATACTGCTTATATGTACGTCATCTATATCGTAGAAGACATCCTCTATTAGTTCTCTTACATCTTGTTCGTGACCATCCTCATACAAAGATAATATGTTAGCCTCATCGTCTACAGCTATTCTAAATGTCACACTAAAGGATTTCATAGGACATCCTTACCCTCTAGTACATTGATACGCATCTCTGCGTAACGTCTTATCTTTTCTAAGTCTGTGATCTCTGACTCTACTGTAGTCATACCTTCGTATAGCTTATGTCCTGCTCTACTAGCGTACTTAATTATGTTACCTATCTCAAAAGAGAATCCGTTCTGCATAATAAAAGTTACTGGTTCTATAGCGTAACGAGTATAGTGAGAGGGTTCTTTTATTATATCCTCTTTAGTTATACTTATATTGCCTGTTAGGTATGCTGGTGTAGTCATTAGTCTTTCCTCTCAGTCTTTAATGTTATTCGTTCGGCAGTTATTAGTTTACCTTTTTCTTTCAACCACGACTCAGGTATTACCCTGTGTGCATACTTAAAATTATTCTTCTCACACCAATCTGTATAGGTGCTTTTAGATCCTTTGTAAAGCTTTGCTTTTGCATTACTAAATACAAATCTTATATCTAATTCTGGATGCTGTTGTCTTATACAAGTATGCTTGTGCCTATCTTCAGAATCGAATTGTCCTTTGGTTTCACATATGATGCCATTATCAAGCAGGAAGTCTGGGGTATAAGTACGATACCTCAAGTCTTCCCACTCAATCTTTAGTAGTTCATACCTAACCTTAGTTTGGTTATCCTTTAGGTACGCAGCAACCTGTTTCTCTAGGCCGCTACGATACCTGTATGCACTATGCCTACGTGTCTTTGCCATTAGACTTCTCAGTGACTGCAGCTAAAGCTTCTCTTAAGTCACCTAGTTTTACTGCTCCTTCTTTTTGTAGAGCCATTAGTACCTCATCAAAAAGCTTTATAGCGTTCTGATTAATTGATACTCCATGTACTAACTTCTTTTGAGCATCAGTTAAGTCTTCCTCTTCGTGTTCTATATTATCTAGTGTAAATTTTGTCATGCTGCTTCCTTTGCTATGTGTACGTAATCTATCATTGGTTTATCTTTAGCCTTTGATACTAACGAGGGTATCGTTTGTAGAGTAGGCCAACACTTATGTTTATATGAACAGAAGCCACACTCAATCGTTAGCTTTTTGTTACCTGTTCTTGCTTTGTAAAAGGTTTCATTGACTGCTTCGTAGCAACGCTCAAAGGGTTCGTCATTCTCTAAGTAATTGTACGTATCAGTAATGTCATTAAGTACTTCTTCTGAGTCTATAGATGAGGCGTTAACGTACTTGAACTGACCTGTTCCTTTGTTAACTACCCACCAACCACCAACATCTTTGTCTGCTCCCTTAGCGTAGCCTACAAGCTGAGGTATGTAGCCGAAGCTGTCGCCTTGCTTGAGGGTTTCTAAGTTAACAAACTTATTGTTGTATGACCAAGGTGACGCAGACTTTATGTCGTCTACCTTACCATCTAAGATTAGATCGTACTCGCCTTTTATAGTTTTGTTATCACCTAAGTCTAAGGTGATGTTGCCGTTGTCTTCAAACTGAACACCAGAAGCCCGAAGTAAACCCTTAAAGACAGCTTCCACTATGTCACCTAACAACATGTTCATTAAGAAGTGAGGTGGGAATGGAGTCTTATCTTCAGGGTCATTCTTCTCGAACCAAAGCTGACACTTAGGACGCCCTACGTTGGACATCCTAAGTCTGAACTCGCCTCTAGGCTTACCGTTGAACTGCTTGTCTAACGCATTGCCTACATCTGTAGCGACTTGATCTGTTATCTCCTTAGATACAGAAGCCTCTCCAGCCATAGCTTTTGCTAAGAAAGAATAGACAGATAGTTCAGCAGGGTGTTCCATTATACAGCCGCCCCCTCTACGTTAACAAAGTCTGCATCACTCATAGTCTCAGATATAATCTTTGACATTTCAGGGTCAACTGAGTCACCTGTATTTTTAGATGACCACTGGTCAAGTACATAACCATTAGACCAAGTGATCCACTCAAAGAATCCTCTGAGTACATCGTTATCTGATTCAGCAATCTCTACCTTACCACCTACACCTATGATCATAGATGAGTAAGTGTTACCTGTTGGTAGTGTGTGTTGTTCAGCAGAAAGATCTAACGTGTACTGGATGGGTAGTGCATTCTTTCTTTGAATGGCCTTCACTGCACCATCTAATGCTCTGATACTATCCCTATTCTTTACATCTAAGATAAAGGGTACATCAGTACCTACATCTGACAGAGCATTACCTTCTGCATCGACTGGATTAGTTAGATTAACTGTACCAAATACAACCTTAGTTCTTTTGACTTGTCTCATTAGTTCTTTAGTAGCTTGAGGTAGGCTTTCCCAATCTTCTACATAACCTGAAGGTCTTCCTATGTTGAAGCCCCCTGTGTTATCTTTGAGGTCACCCTTTAGATCAACAGATAGTACTGTCTTCTGCATTTGACTGCTTTCACTATCCCAACGTGTCCACTGCTGACGCATAGCGAACACTCGTATCTGTGGCTCAACACTATAAGCAACCTTGCCTTCACCTAAGTCCAACTTGTATGCACCAGAAGGTATTACTTCTATCTTCATAGGCTTACCTGCTACATCTCTAGTACCCATGATACCTGAATGTATCTGAGTCATCCTCGCTAGGCTTGAGGATTTCTTACCACCTTCTCCAACGGACACGCCCATCATCTCTGACATTGACATACCATTCTCTGTGGCTACTGTTATTTCTGTACTCATTTCTATACCTTTCAAAAGTTTAAGAACTTATAGTTTTACTACACTACGTCTACTGTGTCAAGCCAGTTGTCACCAATTTTTGCTTCTAGTAGCATTGGTACACACATCTTGATACCGTAGGCTTCATGTATAATATTATCTAAGTCTTTATTTAAGTCATCTATTATTTGTAGCACATAATTTATCTCCTTTGGATGTACATCAACTACTGCTGAGTCGTGTACTGTGTTAACTACACACGACTGTAGTAGCCGTAGTCTCTCTTCTAGTTCCATTACTACAACAGGTACGATGTCTGCTGTAGCTAGTCCTTGCACTGGGTAGTTCTTAATCATAGTGAAGTGACTAACCTTACCCCTTGCCCTTCGTTGTACGTCAGGGAAAGCATACTGTCTGCCTGACACGTTAGTTATCTTACCTGTAGCTAAGGCTTCTTTAGCTAGAGACTTATGCCACGTAGATATACCTGAGTACTTGTCGTTGAAGTGTGTGTAGTATGCCGCCTCTGCTCTGCTCCTACCGTACCCACTAGCCCCGAATAAAGGAGCAAATGTATGAGCCTTTGCCTCTTGTCTAGTTGTATGCTGACCTGCATCAGTGATAACTTTAGCTGTATAACTATGCACATCAAACCCTGTGTTGATCTCATCAATGGCTGTCTTGTCTGCTGATAGGTGTGCGGCAACTCTAAACTCTAGCTGTGCAAAGTCTGCCTCAAGTATCTGACCACCTTCCCATCGTGATACAAACACTTTCTTTACAGGGAATGTATTACCTCTTGGCATATTTTGCATGTTAGGATTACGTCCACTGAACCTACCTGTAGCTGATACGTGTTGGGTAAGTCCAACGTGAAGCAATCCATCTTGCTTAGTGAAGATACTGATACCCTCTACAAATGTAGATAGGTACGATGTCAAAGCTGATAGTCTTTTTACATCTTGTATGAATGATACAGCACCACTCATGTTGTTGTTACGTGCCGTACTAATCAACACATCTAAACTATCCTTGCCTGTCTTGAAACCGTTAGCGTTAACCCATGACTTATCTCTAGGTGATAACTTGAAGCCAGCTACAACACCTGTATCGGTTAGTATATAACCCTTGGCACTACAGTTAGTACAACCACTAGGTTTCTTAAAGTCTTTACCATCTTTCTTAGTTTTAAATACTTTACCCTTACCTCTACAAGTTAAACATATACTAGCCTTAGTCTTACTTATAATACTACTGTATGTATTTAGTGTATCTTTAAACTCTTCAGGTGAGACTGATTCAAATGTAGTCACCCAAGTTTTCTTATCAAGGGGGGTGCGACTAAATAGCACCTTAGACATCTGCTCACCACTGTTAAGATTGATTGGTGTGTCACCCATTAGCTCATGTACTGTCTGGTTAAGTCGTGTCTCTATCTTATCTTTCTCTTCTTCAAACTCTTTACGCACATCGTTGAGTACATCTGTATCAATCTTAATACCATTCATGTACATACGAGTCAGTGTCTTGCATACCTTGAAGGTAATATCTCTGACGTTATGTAAGCTCTCACTTTCTGCTGTGTTGTAGTCTCTCTCTATGCTGTGGTATAATGACGCAGTGGCATTTAGATCACACTCTAGATAGAAGCTGAGTTCTTTGAGAGGTATCTCATTAGTGTTGTACCCATCCTTGAAGTACGCCTTGAGTGTGTCATCCTTCTGATGTTCTAACTCACGATACTCAACGCAAGCCGATAGACTTAGTGGTCTCTTCTGTCCACGTAACAGTACATACTCAGCTAACATTGTGTCATATATGTCACCATCATACTTGAAACCACTAGCCCACAGCCACATCAAGTCATGCTGTGCGTTGTGCATAACTAACAGTGTAGCTCTATCTAGTACAGCCTGTAGCTGTCGTGACCTGTCACCTGATATGTCTTGGTACTCAACGTGGTCAAACGTCATAACGTACTGCTCATCAGGGTTGTCTAAGTTCTGTACCCCTACCTGTGTTAATGTATTAGTAGGTTCAAAGGGATCTAGATGTGTCTTACCACCTCGTTTAGTTACTGTGTTCTCTACGTCTAGTACCAGTCTCATTATTAGAATAACTCCTTTTGTATAGGGGGATATAAAAGATAACCATCCCATCCCCATTGTGATTTTAAATACTTTATAACTTCTCTAAAGTCTTTCTCTGGATATGTACTCCTACCTAAGTTGGCAAACCTTGAACATATAACAACAGAACCTTTTATGTAATCGGTTTCTAATCTATCTACACTTATAGATAAAGGATGAAATGATTCCATTATCCATGCAGGATTTAACTCAACATCAAACCAGTGGCACTTACATTTTTGTTCATCATAAAACATATGCATCAAGTACTCTGCGGTAAGGTCAACTTCTTTTGTGTTTATCCTACCATAAGCAAGTGGAGTATCTACACGAGAAGGTGCAGGTCTTGTTGCATTTGTAATAACATTTCTAAGAAGTTTCTTGAAAGGTTCTATCCTATTCATTATTAATGTCCTAATCTACGCTGAGTATCTGGCGGTGTCACCATCTAACTCAACTGTTACTCTACCGTGCCACCCACCTTGTAACTTATTCTTAGAAACAATCAAGTGTCTTTCTGGATCTTTCTCTCCACTGTCGAAGTCATCTCTGTTCTTACTGATGAGTATCATTAGGTCTGTCTCTGCCGCCTTGCCTGTCTTACTGCCCTCAAGCATTGACTGATCTACGTTGACTACATTCTGTGCTGACGCTGATAGCTGAGACATATAGAAGATAGCACAGCCGTACTGTTTAGCTATGTTACGAGCATAGATTGCCGCATCCTTTAAGTACACATCAGACTTATCACTGGTACGTTGAGCAAACTTATCACCCATGTCTAGTACAACTATGTCTGGCTTGTACCCTTTGATGACAGCCTCAACCCACTCCATAGTCTTACCTGTTGTGTCCTTCAAGACTAACTGTTCGAGTATAGGGTTGTACTTTTGTGCCGCTTCTAGTGGGTTAGCTACTATCTGTTTGCTTGTCATACCTGTTGCCGCATTCATGTATCGCTCACCTACCCTGTCGTATGATTCCTCATTGACTAGCACCATACACTTAGCACCTTGATTAGCGAACCCATTCTCTGAGGCTATGAGAGAGGCGTGGAAGGATGTCTTACCTGTATTAGGTCTAGCACCTACCATGATCAAGTGACCACCACTCACGCCCTCTATCCTACGAGCAAGGCTAGGGATATTAAACTTCCATTGTGCTTGTGTCTTACCTAACTTCAGTAGTGTATCCATGCTGATGTCATCCCACTCAACCTTTAAGTTAGGCATGAAGTCATCTTGATAGCTAGAGATTATATTACGTAACGCTTCCATGCTGTGCAACTTACCGTTGACGTAATCAATACCTATGTTAGCTACCTCTTCACCTACTACCCTCTGGAATAACTTAGACAACACATCGGAAGCTACGTCCTTACTTAGGGCTGTCTCTCTGTCTATCTTCTTGAATAGATCTCTGAAGACTTCCTTGTTAGCTGTAGTAAGTGTGCCGTTGTTAGCGAAGAACAAAGCCTCAAGTGTAGCTGGTGTAACTGACTGCTCATACTTTTCCATAGCGTACTCTAGTGTCTGCTTTATCTTACGTAAATCTTTAGTGAATAACTTATCAGGAAACCTTATACCTTTATGGTCGTCATAGAAATCCTTATCCATCATCGTTCTTAGTAGTGCTAGTTCGTGCATCATGTTGTGTACTCCTTCAATTTTATTATGTCCTCTTCTGTTTTATATTTTATGTCGTCTTGTAGCATCATTGCCATAGTGTCAACTCCTGTCCATGATTGTATTTCTTTTCGGTACTCAATACTTTTGTGAGTAGCATCAGGGTCTAGTGCAACTATAATTTTAGTGTAGTCCTGTAAGTATTCCATATGTGTGTGACTAATATTTGTACCTAAGATAGCTATGCCTGTGACATTTGGACACACCTTTGCCACAGTGATAGCACTGATTACATCCTCTACTATTACAGCTACACCATTAGGTTCACCCATACACTTATTAAATACAGTAGCGTTACCAGTATACCTGAGCCACTTAGGTACAGAGCCATTGAGTGACCTACCTATAGCGTCTATAACCTTATGCTTATCTCGTATGAGAAACACAACACGCTCATCCTTAACGTCATACATCACATCCATATATTCATTCTCTAAGCCCCACCTAGATACAAATCTATGGTAGTTAGTTTGAGAAGGCTCAGGGTATGTGATGTACTCAGGTATTATAAATGTAGGTATTACATTTGATACTGATTCTTTTTTGTAGTTAGCTATCTTCTTTTCAATCTCTAAAATAGATAGATTAATATTCTGCATACCTTGAGTTACGCAATCAAGTTTATAACAATTATATAAAACAACACCGTCTTCTCTTGTAGCAGTAAAAGTATTAAACGAACCACAGACAGGGCAGTCACCCCTAAAGTTCTCATCACTTTTTAAATAGAGATCCTCAATATATTCTTTGAGATTATTTCTTTCCATTCCTTCTCCTTTCTTGTGCATCCTTTGCACCACTAAATGTATTAACTAAGTAAGGCACTAGACTTTGATGTGACTGATGCCCTGTCACTTGCTTTATACCTATCCAATCGACACCTACTTCTGACATCTCAACGACAGCAGTACGCCTAAGATCCCTAGCATGTAGCTCATCAGGTAGATTAACTTCTACCTTTATCTGTTTGAAAAGTTTAGATATTTCATCTTCCTTATAGTGAGAATAGATACCTGCCCTTGCTACAGTGCGAGGTGCTACATACTCTGATAACCCATCGTACTCTTCTCTTTGTTTATACAACACTTTAGTTAATGAGTCACCAATAAATAAATGTACATCTACTCCTCTTTTGTTTTGGTGTATGTCCATTCTCTGTGCTTCTAAATCTAAAGAGTCCCACTTCAACAAACGTATATCGCCAATTTGATGCAACAACATTGCTATACGGTCTATACCCATACCAAAGGCAAAACCACTGTATATCTCAGGATCGATGCCGCAGTTTTTAAGCACATTAGGGTCTACCATCCCACAGCCCATAATTTCAAGCCAACCCGTTCCTTTGGTAATTTTGTAATCGGTTTCTGTCTCAAGACCCCAATATACATCAACCTCAGCGCTAGGTTCAGTAAACGGAAAATAAGAAGGCCTTAACCTTATTTTAGATTTTCCAAAAAGCTCTTTAGTGAAATAAATTAATGTTTGTTTTAAATCAGCAAATGAAACTTGTTTGTCAATGTATAATCCTTCAATTTGATGAAAAAAACAATGAGATCTTGAGGATATGTCCTCATTTCTATATACTCTACCTGGTGATATTGTTCGAATTGGAGGTTTATTAGTTTCCATATGACGAATCTGTACAGAGGATGTGTGTGTCCTTAATAAAAGGTCTGGATCTTTATTTATAAAAAAAGTATCCTGCATATCTCTGGCGGGATGATGATGTGGTAAATTTAAGGCTGTAAAATTATGCCAGTCATCTTCCATTTCAGGACCTTCAGAAATATTAAATCCGATTTTATAAAAAATATCTATTATTTTGTCTCTTATTATGGAAATGGGGTGTCTTGAAC
>ERZ651776.5103-NODE-5103-length-11587-cov-4.393397_pt1 | contig 11587 bp, 4 predicted proteins | sample MGYA00514761_ERZ651776 | MGnify/ENA metagenome assembly ERZ651776 | reverse complement strand
CGTCTTTTGAGGGCACCAGACCGGAGCCGATTTTTTACGTCTGTATCAACGACAATCTCAGTCAACCTCTTGCATTTCACCTTATGAAATTTCCAATCACCCCTCTGACACTCCCGATTACAATACTCTGCCAGTCCACACTGCGCACATTTCTGCAGCTTGGTGGGAAGGGTCTCACTTCCGCGATCGCAGTACCAACAGCAACGGTACTGGGTTCCAGATGTGAGAGAAAGACTGGAGATGTTTGGGGTGGTATTGTTGCTCATTGTAGGGCCAGGCGTTCTGACAGAAAAGATCAGATGATGTCACAATTATTTCTTTGGTGTGAAGAGATATTGAGGGTTAAATGGCGTGATTGCTAGCGTTGAGAAAGGATAGAAACACAGAAATGCGATTTTGAAGGGTTTTTGTGCAGCAAGCTGTCTAGGGAGGAGTACCATTCCCTCGAAAAAAGAGAAAAAATAAGAGGTGGCCGAACTGGTTTTGCTTGAGCCGCCCTTTCCTTGGCGTTCTCTCCTCCTCACTTTTTGCACACTTGTTCTTGCCCTCGAGTCTATCTGAGCGGAAACCCATTAACACAGTCTTCTTTTCCAGATGGATACAGGAATGTCGTCCCCAACGTTGGCCACAACTCCCGCACAACATTCTGCAACCTCGCCTGGATTGGGCGCCGCAGCTGAGGTCGATGTAGCCTCTGCCGCTCCTCAAAAGCCTGTTAAGTTTTCTACCAAGAAGAAACCAGAAACGCAATACATCCCGCCTTCTGTAGCCAAATATCTCCCTTCAGCGTCAGTTCCTGGTGGCAGCGATGGCGTTGGCGATGGCGATATGAATGATGATATAAATGATGATCGCGATGAGCTTACCGGTCGCAACTTGGATTACTTTTCCAAGACACAACGGCACCCTTTCATTACTGTTGCACGCCAAAGTGCACTGAAAGCGTACTATACTGATAACTCGGGGGAAAGCGAGAGTGGCGGGGGTTGGGGGATGTGCGATGTTGAAACAACAATGTATGGACTTGTTCCTGGTGGTTGTATCATTGAGAAAGAGTTTGATGTTCCAGCTGACTCGAGGCCCAAGCAGTCGGCACCTATTACCAAGAGTCTGAAACTTGTTACTGTTGCTCAGGACAAACTTGTGGACAAGTGTCACAACCACAGCGAGAGGGTTGAATTTAAAGGTGGACTGGATAGTGTTGATGTTAGCAAATTCGTCTCGAAGGACATCGCTGGGAGCGCTACCAAGGACTATGGAGGGGTGACCTGTGCAGTGACAAGCATCGAGAAAAGGCTCGTCTCTGAAGGTTATTACTATTCTCCACCACATCAGCAGCAGCAGCAGCAGCAACAACAGCAGCAGCAGCAGCAGCAGCAGCGTCGGTTTATTCGGGACGTATATAGTTTCACTTGTCGCACTGACGAGCCGTTGAATTCATCTTTGCCATCGTCTCAAGAAACGTCTACCTCGGCAAAAAAGGAACTTCCGGATGTTCGCAGCGGCAGCTCAGCCTCCGCCGCTGGTGCTGACCCGGCCATGGTCACCGCAACAGCAACAGCAACAGCAACAGCAGCAGCAACAGCTACAGCTACAGCTACCGCTGCAGCAGCGTCCAACATTCTCCCTGATTGCATGACCACCACGATAACGAATGATTCTGATGTTGTTGAGACGACGGAGGAGACGGTTGAAATCAAGTCCAAGACTGTCACGACAAATAAAACATGTGACCTTCAAAGTGTACCAGCCAGTTCGAAGAGACGGACTTTTACGCAGCAAACGCTCTTGCCTCCTCCTAACCTCAAGCTTGCGATCAAGGTCCCCTTCGATACCGCGTCACAGCACAACAAAATTCACAAGCGCGGAGTTATTGTTTCGCGTGTTGGAACAGTTGTTCCCAACAACCGTGCGATGGATGATCGCGACTCTGCTTCATCTTCTTCTCCTTCCCCCGTCCCCCCCCGCGAGAACGCGGTCCTTTTTCCAAAGTTTGTGCAGAGCCAGCTTCCGAATCTCACGCCGTCGTCTACCTTTGACAAAACTGCGAAGGACCAATTTGCATCGGCTGGGTCCAGCTACGTTATGCTGAGTGAGCGAATGCGCCATGGCGATGAGATGGAGGGTAGTGTTGTTGAGGTTGGGGGTATAGAAGGGGGGGCTGTAGTAGGTTATTTCGGCGATGAGACCATCGAAGGGGAGAGTATTGATGACACCGGTGACGGAGACGAAGACGGAGACGGAGACGGTGGCTGGGAAACCTCAAAAAAGCGGAAGAAGAGGGTAAAGAAGACCCGCACACCGTTTTCTTCGAGTGTCTCTACGGTGCAACCTGCCGCTTCACAGAAACCAAAAATACCTCCCCTTGTGTACAAGATATTGATGGGAAGTGGGGGCGTGGGATTTACGAGAAGTGAGAGCGATTATTTCGATGCCGGTGATGCCTCGCCTGCTGCTGATGAGGATGACGAAACGAATGTCATGTCCGGTACCTGGAAAAAGTGGGTTGAAGAGTATATCGAGGAAACTGAAGGTAAGTATTTATCGCTGTCGCTTGCCATGAAATGATTCGCTGGAAAGCTTCCTCTGACAAACTTGGCGCAATTTTGCGTGGTGCAGATGACGATTTTACCGGTCAACCGACAGTCAAGGGAAAGTGGAAGGTTGTAGACGGGACAAAGGCTATTCTGGGGAATAATACGGGCCGTGTGATGCCAAGAGTCTCCAAGCCTGTGACAACTACTATCCGGCGAGAGGTTCAGTTCCGAAAATTTACCGAGGCTACGACCAATTCGCAGCAGCAGAACAATACGCCACACGTCAATGCTAGCAAGAACAAAACGACGAAGGTAGTCACAAAACGTACCAATGCGGCTCAATGGAGCTCCACGGGCAATGTAAGGAGCCACTCAAAGGAGAACACCGACTGCTTCGACTACCTGCGGGAGGAGAATTGCAACGAATCTGTCGAAAATCCGTCTTCCCCTCCCCCGGGTGGTGCCTGGGGAACTGTCCTTTCGCTCTGTCAGTCAACCCATGGTTCTGATGACAACAACATCGCCCACTTTCAAAAAACCGTACCACCGCGACTGCGTTTGAAAGACGACTGTTTTGGCGGAATAGTGATGAGGTCGACTGAAGATGAGAGCTCAAAGTGGTTTGAGTTAGACTTGAAGAAGCCCGGCTTTGCAAGCAACATACACGGCGGCGACGGCGATGGGAACAGCAGCCAAGGCGACGTAGTCGAAGTCAAAACTGCTACAACAACTGAGACAAACGACTCGAATACAACGACGACAACGACCACCACCACCACCTCCTCGAGCTTCTCTGGAACTATTGTGCTCATTTCCACCCTCCCAGTAGACTCGAGCGGCCGAAAAGACTCCATAACCGCTCACACTATTAGTGATTTGAAGACGAGTGTCAAGGTTAATTCCTCCATCACGGGCGATGTGGAAAAGCGCCGTTTGGTGAGCACCATCGACATCGACAGGAAGGGTACCGGAGTGCCGGGGATGAAATTGAGGAAAATGAGGGTGCTGCCAAACATCACGATACCAATTTTTTGCACCGTCATGAGCCCCATCTCGACAGGCTTAATCAGCAGCGGAGGAACTGGCCGCGTGATAAAATATGGTCTCGAAATTTGCGACTCCAACCGAAATTCGAACACTCCTCCGTATCTAGTTTCGCCCTCCGGATCGCTCGGTTGGGAGCCGAGAATAATATCCATTACGACAGGAAACGAACGGATCGACGGGGGTGGCTTGCATAGCGTCTTTGATCGGTCTGTAGGAAGCCTGAAGATCAGTGTGCGGAAGCGCACTCGAATACCCTCGCTTTCTGCCATCACCACCACCGCCGCCGCCGCCGACGGCAACGAAAACGAAAACGAAAACGAAAACGAAAACGAAAACGGAAACGGAAACGAAAACGACGATTGCAAAAAGACGAACCAGCACTGGTATATTCTGGGCTCCTCGACGACGGCCCCGCACAGTGATGCCGCTCCTTCGCTCTACTTCCTTCCCCCGGAGAAGTCCGTGAGCAAGAAGTCGTCGTATTTAATCTACGAGACTGTTGGACTTTTTCGACATGTCGTGGCGTGCAGCAAGAGTGCTGTGAATGGCTTTGCGATTGGTAATTGGCGTGTATTGTCGCACCCAAACGGAGTGCAACACGCGTACCTGCCTCGACTCTCCGTCAATAACCTCTCAGATTACCACGACGACAGCTGCATTGTTGATGAGAATCAGCTGGTTTTGAGGGAACTTGAGGTTGGTTTCGGCAACGGGTACCAAAAAGAGGCGACCCTGCACTCGAACAGTGACCCCCATGGCAATGTCGCCTTCAAGGTCCCTATTCGGCTCATCAAGTTCTTGGAGAGTGCCCTTCATGGGAAGGCGGGCACTGCTATAAGTTCTCGGTGTACTGTGCTCCACGTTCCGCGGAGCAGTTGTCACCCCCACCTTCCGACCATCAGCTGCGGATGCTTAAATGGCCCTGGCCATGCTTTCGACCCCTCTTCTTCCGCTTCAACGGTGGGTCTTTACGCTTTCAACGAGTCTATCTTCGGCGTCATGGGCTTTCGAGATTCCAAGTCGCTAGTGTGCAGTCCCCTGAATCCAACTCTGGGGGGTAGGTGGGGCGAATTTTTGCCAAAACTTCAACCCGACACCCACGACAGAGTTCCCCCCCAGGTGGGGACTTTACTTCGCAGCCTTGCTGCGACGACCCTATCCTCCGGCGGTGGCGAGATTGGCGGCTACACCTGCGGTGTTGGCGTTTCACTCGACAACAATCACTTTCAGACTGCCAATACAGGATTCGGGGGGGGGAGCGCTTTTGGCGTGGTGATTGAGATCGTCGTGTCGATCTTCAATCGCGTGAATCTCATTCGAAACGATGACGAGGCAATCTTGGCGAATAATATGCAGCGTCCGCGCCCTCACCTGCACCGCCGCCACAAAAATATTCATGCGAACGAGAGCCATAGTAGCCCCCCTCCACCCCCGAAGCACCGTGGCTACGACACGACGAATCGATTTCCAGAAGACAACACTGGCGGCGTTCCACCTCTTCTCGATGCTTCTTCGACAAACCGAGATTGGAGTGAAATTATTGCCATTATTTCCACCATTCCAACATTCCCCTCTGATGCCGACACGCACGCGGAGGAAATGGGAGTGCTCAGCAACACCAAGTTCTCATCATATGTAACCAACTGTGTAAAGAAGGCATTTCGATCAGATCATCGGCCCTCTTCTACCGGTGGAAATTCTAGCAACAACAACAGTAATAATAGCAAACACGCGGCCCTGGACAAAACCGCACCAAAAAATAAGCTTAAAATCCCCTCCATGAGCCAAATTGAGGCCAGCATGCGAATACTGATGACGAGTGGATGTGCCATTTGCCCTGACCCTTTTCGCGGCGACGGGACTTCTAAACGGAACCCTAATTATACAGAAACAGGAGCTCGCCGAGTCTTTACCGAAGACGACGACGTAGAATGCGCCAAGGAATTCTTCTCCTCCCTGTACCCGCAGTTTGATTCCCTTGCCGTCCAAAATTCCAACCTGGCGGACGCACTGACTTCCATCGACTCTCGCACGGCAGGGACCGGAAACAGCATGTCGAACACCCCGTCCTTTGGCTGGGGTGGCGTGCCCGGTTTCTCTTTGTACAACTCTTTTGGCGACTTCGGTACAACTCGAAACATCAGCTCGCCTGAGCGACTCAATCCTAATGGTGGTATTGGCGCGTATGGGCCTCTAAAAGCGCGCGGTATCGCAGATACTATTCTCGCTCGCTCTGGTGCCGCCCTGACGACCGGAGTGCGCATTTTGCGGATGATTGTCTTTGCCGGCAAGACGTCGACTCCCCTGCCCCCCCCGTCGATGAGCGAAAGATCCCAGCAACTTTTCGACGTTCTGACAACACACGTAACGAAATTCACCCCTCCCACGGGGACGACCAATCCTGAAAGCGTTCAAACGTTGGGTATCACTGCCCCTGTGTTCGGAATGATTGTTCGCGGTGCCGCTCCTCCTTCTCGAGTGGGAAAGGGTGCATTCGTCTCCCGCGCGAGCTTGCACAATACTGTCATCGCCAGCTCGAAGAATGAACTGGAAGGGGTGGAAACGAGCGCCAATAACCAAATCGTCTGTAGCCTTGCCACCAACTCGATGAACTCTACCACTTCTCGCCTACTCTCCAATTCGCTCTACCCGGACGAGTTCCACGACGTATTCTGGTCAGAGTCCTTGACATCTGGTTTGACATCAACCAACGCGGAGGGATTTCCTCAAAACCTATTCCGCTCCGGTTCGTGTGCCCACCTGATTGTACTGGGAAAAATTTCCCAGCCTTCAGATGACGACGAGGGATTGTCGTCGTCCGGCGGCGGTAGCAGCCAACTCTCAGTGAAATGCGAGTCCGTCGTGAGCAATTTTGGCTTCGGTGGGGACAGTATCGTCACCATGGCGGGCGTTGGCTGCCCAGCCAATTTTCGTGTCGTTGAGGAGTTCGGTCCAGATCAGGTGAAGAGGCTCGCCTCTTCTGGCGGCGGCAACTCGCCGCATCAGCAACAACAGAACCGGACGCCTATCGGCCTATCCAGCACCTACTTGAACAGTGTCCGCCTCATCGAGAGACGATGCCCTCCCGCTTACGGAGGGAAAAGTGGTTTGGATGAAATGGAGGTCGAGAACAGACTCAAAGGCGGCTTCCGAGACACCCCGAGCGTTGTAGAATTTGGACAGGTCACCCTGAGGGCCCCTTCTACGTCCTCGAAGGAGAACGGTGGGAAGGGGGGTCGAAAGGAGCAACGCATCGACCGGGAGAAGAGCCTCGCGGCAAGTCTGAGGGAATTTTCCGAGTCGCAGTCGCAAAACGTCACTTCTGAAGACGCGATTAACATCAGTGGGGGTCGTGGCGGAAGTGGCTACCAGGCGATCGAACTTGCTAGGGTCCTAATGCCCCGAGAAAATATGAATCTCAGCTTCTATGAGTTCGACCCCTTTGGGAGCCTTGGGCCCTTGGTAGTTACGGCAAATTACACCACGTCGCAAACGTTGCCTTCAACAGCGCCCGCGCTTGTCAACAACTTCAATAAGAATAAAGTTGCGGCTGCGGCTGCCGCCAGCGCCTCCAAGTCTGCTGCTAACAGCACCTCTACTGCTATCTTCAACGCGGCCAACATGCTTTTCCTCTCATCATCCTCAAAGTCGCAGATCACCGCCATGCGCTCGCTGGCGGAGATGCCAAATAATTCTGCGGGGAGCGACGAGGACGCGAAACTCTTGGGCGGCTGGCTAGACATCAATTTCAAAGACTTGCCGTGCATGGTCTTGTCCGATTGCCTCCGCGGAGATCCCGCTCACAGGCTGGGTGTGCACTCAGCCTCTGTTCGGCGGATTGCGGCTGAGTGCGTCGGTCAGTGGCAGCTCAACAAGGGCGGAGAGAGCTGCGAAAAGACAAATGTTCGCTTCAACGAGGCGTTCTACAGCCGCGCCTTCCACGGTGAGGGCGGCCTAGTCGGGAACGATGTTTTATTCTCTGCCTTTGACCACAGTGTGGGTGAAGGTTGGGCCGGGGCGAGAGGGCTATTCCGATACCTTGAGGAGAGAGCGATAGGGCGAGGGAAGAATGACAACGGTGGCGGCGGCAACGGCAGTGCCGGTATCAACGGCAAAAGTGGCAGCAACAGCGACGCAGAACTGGAAGTGCTGCCCGTCCGCTACTTGAATGAGGTTGTGTGGGTAAACTCCAACGTCAACGCCTCCAAAAAGAAGAGGAAAGTCGACGGCAGCAGTGGAAACAGAAGCAGAACCAGCCCCGTGAGCATCACACAATTTGATGACGACGATGAAGCGAATAGCGGTGTAGGAATCGTGAGGGGTGGTAAATGGTTGGACGCCCACGATGATGCCGTTGTGGGGAAGAAAAGAAGGCTGGGGGACGGGAATTCCGGAAATGCTAGAAATGCAGGCGCCAATGTGAACAGAGTGCCGGCGATGGATGGGACAAAAAAACATTTTTCGTTTTCCCGCGAATTCATAGTCCGCCGACAAGTCTTACACACTGTGGGCGCAATCCGAGCGAAAGATCACCAAACTCCTTACGCTATCATCGTCTTGCTGGAGAAGTTCCTTGCGTCGGCTGCTAAATCTGGTGGAGTTACTGATGGCGGGGGTAATGCCGCGGATGGAGGGCCGCTGAATCAAAACCGATACGACGAGAGTATTTGCGAGTACGCCACTGTAGTTGCGGGTGCTTACGTAAACATTAACTATCATGCCACAGATCGCGACGATGGGACCGGGAAAATCGTCAAGGGCAAAAACCTCCACCATCCTGTAGATAACCTGCTAAGGCTCACAGCCGAGAGGCTAGAGTGGGAGACGTGGAAGCTGGGCGTGGGAAATCGACGAAGGTGCGAATTTACCGACGGCGTCGTGAGTGCGGGGTGCATCTTTGCATCTTGGAGAATGGGGCTGCTGAGAAGGGTAGGGTGCGACGATTACTCTGGAGGGGGGGAGGTTGTGAAGAAAATGGGAGAGACTAATTTCTACAAGAAAGTGTTGGAGAAATTTTCAGAGGATCCAAACGGATGTGACCGGGTCGCCCTCGCCGCCGCCCAGGCTGTCGTTTCTTGCTCGTGCTTTAAAGCCGGTGTTGAGAAGAGCGCGAGTAGCTTGGCCCTGCTCGATTCGATGAGCTTCCTTCTCGACATTGCTTTGAGGGATGGCGTGAGCAACCGGTTGAGGCAAGGGCTGATCGAGACATGCTTAGACGCGTGCACGGGAAAGGCTGCAACTTTGAATAGGGTAGGGGGGCTGAGTACGAGCGGGGAAAGTTTTGGAGTTTTCCCGCTTGATGCCCGAGACGTGAGCATCTATAACAACGGACCTCTCGGTGGCACCTTCGGCCACGACAACAGCGGTAGTGGTTTGCCCTTGTGTGCGGGTGAGAAAGAGAATCCGGTTGCATATTATGTCAATGAGGGGGTAAAGCGAGGCTTGGGAATACTTAAGAACAGGCAACCTGACTTTAAAAGCGTTGGAGATAAGTTGGAGAAGGTATTGGTGTGTGCTCGATTCGCAAGCTTGATCTGGAGAAGTTTTTTCGGCGGTGTGCTAGTGCACGATAGCTGCTCGCGAGGTGCTATGCTCGCCCTCAATGAGTGCTTATGGCCAAAACATGTATTCAAAAATGGCTGCCCTTCGATCATAGCTGCCAGTAGGAATTTGCGCATGAGGAAAGTAGATGACAACAGCATCATCAGCGTGGAGGAAAAAGATTTGAAGACCGCCAAGAACTTTATGATGCACGAACGTGTTACGAGTGTGGAAAAATTTTTAGAGGGCGAAATTGAGGAGCAAAAGTGGAGAAGCGAGATGGTCAGTGTGCAACACAGCATGAGTGTCGCTAACAACGTTGACACTTCCGATTTAAGCAATGGGGAGGGGTCTTCATGGGGCCGCTTCTTGGAGGTTATCAGGCGTGATGACAATTGGAAGAGGGGCGGTTGGGCCAATAGCACTGCCAAACAAAGGAGCGGGGATAACGGCGAGTCAAGCGATGGAAAAGTTGCTGGCTCAGAGAAAAAGCATTTTGTAAAATTGAGTGTAAAATAAAATAATGTATCGCTGCTAGGGAGAACGGCACTGGAGAGAACTGCACTCTTTTTGTTAGTAATTTTTTTTCCTCTTTCTTTCTTTCTTTCCCAGTGGGTGAAAAAGTGATCCCATCCATCATCTTCTTCCCTCCTCCCTTCTGTCCCATTTTTTCCTAGGTGATCTGAATGTTATTGTCATCAACCGCGCGCATCATTTTCGGGGGGGTACTACTTCCTGAGGTACCTAACCCGAATATCCCTCCCAAGTATGTATAGGTCACCATAAAAACAGCCTTGAGGTGAACTCCGTGCACAAGTGATGTCGCTATCCCGACAGTAATGCAGAATAGCACAATCTCGGCCGTCGGCATATCCCACATCGAAGGATCGTCTTCTTCTGATTGGCCTGTTGCATTGTCCAGAATTCCCGTATAAATTCTGAACTTCATAAGCGTCTTGGGATACTCAATAAGTATTGCTAGGAGGTAAGATGATGCATATACCTTGTAATCCATCTTACTCCGCGTCGAAAGCCAGAATAAGCAGATGTAATCGTTAAAGAAATATGTACAACTGAACATTACAATCACTGAACATTGCCTCAAAGGAGACCGTTCAAATACTTCCGATCTCCAAGCTTCGTCGAAATGGACAAGACCCCGACGGAATGTGGCGGAAAAGTACTTCAATTCATAACTTTCGTCCATCAGTTTGTCGCTCATGTCTGAGTAGAGCCACCTTAGCGTCAAAAATATTATGAGCTCCTCAATTTTCAAAAGCTGATAGACGACTGCACCCCAGTAAGGGCCGATCTTGTCGTGTAAGACTACAAGGAAAAAACTGCTGATGGGACCGAATAGCATATAAATCGGTGGAATGTTTCGTCTCACCATCTGGATGGCCAAAACAAGGACAATAAACCAGAATAAGGGAAACTCGACCAACTGCTCCCGAGTTTTTGTCACTTGAGCGCCTATCACCTTGCTGAAAAGGTAAAGGACGACAAGTATACCAACAAGTAAGGCTGACTTGGCAAATTCCTTCCATCTTTTCTTGTTGTCCGTGTCTTCTACCTTAGTTGCAACAGCAGCCTTTACATCCTCTGTATTAATCCAGCCCCCATCTTCAAATTGTTTGTGGGGGGTCATCTCCTCTGTGGGATTCATTTTCAAATTTTTAGTAAAAGATGAGCTAGTTAATGGGGGTAGACTAATTTTGAAAGCATCTGCTGCCTCGCGCCTCGCGAGGATCCAAAAGGATATTTCTCATACAATTAAAATACACACACATAGAGGTCCGAAATACATCAAACTCTTGCATCCACCCTTGTGTTACGTAAAACCTCGTCCCCTATGGGTTTTGCCCGACAGCGCCACCATGGCCGGCTACGATCACCTACTGTTCGGCGCCACACTAATCATCAATACGTCCAACCGCCTTCTGGCAGAAAGGCAGTTAAACGGGAAGTTAAAACAAATAGTAAAGAGATGGATACGCAAAGGGGAATGATAAGGGTGGGCTCAATTGTTGAAACTTTCGGAGAGGAGGGTTTGAGTATGCAGCTGAGGCACAGGAGGCAAACACTATCACAATCTGAGAATCACATTCAAGGTGATGCTGTTGTTTGTGACGATGAGTGCAGCTACAATGGAAGCAAGAGTAAGCAGAATGATGGCGGCTATATTTCACAGATGACAAGTTGGTTTTCACCCCAGACACCCCAGACAGACTCAGATTCACCGCCAACTCCATCTCCCTCGCCAACCCCTCTTGCTCAATCACCCAACACACCCGATCTAGATGCCAGTCTCGAGATCAAGCCGGAGTGGTTTAATTCGCCTTCGTTTATTGGCGAGACGATTGGCGCTGCTAAGCAATCAGTGAAAAAGACAAAGACAAAGACAAAGACAAAGACAAAGACAAAGACAAAGACAAAGACAAAGACAAAGACAAAGACAAAGA
>ERZ651776.5101-NODE-5101-length-11589-cov-4.567321_pt1 | contig 11589 bp, 15 predicted proteins | sample MGYA00514761_ERZ651776 | MGnify/ENA metagenome assembly ERZ651776 | reverse complement strand
TGCTTTGAAATATTCATAATCAAATCACAACTTTCATAAAATGGTTCGTTCCATCTCGGATAAGGTAAGTCGTCCCATATATTATAATAGAAGATAGGAATATTTTGTCTTATCTCGTGTTCCATATCATACAACCAACCCCAAAATCTTGGGTCCGTGTAGTGTAGAATAGCGTCTGGCTTTTCTAAGTCCATTATACTTCTTAGAAATTCTTGACTACCATAACCATCAACTGGATATATTTTTAAGTTAGCATCTTGAATACCAGTTTCTTCACGAACACTGCTGTTCATATCAAAAATTTTACCATTATCGGGATGTTTTATTGCTCCACCCATTTGAACCCAATCATATTTGTCAAGGGTTCCCAACACGATTTCTTTTGACATTGTTCCAACACCACTTGTCATACGTAAGTCGTCTGACAATAATAAAATCTTTTTCTTTTTTCTTAATTTACTTTCTGTAACATTATTTAATTTTGGTAATTCCATACAACCTCTTTCGTGTTTTAATATTTAGAGCCACTCTCTTCTAACTCATTATAATCTATAACCTTTTTTGCAAACTCTTCATCATAAACAAATAAATCTAAACTACGATTTACTAATTTCTGTAATGAAAAGTCATCTCTTATTGATTTCTCTCTAAATTTCTTGTAGAGTTCGTCAATTACTTTTACTGATGTTAATTTTTCTTCTTTCATATTATCCTTGTATATATGTATATATAAGTATCAAGTTCAACTCAAAATAACGAATTTTTTATTTATTTTTTTACAATATTCTAGTGCTGATTTTGTTCCATTGGTAATGACATCATCTTTGATAAATGCCACAACTTTGTCGGAATACTTTACTAAATCTTTATTTCTTTTGTGGTAGTATCCAACATTATATTCTTTACCATAATTGTAAGCTTCCATCACACAATGTTGATTGTGAGTTTGATGTTGTGGTGGAAACTCAGAGTAATCTAATCCAAACTCCAATGCAAATCTCTTGACATATTTATCTGCTCCGTCTTTACAACCACCACTAACGATTTCCATATCTTTATGTTCCATTTTTAATCTAAACATAAAGTTCTGAATGTTTTTTCTATTGGTGTAGTTTCTACTACCTATGATTGCTATTTTCATCATCATTTCTTTTTTGTTTTCGTTTTGTATCCGATGAATTATCACGATTTACGAATGTAAATTTCTCTTGGAAATCTTGTAGTCCCTCTAAGACACCAGTCTTTGGGTCTGTATAATTGTATGAAAATCTATAATATTGCATATACGATAAATTAAGATTATCTATATAATCAACTGCATTGTATGGTCGTATGTCATACCAAATAAAATCATTTTGTGTATCAAATAATTCTGGATAAATTACAAGTTTGGTTGCATATTCACCGGATGACTTCCAGTAGGTAATAAATTGTTGTAATGTATTTAAATCAACCACTTCAGTCTTCCTATCATACCAAAAGTATAGTGGAAATCCAATACCTTCAAATTCTGGTAATTGTTTTATTCTCATCAATTCTTTAAATACATCTTGTTCATAGTCTGTCGCTAAAAAATCTGTTACTTTAATTCTTAAACCTGGTTCTATCATTTTTTGTTCCTATCACATAAGTCTGCTTTGGTTTTGAACTCACAATACTTACAATTCTTTGCCGAGGCCATTTTTACATATTCTTTGTTGATAACTTTACCTTTGTCATCATAACAATCATCTATAAATTCTTGTAGTCTTGTCATAACTCTATTGACACTTGGTTTACCACTTGCCGGTGAGAATGACTGAAGTCTTTTTTGTGGATACATCATATTTTCATATAATCTTCTTTTCAGAATAAAGTATTCCACATCAATCTTGTCTTCGGATATTTCTAATTGTTTTGCCATAAAGTGTTTGTATAATAACAACTGATTGGTTTTGTTCTTATCGGCTTTCATATATTTATTCCAACCCATTGTAGAAGTCTTGATGTCAATAATTCTCATACGACCAGTTTTCTTATCGTGTAGAACAACATCCATAAACCCAACAAATCTCATATCTTGTGGTAATTCGAAGTTTAGATTCATTTCAATACCGACTAACTCAGTATCTTTCTTCTTGAAATGACTACCCTTTCGTTTCTTAAATTCTTCAATGATATCCAATCCATCTTTGTAGAACTCTGCCATTTCCTCTTTGGTGACCTCAAAGTTATCTTTATGTCTTTTTGCTGATTCTTTGTAGTTTTCTTTCATACGATACAATAGAATATCATCTAATGGTAAAGCGTCTGCTTCTTTAATTGTTCGTTCGTAATAACACACTAAATATGCTTGGATAGTTTCGTGTAGTGCCGAACCGAATATTGTAAAAATATTACCTGTAAATGTTCCAACTTTATCTACATAGTTGAGTTTCCACATCTGTGGACACTTATCCCATTGTGAGAACTGACTATAACTTATTTTGCCCATTTGCCCCTCGATACTACTTGTGCCATAATTCCATATACTGATATGTCATTATAACTATCCACTACTGGTTCATCTTGAACTGAGTTTCCGTCGTCTCTCATCAATAGTGTTTTAATTCTTTCGGTCTTATCCTGAATCCTGAACCATAATCCCAACAATGATAACTTAATATCTTCTTTGGTTTTCAACAACGAACCAACTGCCACATTTTGTGGTCCGTAGTCGTGTTGTTTTCTTAGGAACAATTCATATTGCTCTTGTTGTATAGTTCTAAATTCTTTTGTCATTTCGGGATATTTGTTTTCCATATATCCAACGACATCATCATCTCCGTTAGCATTTCCATATGCTACCTCTACTGGCATACCTTTCGGTGTGTCTTTAATCGCCATCATTTACTCCATATTTTTTTTAGTTGTTTTTCATCTACACCATACTTTGATATAATTGAATATACGACATCTTTACCCATAATGTCAAGTGTTTTCTCAATATTTTGTGAACTTTCTTCAAAGTGTTCACATAATATATCCATAGCCCACTTTTCAATCTTAGATTTCTTCTTAGATTTAGTGTATCGTAAATATGTATTTCCTCGTGGTAATAAATTTGTATAGAATTGATAAACCGACTTTGGTTTCAATTCCCAATATTGTTGTATTTCATTTACAACTTCTATCCACTCAGCTTTCATTGATAAAAATCTATGCACCATATAATTAGACCAGGTCTTTTTATCTGCGTCTGTAATGTTGTCCCAATACAATTGGTTCTGAACATTTGTAACTTGTTTTATGTGGTCAAATAGTGTTTTTGTTTTCATAGTGAATAACCTTAGATATAAATAAATATCTTGTATAAATCTGAAAATGTAATTTATTTAATATTGATTTGTCATTTCTGTTCTTTGAAATGAAACTTTATGCCTATCGTAATCCATACTATCTAAATAAAGTTCATTGACTTCATCAGAGTATTTGTACTTACTAACATCATCTTTAATATAGATGTTATTTCTTGCAGCAAAATCTAAATTGTCTGTGTCGTCAAATAATTTCTTATCAGCTTTACCAAACTTAAACCCATACTTAACATCAAGTTCAAAGTCATCTCCATTAGACTTAAGGGAAAAGTTACAATTAAAGTGTGAGTCTTTTAGATTGTATCCTTTAAAATTATCTCTGATAACAAAATTAATATTAGATTTGTTCGTTGTGTTTACCATTACCCAAGCAAATCCTTTGATTGTTTTGATAATTTCATTTTCAATAGTATCGACAATATTGTTTTTATAGTCATCTAATAGTGTGCGATGTTCTTTAGGTAGTAAAAAATCTTTACTGAATATACTATCGTCCATTTCATCTTTTAATTCTACTTGCATATCCCCAACTTGTAAAGAGTTCTCTCTAATTCTTGCTCTGTAATATGGTGGTTTTCCACCCTTTTCTTTTGGTGTGGCATATGAGAAATCGTCTCCTATCAATTCATCACCCTCTTTTGTAAATTGAAATGACTTTAACATTACCTCTATGAAGAATGCTTTCAAATGTCTAATCATTAATGTGTTTTTAGTATCATTTGAAACCCAAGAGTTCAACATAGTTTTTTCCTTTGAAACCTCAAAATCATCTCTATAAACATCTAATGGTGTATGGTCTAATATATCTGTTGATTGCATTAAGTTCAATAATCCATTGTTTCCAAAGTATTTGTGGTTGTCGTATAGGAATTTTAATTGTAACATAAAGTCCATATGATTTTCTTTTGGATAACCTGGTATCCAATTTGCATTATAAAATACATTACTCTCGTGAGCAGATTTTAAGAAGAAACTAACATCATCTGAACTTTGGTTTTTTTCCATTAGTGCTAATATCTTATTCACTCCATTTTCTACACCAACATTCATATAATTTAATCCAACATTAACTGCTTTTGTCAACAATTCTCCGTTTAACTTCTTGTGTGTTCTGAAGTGTCCACCCCAATACATTTTTGATATGTTTCCATTATCTATTTCTTCTTGTAACTTATCTACAAATTTTTTAAAATTAGGCATTGACCCATTGATTAGTGAGTCAGTAAACCAAAAGTTATTAATACCAGTCTGTTCTTCCAATCCTCTCATTTCATCAACAATTTTTTCATTGTTTTTGTATCGGTATAGTCTTGTTTCACTACAAAATGTACATTTAAAAGTGCAACCCCTTGAAGTTTGCATAGGTAATGTAACCTCTAAATCAAACAACTCTGCTAATCTTTTATAATCATCTATTACATCGGTATCCCAACTTGGTATTTCCAATTCATTAAGGTTTTGTGGTAATACACCACCATTGAATACTGGCTTTCTACCACTACGACCCTTTTTCAATATTGTAGGAAAACTTGGTGTCATTTTATCCCAACGATAAATACCCTTTACATTTTCGTAGTGTCCGTCTTCCACATAACGATTTACTAAATCAGCAATAATTTTTTCCCCATCACCTGAACCACAAGCTATATCTACAAACTCTCTATAATTATCATTTTCAACTAATCCACTACAATCAGAATACCAAGAGTATGGGCCACCATACCATATCTGAATCTTTGGATTTTTTTGTTTTACATATCTAGCTATGTAATCTGTTGTTACTATATTTGACGTGTAAGTTGTGAATGCCACGACATCATACTCTGCTAATTTATCTATGTATTCGTGCCATAAATCTTTGAAGTAAGGTAATATTTCAGTTTGAAAGTTTGCTTCAGAGTTCCAAGGTTTATCATTACCCCAATCCCAAAACTTTTCTATATTTTTTTCTTTAGTATGAATTGATGATAGTATATTTAAATCAATTTGTTCTACAACGACATCTTTATTATTGATGTGTGATTTTAAACTACCGATTGCAAATGAAGGTGTTTGAACTGACCATTGTGGACATATACATAGTGCTAATTTCATACAAAGCAATCTCCCAACATCCAAGTTATTAGTGAGTGTCTCGTTCCCTTTGTGATTGGTGTAACTCTATGTGATAGAAATGCTGGAAAGATAGTTATACTACCTCTCGTTTTCTTTGCTGTATAATTATTTTTACCTGTTTCATCTGTGATACCGAACTCTAAATCTCCACCTTCATAGTTTGTTTCATCTGACAACTGAACAATGGCAGTTAGTTTTCTTGTGGAAGTTTCTTTTGCTCCACAATCAGTATGCCATTTGTATTTACCACCAACACCATACTTTAATATCTTTACTGATTCTAATTCTTGTATATTGTATTTAAATATAGAGTGATTTGCTAATTCAAATACCATTTTTAATTTATTGTTTAGTTTTTCGTCATTGATTTTGACTTCTTGGTTATCACGAACCTCTTTGTTCGTAATGTTATCGTCATATTTACCAGCAAGTTCTGATATCGTTGGTTCATTTCTCTCAAGATACCTCATTAGTTTTACACATTGACTTTCTGATAAGAAGTTTTCTTTGTGTACTACAAATTCAAATGTATCATTAGTAATCATAGGTATAAAACTCCTTGTTTAATTTATATTCTTCAAGTAACTCATTTATATTTTCAATTTGAGTGTATTCTATATTAACTTTTTTACCAACTAAAATATTTTTTACCTTTTCATAAGTTAGAATACTTCTTCTATCAACTAATTTTGTAAGTTTATTGTTTATTTCTCTCAATTCTACGACGCTGTCTTTTAATTTATCTAAACTTAATGCCTTTACTGATATATCGGTTGCTTCGTGGAATATATCAGTTTCATTTGCTATGTGTAATGATATAACTTGTTCAAACAAATTATTTCTAACTAATAAAAAAACTTTATCGTGATAGTCAATTAAATCTTTGACAAACATATCATTATTTTTATAGACAATCTTTGTTCCCATAAAATCACTTAACTGATAACTCTTATCCATAAACTCTCTGAATCCAATATTATCTATTTGTGATTTGAAATCATTAAAAATTGGATGTTCCCAAAACTTTCCATTATAAATTAACTCTAATGTTTTCATAAAGTTTGTAGAACCACACCTTTCGGTTGATACTACCAAAGTTTTATACAAAGGTATCTCCTACTCCCCAAGCAACACAAGAGTATCTTGCCCCCTTAGTTACTGGCATTACCTCGTGTCCTGCAACTGCTGGATGTATAACTAATTTACCTGTCTTTGGTTTTATTATATGGTTGTCAAAAAATTTAAATTCTCCACCCTCATAATCATCATTTAAAAATATAATACAAGTTAATTTAGTAGTGCTATGGTCATCCATCCAATGAAAGTCTGCGTGTGGTAAATAGTGGTCACCTACATCATATCTATGTGCTTGGACTCTATTTCTATAAATTCCCTGTATATCATAATTCCAATATCGTATGTTTGAAAGTTTCAATACCATCCAGAATTTATCTAATAATTTTGAATCATCTGTCTTTTTAATATTAATTACACAAGCGCTCTGATGTTCCTCATCATCTCGTGTGTCTTTATAATAGCCATTCTGCCTTGTAGATTGTGTATCAATAACCTTCTTCAAATCATCACATTCCTCTTGTGAGAAAAAGTTTTCTCTTTCAACAAACCACCTAAATTTTGGGTTTGCTTTAAGTGTTGACATATCAATTGGATTATACATTATCTAAAGTGGTCTCCTACAAATAACTCTTGGATTACATATCGTTTACCCTTTGTTACTGGCACTACATTATGACATAGGAATGCCGGAAATAATGTTAATGAACCTTTTAACTTGTTCATTGTATACCACTCTTTTGTATCTTTATCTTGAATACCGAACTGAACATCTCCACCCTCGTATTCACTTGGGTCTGTCAATTGAATAATTCCTACAATTTTTCTGTTGGAACAACTACCTGCATTAAAGTCTGTGTGCCATCCATAGAATCCACCATCTTGGTATTCTATTAGTTTTAATTCATCATCACAACCATCAACATCAAAATGAAAAACACTATCATTAACTATGTTTACCATTTGAAACATCTTGTCTTGTAACCATTTCCAATCTTTGTTGGTCTTATCTGGTCTGAATTCATTATCAGGTTGGTCAAACAAATACCACTCATTAGTTTTTCTAATTTCTGGTAAAATTGCTGTTCCTTTTTTATCTCCTACACAACCAATTACATCTTGTTCAGATTCCATTATGTCTCTCTTTAATTCATCACATTTTTCTTCTGAAAGAAAATTTGGTATTTGAATTGAAAATTTTAAATCATTATTGTACCTCATTTAAAAGGTTCTCCTATATATGTTTCTCTCATTATGTATCGTTCTCCACTCATCAATTCTGTTACCATATGATTTGCGAAGGATGGGAATATAAATAAATATCCCTTTTTGTATGGTGCTTTGAAAAAGTTTCCTTCATCATCTTGAAATGCAAAATGTAAATCTCCACCATCAAAGTCTTTTGAGTCTGATAATTGTATCAAACAAGTTAATTTATTTAGTGATAAAAATCCTTTATCTGTTCCTGAATGCCAATTAAATTGATTTCCAATATTATATTTTAATATTCTGGAATCACCCGATTGTTCTTCAATGTCAAAGTTCCATATTCTTTTATTACTAATTCTTACAATGGTATCTAATTTCTTTAATACCCAATCATAGCTTTTTTTTATTTTATTATTTTTATTTTTTTGTAGGAATAGTGTATCGGTTTCTCTATACTTTTTATACTGATGTTCATCTTCATTATTTGGATTAATAACACTAGCTTTTATCCAACCGTGTTCATCTTTTATATCTTGTAATAAATCATCACATTGACTTTCACTTAAAAGAGGTAAGTGAACAAACCATTGAAAGTTATTATTTTCTTTCAGACTCATCAGAAACTAAAACCTTATTTGCGAAATAATTTTTACCATTATCCGTTTTGTTTATATTGTATGTAATTTTTTCTACATTATCCACTTTAATCTGAGTCACTTTTATTTTATTCATATCATCATTTAAAACTACATCATCTATTTCTAGTGGGGCTTTGTATCCTACTTGGTCTACATAAAAGGGATGATTATCTGTTGCTTCAATTATCGTATTATTATCGAATTTATATTTAACAATATTATCGTGTAATACTGCAACAGTTTCCATCACTTTTGAATTTTGTAATTTGCCAGTTTCTTCGTTGTATGTTTTGATTTTCACACCTGGTGTTATATTCTTAATCTTCTCGTAGGTTCCGTCAAACAATGTAATCATTGTATCACCTGTAAAACAAAATTTTGGTGGAATGTTATGAACTAATATATCCGATGTAAAGTATGTATCGATATCCTCAACATCTAATGAATAGAAAGTCTCATTTTGCGCAACCTCAGATATTGAAGTTACCTCAACTTCTTCTGCACTTGTATTTAAAAAGTAATCTCCAACCTCAATATCCATCGGTGAACCCCAACTCCAAGTATCACCTTGTTTTATAAAGTGTCTTGCACCTTTCATCATAGCTTGTTTCATTACTGGTAGTTTTATAGAACCATTAACTAAATTATATCCATAAAAATCTTGATTCATTGTTCTTTTAACAACTGAACCAGATACTATCGAACCACTTAAATCGGTTGTACTATAACTCAACCAATCATCAAGGTAAAATTCATCTGGCATTCCTGCTGGTAAGTAAGATTTAACCACATCTCCGACTTCTACATCTTGAATTTGTTTTGTTGAGTCATCATACATCTTAACTAAACTTCCACTTGCAGTTGAAAATAGTAAAGGACTTTGCATATGATATCTGTCACCACTTAATACAAATTTTGGTGCATTTAATGTTTGTAAATGATTTTTATCTTCTACTAAAATTTGCTTATCTGGTGTTTGAAAATATAACATTTTAGTCTTCATTAGATAACCAATATTATTCACGGTACTACCACTTGGAACAATATAAGTTTCAATCAATGTTGAACCACTATCTACTGAATTTTGATAAGTCGGGTTGTCTGAAATGTATTTGTGGAATAATATAGTATTATCTTGAATGGTTCCATCTTTGCTCGGGTCTTTAACTACAAAATCAGGATGGTATGCGTTATTATCTGAAAAAGAACCTGTATTAAATACTGGAACTAAACTTGCACTCTCTGGTGATGAACTCAATATAGTTCTAAATGAATTTTTATTAAATGAACCACTAACTATGTTTAATAATGTATCATCACTAAACCAAGGTGTTTGCATCCAGAGATGAAAGCTACCTGTGTGGTCATTTTCTCCTCGTTCTGAGAAATAAGGTATTGAAGTATTCTCTCTATATTCAAAACTTGCACTAATATTGTGTCTTGCAAAACTTGAACTAATCAATGGTTGTTGCATTGATGATGGGTTTTGTTTTTCACTATCATTTTGTCCATAAACATATACTTTTGTACAACCCTTTTCATTTACATAATCTGATATTTTATTAAATGATGCCGTTTGTTCATTATATGAACCATAAACACCACAAGCGGTATTCATTTCATTAAAGTATACATCATCAGAACCACTTTCTAAGATATAATCCACACCAACCATAATACCAGTATTGGTATTTGCTGGCCATCCACCACCACTTCCCGTGATGTAATTTAAATAATTTTCTATTTTTGTTTGTACTGACATAATTTTTTCCTATATATAAATATCAAATTTCTGTTAATTCCGTAAAAATATCTTCTTTCATAACTGATAGAGCTGGCTTATTCCAATCTTCTAACATAATTGAAGCACTTTCATATCCCTTTTTAATAACTTCGTTACATCTCAACCACACTAAATCACTACCCAATCCTTTATTTCTGTGTTCTGGCATTACATAACGATTACATAAGTATGGATATTTTTTATTCCAATCAATAAAACACCAACCACCCTCAACTAAGTAAAATGACCATCCGTTTTGTAATCTATCTCGTAAATCATAGAGTGTCCACTCTTTCCAATCTTTTCCAAATGAATCTTTAAAGTTATCCAACTCTTTTGATATCATCTCTATTTGTTCCCAACTAATATCATTGTAGTTTGTGAACTCTTGATACTCTGGAACTTCTTTTGATTTGTAGTTAGTTAGATTTATCTCGTAATACATTTGTTAATCCTATTAATAAATATTTTGCTAATCTTTTATGTTGTTCTTCCGTTGGATGAATCTTATCCTCTACCAATGTCATAATCTCCATTGAGTTTAGAAATGAATCTGGCAACATATCAAGTTCATTTTCTATTGGCATAAACTGAATTAGTTCGTGTCCAAATTGTTTACATAAAGAATCCACACTCCAAATATACTTTGTTAATTTTTCCATATCCTTATCATCGTTCTGAAACTTCGAGTAATAATCTTTAGCGTATAATACTGATTCTCTATCACTTTTACTATCTATCATTTCTGGCACTATTCCAAGAAACTCATTACTTTTCTCACTCCAATATTCTGTTCTGTGTGGAAAAGTCCATTGTATAGTATAAATAGTTTTCTTTTTATTATTTATCAAGTGGTCAAAGAATGTTCTGAAGATTCTATCGTTACTACCACCTCTCCAACCATTGTTCTCAACCTCGAAATCTAAAAATGAACCCAATACATAAGGATAACTTTTTTTAGATGCCTTTTCATATTTTAATTTGAGTGGCATATAGTTTCGTTTGTCTGACTTGTCATTAAACCAATCTGGTAAGTCATCTAACTCCTCACCGAATGTAAAACTACAACCGAATGATGTTATTTTCATTTTTTAAATTCCTCATAGCCGGTTTCAGATTTGTATGATTCAAATTTTTTAAATCTTTTATTGATTATTTTCTTTAGCTTTTCTGCATATTGTTTATGAGCTTTTGGACCTGGATGTAATCCGTCTTCCGTATGGTCTATTCTTTCAAAAAATATATCAAAATGTTCATCTGGCAAATCTTTATCCCAAGTTCCCCAAATGATTTTATCTCTACCTATAAACTTATTCAGTAAATTATATTGATGTAAGAAATAAAAGTAATTATTATACTCGTTGAAGTCAACGAGTTCTTTTAACTCCCCAGGTTTGTAAACCACTCCATCATCATTAAACCAAGTTCTTCTAAA
>ERZ651776.5100-NODE-5100-length-11590-cov-2.828455_pt1 | contig 11590 bp, 11 predicted proteins | sample MGYA00514761_ERZ651776 | MGnify/ENA metagenome assembly ERZ651776 | reverse complement strand
AATTCAATACTTTGTTTACTTTTTTCCATTCAGGACCTGCCAACTTGGCTTGGTCTTGGTACCAGTTACTGCTGAAAATATGGCCGCAACTTCTGCAACTAAGATTACACAAGTTTGAAAAACGTATGTCCCAATAGGTCATTTCAAAGTCTTTATATTCACCATCTGGTGTGGTGTCTTGTGTTCTGTGTATATGGTGTCCATGATGCTTGTTAGCACTTTGTCTACCTGAAAAGAAGCCTGACTTCTCCTGTTCATAACAACGTCCACATGCTGAATTTTCTGTTTCAGTGAGCATGTCTTTACGCAGTTGCTTTTGTTCTGAACTATTCCATATTTCAGTCATGGTGTTTGTTTTACAATTCCCAACTTGCCCTACACCCATTTCAGCATGACAACAAGGATAGGCTTCTCCAGTTGGATACGCATGTAGATGTATCCAAGGATACATACAAAAGGTTTTGCTTTCGCTTAGTAAGAAGCGTTCTCGTTCTTCGAGGTCTGCCAGTTTGATTTTTATTGGATCGCTACTATTGTAATTATAAGCCATTGTACCAACCTGCTAGTTCTGGAAAAGTTTCTGTAAAATTCTTACCGCGTCGTTTATCAAACTGTGTATAATAACTTTTAAAATCTTGTTGTAATTTTCCTACATAATCTGGAGGACCTAATTGATTATGGTTCTCTTTTAAATAATCAATCAATCTATTCAAATGTTCAATTTCCATTGCATGTAGATACCCACCATCTTTGTGTTGATCTTTCCAATGAACAAGTTCTTGTGCATAACCTTCACGTATGTGCATAGGCAATATCAGAGGACTTTGACATTTAGGGAAACGTTGTATATTTAATGTAAATGTTGGAGTGTCTTTGTTGTATTTGGCTTTTTGCACTAGGCACCAATCGAGATATTCTAATAATCCACCTAAGCTAATTGCACCAATAGTACACATGCTATGCAAACTAATGTGTTCTTGTTGTGCTAGTTGATCGAAGTTTTGAGTCCAAGTGTGCCATTCAAATCCATCACGGATATATTCTGCTCTATGACCAACGCTTTCGCAACTGGTGTAAACATTAAAATCTCCAATATTTTTACTCGCTTTAATTAGTTTGTCTATTAATTCTTGTTTACTAATTAGGTTACTATTAATTGCAAAATACAAGTCCCTTTTGTTGCTTTCAAACCATTCTAGTAGTTTCCAGGTGTGCTTGCTCATAAGTGGCTCGCCCCCGGTTAATCGCAGATGTGTCAGTGTTCTATTTAAATCTGCTTCCCACCATTTGAAAAATGCTTCTACATAAGGGTTAGCATCCTCATGATCATACTTGCCTGCATCGTCATGTGCATGTGTATAATGATCCTGTGCATCTGTCTGCAGAACTTCATAAGGACCGTTGTTTTTAATATCCTTTACCCAGGTAGAACTAAACGCAGGATTACAATAACTACAAGCAAGATTGCAAGTTCTATCAAAACTTATTTCCAAATACTTTAAATCAAAATCATCTTCGGGATTACTATTATAGGCTTGCTCAAGTGCATCATCTTCGTAGAGCACTGTTTTGTAAACTCTGTCGCTGATTTGGGAACTACCTAAATCTTCTACACGCCAACAGTAATCGCAACCATTACAACGTATACCTTTTTGCATTTCTGCTCTTTCTTGCTTGCGAATGGAAGTATTGGCCAGAGCTTTATAGTTTGCCCGAACATCTTCTTCACTTGCTCGATGAGGCAATGGATGATGACAACTTGTGGTCATTCCACTGCCTAACCAAATTGTACTGTAATACCATTTAGCACCGCAAAAACTTGAACTCTTAGGGTCCATAACCCTTGCTTTGTATTCATGAAATGTTTCATTCTCTTGGAGTTTCTGATCTGTATATTTTTTCATTCAATGATTTGCCTTAACTGTTGTTGAACGGTGTCACTATTGATAGTAATTTTCCATACACCATTTAAATTAATTAAGTTGCATGCTGGTATAGATTTATAATCTGAATGATCACTGCATAGTTCGCATTGGTGTATCAAATATGGAAAATATAATTTATTTAGATATAAATTCTTAATCTTACAATAATTATCCGCATGATCAGCAATATGATAACTTTTGCCTGTAAACACAAGTTGTACATCAGCAGGATATTGTCTTAATGGTATAGCAACTGTGTTTTCAGTAGTATAAAATAAAAAATCATTATTAACAATAACACCAATGTGCCATTCTCCTTGCATTTCAAATTCTAACTCTAATAAATTTAACATAGTTTAGTTGCTATCAATACTGTATTTCTTATTACATTGTCACCAAAATTTGCACTGCAATGTAAATTTTTTCTCGGCCATACCATTGCCCGACCTACTTTCCATTCTTGCACTTGTTCTACTTGTAATCCATTTAGTATATTTCTATCTAAATGTGAGAGATACTCATTGTAAATTTCTTCATTGAATGGAGTATCTTCTAATTTTAAAAAGTTTCTATCTACCTGGCGGTATGTCACTATTCCGCTGTTACCTAACCCCAATTCAGCATTAAGAGTAACTGCTTCTTCACTTATTTTGTCAAATACGATTGTAACAAAGTCACCATCAATTTTGATAGGTATTAAGTAGGTATGTCCCATTCTATCATCTTTGTCATGTTTGATATAACCATCACTGTGTATTCCTCCAGGAAGATAATCAGAATTTAAATTCACAGTGGTGATTTCTTCATTGGGTAGTATCCGACTTTGTAGTAATTTATAGATACGTTTAAAAAACGGCTGATCATAATATGCCATACTACGATGGCGTTGGCCGGTATCAATTTTGTTGGGCAAAATTTTCCAATACCAATTGAACCAGTCTACTTCGTTTGGTGTTAAAAAATTGTCGATATATCCTATCATATATTACCACCTCACAATGGTCTCGTTGGTTACTTCGCTGGCTGAACATTTTAATTTACAGATTTCATTTGTAGGAATGTTTCTTATAAACTCTTTCCAACAGTTTGCATTTAGTACACTTTCTAATCCGCTTTGTTTTATATTTCGAGACGGCTCTAACCATTTTTTGTAAACTGGAGTATTGTATTTGTTTACTATCCAGCAACACGGATAAAAATAACCTTGACTGTCTACATAAAGACCTTTTGAGCCTAGCATACACAATGGTAGAATGCCGTTAATTTCTTGGGTGATGTGCTTTTTCATGATAGCATTTTTAAAACTGTCGTTGTATATTTGTCTATTGCTTATATATTCTGTGTTACTTTCGAATCTTCCACTACTGCTGATAAACTCACTAGGGGGAGTCAGGCTCTTGTTGTAATTGTTGTAAAAGGTATCAAATTTGTTGCTTTTGGTAAAACGGATAGCATCAAATTTTAGGTCACGTGCCATTTCTCGGAGTCTGTCAACCTGATGATAGTTGTGTTGAAAATAGATAAAGTCCCATACCAATCTTGGACTTTTACCAGCAAGCTCACGTACACCTGACATAATGCTTTTCCAATCACTGTTTACCCTGTATTGGACATTTGTTTCTTCATCCGTGCCGTCGATACTGAAGTGTATCTGATCGTATTTGTTTAGGACACTAGCTAGATTGGCCCACCAAGTTGTTTTCTTGTAACTGCCGTTCGTAACAATATAAAGCTCTATTTGCGGTTTTATCTGTTTAAAATATTGACAAATTTCTATAAACTGCTTATTATAAATTGGATCACCATCATAACCGCAGAAACTAATTCTATCTATGTTTCCTATTAATTCTGCAGAGAAATTTTGTTTAAAGAATTCTAAATTTAAACTGTCCAATACTAGTTCATCAGGTAGTTCAGTTCTACTACATCGAGGGCATTTAAGTGTACAAGCACTAGTTAACTCAAAGTGCCAATGCCATAATGGCCAGTTATAAATATTGTTCATGGATATATTACTTTTAAACGTTCCTAGTATCAGTTTAGTTTACCCTCCTGCAGCACCAAGTCTACTTAAAGGTGTATGTGAGCAAGCTGGCTTTTTGGCTACTGTGAAAGACTTTAACTTAACATTATTTAATAACTTACACGATGCTGATCAAATAAATCGTATTGCTAACTATTTTACTATCAGAAGCAACAATATCACCATAGAAGACCAAGTAATTTTGGACGAATGGTATAAAGATTGTATAGCAAAAGTTCTAGAATGTCAACCTAAATTTTTAGGAATAAGTGTATTCACATTTGAATGTCAACGAGCCACTGAAGAACTGGTAGAAAGATTACGACCTGTGTATTCTGGTAAAATAATTGTAGGAGGTGCAGGATTAAGCACTACAGGCATTGCAAGCGGAAAAAATGATTTTGGCACACGACTTAAAGATCAAGGATTAGTTGACTTTTTTATCCGCGGAGAAGGCGAAAACGCACTTGTTAATATCCTGCGTGAAGAAAACAATTTAATATCTGGCATTAACAACGACAACTATGTACAGATAACAAACCTTGATGGTATTGCTTTTCCAAATTATGATGACATAATTGATCTACCCTATAAGTATAGCAATAACATTGTGCAACTACCAGTAACAACCAGTAGAGGTTGTGTGCGTGCATGTACATTCTGTGATATCCATGCTTTCTGGAAAAAATATACATATCGAAGCGGCGAGAGTGTAGCATCTGAGATGATCCATCACTACGAAAAGTACGGAGTAACGCATTTCTTCTTTACAGATAGTTTAATCAACGGTAGTTTAAAAAGTTTTAGAGATTTGTATACCAAAATCAATGAGTATTATGCTGAAAATAACCTTGGAGATAGGTTTTTTCACTGGGGTGGACAATGGATTGTTCGAACTCCTAATCAACTTAAACCTAAGGACTATCAATTAGCCGCAAAGGCTGGTATGAACGGATTAGCAATGGGTATTGAGAGTCTGAGTGAAAGTGTTCGTGATCATATGAAAAAAGGATTCAGTAATAGTGATCTAGATTACACGTTAGAACAGTTTAGAGAAAATGAGTTAAACTGTTACTTCTTAATTATTGCTGGTTATCCAACTGAAACTGAAGACAACTTTGTTGAATCTCTAGAAATGTTTACCAAATACCAAGGATATGCAATTGATGGCACTATTTTTGGAGTGAACCTTGGAGGTACACTAAGTATTGATGAAGGTACACCTCTTCATCAAAATGGTACTGCCCTTGGTTTAGAATTCAGTACAGAAACTGGTAACGAAAATTTATTTGGATTGGATTGGATTAACGAAAAAAATCCAAGTTTGACTCTACTCGAAAGATGCAAACGAAGAGTATTAATGCAAGAACTACTAATGAATTTAGGTTATACAGTATGGAATGGTGATCATCAACTAACCAGGCTACGCGAAAGCTATGATAAAATTGCACGAAATTCCTATAACCGTCCGTATACACCTAACACACAGTCAGTATAATGAAAGTGGATGGCCTTTATGTGAAGTATCCTGGAATAATAACACAGTAAAAAGATTTGAAGCAAACGTAGACAAAATAGAATTTACAATAGTTCAAAATCCTGAGCTAGATAAAAGTATTTTACAATTTCATCATTATGGAATTAATCATCATAGAGATGACAAATGGGTAGAAATACAGAAAATCTACATTAATAATATTGATCTGCGACATATCTTGTGGGACGGAGTACAACATGCTTTTATACCACCCTGGGACGATCTTGATCCCATAATGCCTGGTAACCTTTATTTAGGTTACAACGGAAATATCACTTGGACATTTGATAATCCAATATTACTAGATATACAAAAAAGATTAGGCCGAACAGTAAAAACAATACACGGACAAGAAACAACAGAAGAAGTATTAGAAAAAACTAAAAAGTACTTTTGGAACCATGTTTAGGCATTTAAAAATCCTAGTATTTTTTCTGCTATCTTTTCATGTCCTAATTTATTAGGATGTCCGCCGCTGGCCAAATACTTTTCAACATAGAGTTTTTGTTCTTTCCATTCAGTATCCAGTAGTGCTGGATGATCATTTAGTATGAAGCCCTTGTGTACATAAGGCAAAACAATCTGAGCAATACATGTGTTGCTTGGCATTAACCAAGCTTCACTTGGAATATAGTCACTGTGATTGATAGTGTAAATATTACAAAATTTTGCATGCGGACAGTAGGAATGTAAAAGCATAAGATCTCTATCTAGCATCCACTGTTCTTCTTCTTCATCATGAAAATATCTATACCATTCATTATTATGTGGATGAAGATTTTCAGTGTTTTTCCATGCATTAGCCATTAAATTCTTACCATTTATGAAAGTTCTGGTTTTATTTGTTAAGAAAAAAAGCACAATATCTGTTGTCTTTATCTTATTAATATATTTGAAAAATGTATGAACCAAATGACCAATACTTGTTGCACCTTGTCCTAAATTTATATATTCTAGATTTAATTTATTAGACACAATGTTTGCAAAACATTGGTTAACAGGATCATCTAATTCAGCACCGTATATCCAGCTATCGCCGAACCACCAAATTTTAGACATCAAATACATTTTCCATTTTATGTTTTTGCTCTTTGCTAAACTCTTTGAGACGTTCTTTATTGTAAAGCAAATCAGGTAACATGTCAACATACATCTGCTCTATCGCTGATTGTGGCATATCTACTAAATGATTTATAACATCCATTAAAGCATCATGTTGTCCTGTTGTTTCAACAGGCAAATGCTTCCAATAATGATTAAAAGTACGAAAGCCTCTGTCTCTTAGCCATTGATAAGCCCTTGGATTACCATGATAGTGAAATGGACGCAGTCCTATCATTGGCTTCCAAATTTTTTCTGTCATAAACACAGGTTTCCATTCGTCAAATTCTGTTTCGCTTACCACATTTAAAAAATGATTCTGCCATAAATCTAAACGTCCAACAGTAACAAGATCATTTGGCACTCCGGCATGATCGTCATGGTCACCTTGCGTTTGATTATAATCTGCGGGTAAATCATCTATTGTCATTGGCACTACTTCTAAACCTTGTTGCCAATCTGTGCCATCTTTTGCTACTCCTCCTAGTGTAACAATTCCACGTTCTAACAAATGCGGTTGTTCTCTAAGGATGTTGGTGATTTCTATTCTATGCAACCTTGGTTTTCTTTGATATAGCATATAAGCAAAATCGGCACTACGCATTAATACTTGTTCTTCTGTGTACGCAGGCATACGTTCGTTTGCAATAAGTGCATGAAAGTTCCATTCCATTGGTTCACCTTCGTACATGCCAATTCTATGCACTTTTTTAATTTTATATTTGGTTATTATTTTTTGTAGATCTTCTGGAAAAAGATATTCTGGATCAATAACACATAGTAAAAACAAATTATCAAACGCACCTTGAAGATTCATTACTTCTGTCCAGCAATTGTTATCAAATTGACTACCAAACCAAGTAGTGTTAATTAATAAATTACGTTGATTTGGAAAATGTTTTTTGATTTGCTCATGCGTTTTGTTTATGATATCCAATTCATCGTTACCATAAGGCCAATCTAACGGAAAGTGTGTGCCTACTTGTTCAATCATTGTACCATCTTTCTTATTCCATATTCAAGTGTAGTGTTACAGTGTAAACCTAAACTTCTCATTCTTTCAGTGCTACCAACCCTATGTCCTGCACCTTCTGGCTCATTGGTTTGTGTCTTTACCGGAATTGTAATACCATGTACTGTTTTGTACACTATTTCAGCAACTTCTTTAAATCTTATTGCTTTTCCTGTTGCGATATTGACTGTAATAGGATCATCTTTGTGTAACAAGAATTCAAAAATCTTAAGTGCATCTTCTATATATACCCAATCACGTGTTTGTGTGCCACTTCCCCAAACACTACACTCACCTTGACGTGCTCTTTGTATTATTGCTGGCAAAGGATAGTCTAAGTCTTGTCCTGGGCCATATATACTGAAAGGTCGCATAACGTGTACAGGAATGTCTAGTGTTTTTAACATGCTTTCTGCAACAATTTTTGCAAGTCCATATAGATCAAAAGTTTTACTACTTCCAAATTGTTCTTCGTGCATAGGAGTATTTGGTTGCTCTTGTAAATATGTTGGATAAGCCGCACAACTGCTAGGATAGATTATTTTTTTGCACCATTCTTCTGCCCATTTGAAAGTAATTCTATCTAGTTCTATGTTTTCTGTAATAAGCCATCGATTGTTATCAATACCTTTACGTCCTCCAACATAGGCTGCAAAATGGTAGATGCAATCAAATCTTTCATAGGGCAAGTTACATCGTACATCTTGTGTAAACGCAGTAACTTCATGTCCTTGTTGACGTAAATGTTCTACTGTATTTCTTCCTAAGAAGCCACCAGCACCTGTCACTATAACTTTCATAAATGTAATTATCGTTATAACTTATCAGCAAGATATTTACACTCAGCCCACCACTCTTTCATTTCTGGAAAGGTTTTTAGAAAGTCGGTACCACGGCGTCGATCATGTTCGTTAAAAAACCGATAGAAGTCTGCCTTGTTACGTTTGATGTACTCAGGATCAAGTTTTTGACCATTCCGCATCCACGCAATATCTCTGTCTAGTCTAGCAACTTCATAGTCTTTGAAACCTTTAAAACGTGTTTTGGGCTTTTCCAACTGATCATCCATCCACATTTTACAAAGCTCTAGTTCGTGTACATAACTTTCAGGCAGTATCTGTAGGCTTTGCCAAGTAGGTGTACGTAGCACAGGTGTATCAAACCATACACGTTGGTAAGTGTTACTATATATTTGGCGTAGTCCGAGTATTCCGGCAAATAAATTTTTAAGTGTAGTTACACTTAGATTGTTCATTGTTATAATAAACGTAATACTATTGCGTTCAGGTATGTCATTTAAAAACTGGTTTACTCGATCCCAAAGTAAATTAAAATCCAAACCATGACGCATGTACTCTGCTTGCTCAAACATTCCGTCAAGACTTACGTACTGCATAAAGTGTTCGACTGTACCTTCTCGTTCACAAAGCATGGTTACATAGGCTTTATACCGTTGCCAAAGTTTTTCTTCAACACTGAAATTTGAAGTTGTACTTAAATGCAACTTTTGCGAAGGATTTTGTAGAACGTAATCAAACACACGGTAAGTGTTGCGGTCCATCATTGGTTCTCCGCCAGTCATTCTAAAATGTTCAAGTTCAGGATACAGTGTTGGCCACCACTGCCAGAACGCTTCAACGTATGGATTGTGTTCTCGTGCTGGTATTGGTCTACGTTCACCTACAAAGTGACTTGGATCATTATGTGGTGTTGAAGTCGGCCATGCACCTTCCCGTTGTGTTTCTTTCATCCATGTTGAACTGTACTGTGGGGAACAATAACTGCAACTTAGGTTACATGCACTGTTGAAATCTACTTCAACATAACTTGGCGTGATGTCTTGATCCCAGGGAGCATTTTTAATCTTTTCAAAATCTTTGATTGCCCAGGGCTCACCACTTCGATAGTGTCTATCGCTTAGTTTACCATTGTCTTCCATTGCCCAACAATAACTACACTCAGGCGGACGTGTGCCTTCGAGCATAAGTTTACGTTGTTGTTTTTTATAGTCTGTATTGTGCAATGCACTAGGGTTAGACTTGATGGCTTCTGCATCTGCTCTATGCAATGGAGGATGATAACAACTGTTGTTCATGCCGGTTGTTAAGTGCAAACTTAATTGTTTCCATTTTGCCAAACAGAAACTAGGAGATACAGTGTTTAACTTTTGTTTAGCACGTTCAGCATCACTAAGGAAATCGCTTTTGAAATTCTCATCAACACCATCGCCTTTGTTGTTAATTGTCATACTATTTTCTTTATGTTGTAGTTGTAAGCCTTGTCAACAAGCAAGTTATAATTATGGTCTAAAATAGGTTGCATATCATCAAGCATTTGTTTTAGTTCATTTTTACTTTTGCTTCCAATTTGATCGAGAATTTTTAGCATTGCACAATATCTATCTTTATGTTCGTATCCATCGTAGTCTTGTTCCCAAAAATCATGAAACGTTTTGAAACCCATTTGATGTAGGTAATCAAGATAATCTTTGTTACCAAACACAATAAAAGGTTTTTTACAATAAATTGGTCGAGTAATTTTTTCTGTTGGAAAAAAAGTTTCACCTTGGTTATGATTTTCAGCTACTACATCAACAAAAATACTTTTGTATAAATTTAATATATCTTTGTCTTGCCAATTCCAGTCTGATCTAAGATTGTTGTAATGCATATTGTTAACTGTTTGTATCGGCAAGCTCTTGACTAGATCTGTTGCAAATTTTAAACTATCTAAATCATAACTAGCCAACTTGTTCCATTCAAAATTTGGATTATCATCATTGAAATGTGTTGTAAATTGAATCACAGTCTGATCAGGATAATGATGATCAAGCCAACTTGCAAAACCAAGTCTACTTGCAATAGGACGTCCATATACACATAAAAAAGTTTTGGTTTGGTTCCATTGATGTATTTCTGAATTGATTTCTACTTGAGATTCAAAAAAAGGATTTTCTGTTATATGTTGTATAATGTATTTTGTATGCTTCTGCAGTTGATTACGTGTTTTTATTTTCACACTTGAAAACTGAAATGCATCAATATATCTATACACATCAAGTTCATCAATATCAATGGCTTCTGGATTGATATTAATAACAATATCTTTACCTTGATTATGAGCTAGATATTCTACAAACTCTGGTGTATTCCAAAGTTTATAGTCTGTGCATTCTAATGTAAACATTACCAACCTTCTTGGCGTCGAATAACATCAATTTCTCTAGTCATTATTGATTTATTGTGCCAGTTACTGCGATAATGATGTTTAAAAAATTTACTTTGTACAGGTGTAAGGATATTCATGGGTAAAGAAAGTTGTCTAGCAAGATCATCGGCTTTAATACTTACTAATTCACCAGGTGGTAAATGTTTTACATCTTCCCATATAGCATCCAACTTTGCAAAGTCCTGTACGTCTTTATAGTTCCAATCCTTCTGCAACATTGTTTTCCAAGTGCCCAGTCTTGATCCTGCAATAGCCCAAAGCCCATGTTCTGTATCTGCACCTATATTGTGCCATATGGTTAAATGGTCTAAGTTTCTATTATGTACACTTTCACGAAATTCGCTTGCACTGGGCTTTGCACCTCGATCCAAGCACATTTTAACACCTTCTCTGAAACCAGCACGGAAAGCATGTTTTGCACTTTCTCCAGGATAGGTAGTTGAATAGCAGTTGTACATTGGCCAGTATAGATCATCAAAGCAAAACTCCACATCAGTTTCATCTGCACCTTCTGAGGCTTCGTGTGTACGCATGTTACGTACAAATGTTTTTGTCCAAGAACTTATACCACCGTTACCATACATTAGTCCATTTATGTGATTTCTAGCACGCCATCTATACACTGCCTGTTCATACTGTTTAGTTTTGTATTCTATAACTTCGTTGAAGAAACTTTCTTCGGGTAGATTATCGCCATCAATCAATATAAAACGTTCTGTATCACTAGCATCTGCGGCGGCTTTGTGTGCCGCATCTGAACCTTT
>ERZ651776.5099-NODE-5099-length-11591-cov-4.480111_pt1 | contig 11591 bp, 12 predicted proteins | sample MGYA00514761_ERZ651776 | MGnify/ENA metagenome assembly ERZ651776 | reverse complement strand
TTTTTTTTTTTTTTTTTTTTTTTTTTTTTTTGTGTTTGTGGAAGGTTGAAATGTCCCAAAAAATAATTTACTTTACTTCGCTAACCCTTACAAGACTACCGATTGTACCATAATTATCACATCTTTATTGAATGAATAAATAGGGGTACTGTACAACTTCCCTAAAGTTAAAAGAGAAACACCTAACGACACACATGGTTCGACCCACCACCTTCCCCTACTCCTGCGAAAATGAGCGCGACTGCCCTGCTGGCTCCCTCTGCTATCCCGCATCTGAGCTGGAACCCCTCCTTGAGAAAGGCATGTACAACTATACTCTCGAACCCTTTGGCATCTCTGGCAATAATCCAGAGAGTAAACAATGTTACTGTACGATGTTCTTCGCCAAAACAACCGACACCCTCCTCGCTCCAACGATGGATGCAACAGGCACGTGTAATGTAAACCTCCCCTACCAAACCCCCGCCATCATTGTTATCCTCATAGAATTTGCACTCCAGCTGTATGTCTTCCGGCACGGCCTCCTCGTTGCCCATGCCCTCAAAAAATGCAATTGTTTCAAGCGCAATACTGCCGGCATTGCCCTTACGCTCTGTATATCCGCATCTATCATCCAAAGCATCGTCCCCATCTCCTACTTTCTTGCCTTCACCATCGACGACTACTGGGCATATGACTCTCTCCGAGCGATAGGATTTTCCGTGTCCGCGACGTTTACTGCTCTTGCGATGGGCATGGTGACCTTCATTTGGATCAAAACTAGCGGGGGTGGATCTGAGAGCAAATCGCTGATGCTTTGGAAGCGTTGCAACTACTTCACTATCTTTTTTGGGACGTTCGTAAATAACTTCTTGGGTACGTTGCTGGGCGAGAATGTCCTGGTACAGCAGATTAATTTATTGGTATGTCTCTATTACGGCATTACCTTTTTGGTTGGGGGAAACAAAATCACCAAAGTTATGGGCGGTCACATGAAAGGGGGCGCGGGCAGCAGCGATTCGCAGAAGATGGAGGACAACATGAAACAGATCACGACGAAATCACGAAAAATTAGCTCATGTGCGATTGGGTTCGTGGTTTTCATCACAGTGTTTGTTGGAACGTCAACTAATCTAAATGGGGGCGATGGGAATTTCATCAACTTTCTCATGGCCCCTCTGTGTCAATTGCTACAGTTGGGAATCATGCTCCTTGTGATTAATTATGTGCGATTTGGCTCTCGGGAGAAGTTAGCTGCAGCTGGGTATTTTGTCACAACCGACTGGGACGAGAAGAGCAATTTGGGAAAGGAAGCAAAAAATCATAGCGAAAGGCGAAAGTCCTTGAACAAGCAAATTGCGGCTGGGGGCGTGCTGCCAGCTGATTTGGAGGAGGAGAAGAGACAATTGGAGGCTGGCTTCAAAACAACTCAAGTCAGCTCGTCATCTTCGTCTGTGATAAGCAATGATTAATAATTCCGGCGGCAATGCTGTGTGTGTTTGTATAGCGTCTAAAAAAAGGCACAAGGGGGGACGTTTTGAACACAATAGATTACTAGTTTATCCCGACAATAATAACAAAGTTTTTTTTTAAAGTTGTATTATCTTCTCTCAATTGCTGTCATAGGCAAAACGAATTTGCAATGAGAAATGGCAGTGTTCGTTCTCCTATCATTAGACTCCACTCACGTAGTTAATACCTTATCTTCTCTCCCTTACTGTCATAGGCACAACGAATTTGCAATGAGCATGGCAGTGTTCGTTCTCCTATCATTAAACTCCACTCATGTCTGTTAGTGAATCCTTTTTCGAAGACGCGTTCGTGATTGACGTATCCCATCCCTACGCATGATTTGACAGTGCTGCAGTAGGTTGCACTCAGCAGGTCACCAACTGGTTTCCCGCCCATAAGGATCACTTCCCCCCCCCAGAGCATCGTTGGGCGACTTTCAAGGTCTGGATCATCTCGAATGATTACTGTAAATAGCCTACGATGAATCTTTGACTTTTCGTCGTTCATTGCTTTCACCGCTTTTTTTCCTATGAATTCCTTGCTCATGTCGACAGTGAACATTAAACCAGCCTCGACAGGACTGTCACTGGGGGTCAGCTCGTGCCCAAATGCCCTGTAACCCTTTTCGATCCTCATCGATTCGACAGCAAAGTAGCCTGCGTTCTTGGCTCCACTATTGATCAACGCCTCGTATACGTCTACTGCCTCCTCGGTTGGGACATATAGCTCATACCCAAGCTCACCAACATACGTGATGCGCTTCGCCGTAACGTTATGGTATCCGACATCAATGGTCCTGCTGTCATTGAATTTGAAGTTTTCATCAGTTAAGACTTCTGGGCGTGCCATAAGTGACTGAAAAATCGAAAAGGAAGTGAGAAACAAGAGAGAGAGTGTGAGATGTGAGGGATTCGCATTGCAGGTTCCAATAGAGCAGCCCAATACTCATCCACCTTGCATACCCCCCAGCCCCCCCAGCCCCCACCATCATCTTACCTGAAGAATTGAACGGGACTTTGGACCCATGACTCCTAACACACAGTAACTGCTGCTCACATCATTAGCATAGACGGACTCGTCTTTGCGAATCAACCTCTTCATATAGGACAAGTCTTTCGTGGCCTGCGCCGTAGGCGATACAACAAAGAACTTGTTCTCCCCCTCTCTTGTCACAGTGACGTCAGCCTCGTAGGCGCCACGGCTATTCAGCATGCCTGTGTAAACAATTCTTCCGACCTCCACGTCAAGGTTGCCGCAACAAAGGCGCTGCAAAAACTTGAGAGCGTCTGGTCCCTCGACTCGAATCTTTGCAAAGCTGCTCTGATCGAAAACAGCTACATCCTCTCGACAGGACCGAACCTCCTCATCGACGTATTTGAGCCACTTGGGGCGCTCGAAAGTGTACATGTCTTCAAGAGTCTCGCTTCGGTCTTTCTCATCCGGTCTAAAAAACAAGGGCCGTTCCCACCCGAACTTGGAGCCCCACATGGCGCCAGCTTTGTCCAGGTGGGGGTAAAGCGATGAACGTCGCAGACCTCGGGCAGAGTTGAGTTCCTTGCGGGGCCAGGGAAAAGAATAGTGGAGGGAAAGCGTCTCAATTGTCCGGTCGCGAAGAAAAGACGGGTTGCCGGAGGATTTGTGGAAGCGGCGAATATCCACCGGCCCCAAATCCATCTTTGGTTCACCGTCGTCGATCCAGTCGGCAAGGGCAAGTCCTGCACCGCCCGCGCTGGCTATTCCGGAGCTGTTCATTCCAGCCGCGACATAAAAGTTTTTCATCTCTGGTGCCTCACCAAGGATGTACTGGCCGTCTGGCGTAAAACTCTCGGGCCCGTTGAGCATTTTGAGCTGTGCATTTTCAAGCGCAGGGACACGTTCAAGAGCACCCTCAAACAAGGGCATAAAATGGTCCCAATCATCTTGGAGAAGAGAAAATTCGAAATTCTCTGGGACGTCACCGTCCTCATACGTACCCCAAGGTTTTGCACCGTTCTCGAAACCTCCAAACAAAAGACCATCACCCCACTCTCTCACGTAGATCAGGGCGTCAGGGTCGCGAAGAACAGGCATGCCAGACCAGATTCCGGGAATTGTATTAGTAGTTGCATAGAAGTGCTCGGCCGATTGGAGTGGTACGTTCACGCCAGATTTCTTCCCAAGCTGCCTCGACCACTGTCCAGCACACATAACGACGACGTCAGCGTCAATTGTCACATCGTTCTCTGTCCTAACTCCGGTTACGACCTTTCCACCATTATGAGAATCCGTCCTGGAGAGAAAATCAGCGATTCGAACGTTTTCGAAGACCTCGACGCCGCGTTGCTTCGCACCAGCGAGCAGCGACATGGTAAGGTCAGTCGGACTGCCACTACCATCGTTGAATACCTTGATTCCTCCCAACAATTCAAAGTCGCTGAAGGCACACACTCCATCAGTAGGGTTCGTGAACTCCTCGAGAATTTCGTCAGAGGTGAGTATCTTACTGTCTAGACCATACGATCTCGTCTTGTTGGCGACTCGGTGGAGAAGATGCATTCGTTCTGGTGTTCGAGCCACATTCACGCTGCTGCAGCGCTTGAAACCTGGATCGATACCGGTATCATCCAACAACTTGTCATAAAGCTGGGTACCCATAACGCACAGCTTGGTCTCAGCACTCGTGTTGCGTGTTGTGCCAACAAGTCCTGCGGCATGCCAAGTAGTACCCGACGTCACCTTTTGAGCCTCAAGGAGGACAATATTCTTCCATCCCTTCCTTGATAGATTGTAGGCAACAGAGGCTCCGACAACTCCACCGCCAACGATGACACATCGAGCAGAGGATGGCAGCGAGGCGGCCATGGCAAAAGAAATGACTGATGAAAACGATGAGAATATATGTTTTTGTTGGACCGTACAGTTGGGAAGATTTCCGGGGGGGGGGAAGATTCCACTTAACCAAAATAAGTAATTAAGGCCTTAAAATTCAAAGTAGGGAGCCTTGCAACATCAACAATAATTATCTGATATCTGATTTGTGACAAGCATTCAGATATCGGGCTCGCTCATCCAAGTCGAAAGTCGAAAAAAATCAGAAATCAGAGGAATTAATTTTTTACAACATCCAAATTGGTTTTAATAACAGCTATAAATATCTTTTAGACTGTAGGCGTAGGCGTGGAAAAGAGCAAACATCAGCGCCAGGGTCGGAGAAAAACAAGGCCTGCTGCTACTTTCTCCTGGGAAGACTCCTCCTCCTTCACTTCAAAATTACACTCTCCCCAGTTGATACGCAGCATCAGCTCTTCTAGTTGGGGACAAGGGATATCCATACTGTCACTCCGGGCGGCACAATGCTTCTGGCACTGTTATCCTTCTTTCTTTTGTCTACCCCTCCCACTTCATCTCTCAACTTTGTATTCCCTGATTTCAACCGGACTGGTGGCCTGACTCTGCTGGGAAGCGCTGCGACAACATCCTGTGAGGTGGGAATAGATCTTACGCGGGAAGCTGGTTTCATAGACCTTACTGGGAGAGCTGACAGACACGGCGAAACATCAGGAAGGGCCGATAATTTCAGTGACGTAACACTTGGACAGCAAGGAGAAAAGTATGCCATGCAGAGTGTTGCAAGCATATCAACGAACGTAGAAGGCGAAGAGAATGATAGCATTGAGCGGACTATCAGCACCATTGGTCACCGCGACGATTATACAAAGAGCAAGGAAACACGATGTGGAGGAAGGATACGGTTAACACCAAGTACTCCAAGCAAAGTGGGAGGTTTCTGGCACCGGAACCGGCTTCCAATCGTGAAAGGATTCGACACCATCTTCACGTTCCAAATCAGCGACCACAGTAAAGAATGTACGGATCACATCGATCCTAGTTTTTCTCTTCGCCATCACAGGACATGTGCAGTCCACGGCGGGGATGGTTTTGCATTTGTAATCCACAATAGTAAGAACGATACAGAAGTGCTTGGGCTTGACGGCGATCAGCTTGGCTTTGGTGGCATCGACAATAGTCTGGCGGTAAAATTTGATACGTGGACCAACGTCGAAAGCCAAGGAAGCAGCGACCTTTTCACTGACCACATCAGCATCCACTCAAACGGCGCTGGGGGGATGAACAGCGCTGGTCAGAGCACAAAGTTCGGCGCTTCAAGGGCAACACCGCTGGCAGACGGCGATATTCACGTCGCTCGGATCCAATATCTTCCCTACTTTGAAAAAGATTATCTCCCTGTCATGTCGGCGAGCGAAAATCTCATTGATTACTTGAAAGATAACGCGGAGGACAAGAGGTTGGGAACCTTGGCAGTGTTTGTTGATGAGGGAGTAGAAACAACCACCCCGATTTTAGCCATCCCAATAAACCTCAGCGTGCTTTTAAATTTTGACATGGACAGTGGGTACGCCGGCTTCACTGCGAGTACAGGGAGGAGGTGGGAAAAGCACGATATCTTGAGCTGGCTTTGGTGCGAGAATGAAGACTGTGACAGAGACGGAATGGTAGAAGAGTTTGACTATTATCAACAGTCCAAGTTTTTCAATGCCCGTCACGATCACAACGTGCCAGGGCATGGCTATGGAGCAGGAGGTCTGGGACTTCGTCGGAACGAGCCTATTCGCCATGCTTCACCTGATACAACGCCGTGGACACCACCGCCCAGCAGAAGTGCCAACGGCTTTGTGAGCGAGCCAAGCGAGAAAGCGAACTTGCAGTTGCCTCCAAACACACCCTCTTAAATTTTTTAAGAGGGTGTGCCGGCATAACACGACTACAAGGCTAATCTGAAGTACACGTTGGTGGTGTGTGGGTGATACCCTGTCTGTCTGTGGGTGGTCGGTCGGTCCGTAAAAGAATTGAATTAAAAAATTAGATTGTTACTAAATGAACCTTCAACTTCACTTCCGCGCCGCGCCGCGCCGCGCCGCGGCGTCTTCTTTTTGGTAAGGGTTAGGGTTAGGAGCGATGGTGGGCGAGGTCATGAGAGGTAATTGGGGAGGAGTAGAGAAGGATCGATGAGCGTTTTGATATTTTAAGTCCATCCAAAGCAAGACGCCAATGTTGGTATACCTAGGTCGCCTGCTCTTCGACTAAAAAAGAACATTTCAGATGATAACGAGCTCTACGGGAGTTGTTGTTTCTCGTTCTCTTTGTTGCTTGTTCCGTGTGAGTTTTTTTCAGAGAATTTAATTCAGTTTGTATTCACAATCAATAAAGGAACAACTAACAAAATGATCATATATTTGCAAAGAATTCGGGTAGATTAACGGTGTCTTTTAATTAATGCGGATGCAAAAAACTCGTCCATGTCGTCAGGGAGCATCATGTCGTCGTCGTTTCGGAAGCCATCGTCCATGTCGTCAGGGAGCATCATGTCGTCGTCGTTTCGGAAGCCATTGTCCATGTTGTCAAGGGGCATCATGTCGTCGAACACCTGTAAGTCGTCTAAGAAGGTCTCGTGGAGAAAGGTCTCGTCTAAGAAGGTCTCGTAGAAAAAGATCTCGTCGAAAGTTGCCTTGGGAATAGCGACCGGACCGCCGACGTTCTACACCTGCTCGCTATGGCAGTTGAAGCCCTCTCCCACAGCCTTCTTCAAGGCGGTATCCCAAAAAATGCCAAGCCTTCTCAAGTATTCCTCATCGCCGCTGCCCGTTTTCACCATCAACGCCTCTGAGTGCGCGCCAACCATGTGGGTTCCGTCCGACTCCCTAAAATGATTATTCAGCTCCTTCTCAATTATCATGTGCACAACGCCCTCCGCAAAGTAAGCAAAACCAGCCGAGGCATTAATTTTTGCCTCTTTGAAGTGTTGGCATTTGTTCTCAGTCCCCTTCCAGTATCGTTTATCGATAAGCTTCCCTCCTTTTTTGACATTGAAAACCGCACCCGACTTGACAACTTTACAAGTCTCATCCTCAATCTCAGGAAAAGACTCTTCATATCGAAGAGCATTAGTCACCTCTTTCAGCGGCCCCACGATAAAATAAAAGCCCCGGTTCATCGTGAGCATGTCCGCTGTCACCTTCACCGTCAAGCCCTCCATTTCCTCAACCATTCCCGCCAAGATCTCTTTGTTGTTGCTTTCATCTTGTAGGAATGCAACGGTTTTTAGTACTGCATCGTAGTCGGGGAGTTGGAGGTGTTGCGTACGTGTACCTTCCAGTCTTTTGTCGCCCTCGGTGGAGAAGACTGCGTCGAAGGTGTTATTTGACCTGAAGAACCTTGCCACTTGAAAGAGCGTCACAACGACTTTCCACTCAATTTTTCCTTCTCGTGCTTGCTGTTCTGCTACCCTGTTGGCGGAGTAAAAATAGATTTTTATCTGGTAGAGGATAGTCGGAAACCCATTTTTTTTCACCAATAGATTGGGGCGGTCAATTTTCGGACGGAATCTTCCGTTCTGTCGCCGTTGGATTGCTACCGATTTCCCTTCCTGATACTCCTCTTCGGTCATTGGAATCTCATTATCATTACTGTCTAGAACCAATAGTTCACTGGGTGGGTATCCACAATGCCTTGTGTCAACGATTCCATCGCTATCAAAGGTAACGATGTTGTAACGGTTAAGTTTGCTTGTCACTTTCCCCTTTCTTCCATTATAAGATACTCTCGTCCCTAAACGATTTTCCGGTTCAATAAATGATAGCTCCTTAGGATAATCGCAAGTTGGTGTATATTCGAGTGATTTCTGTTTAGCTGCACCACGGTGTTTTGCTACCGATTTCCCTTTATGATACTCCTCATCGATCATCGGAATCTCCTTATCATTACTGTCTAGAACCAATAGATCGCTTGGTGGGTATCCACTCTTCCTTGTGTTGTATCTACTGTCGTCAAAGGCAACGTTGTAGCTGCAGTTTACCTTGTCTGTCACTTTCCCCTTTCTTCCACGATAGGATACTCTCGTCCCTACACGTTTTTCCGGCTCAATAAAGGTAAGCTCCATAGGATAATCGCATTCGAGTGATTTTCGTCTTCTCCCTCGGGGGGGAGACAGTTCTTCACCAGACATTGTGGAAATATCCTTCTCCTTCTCCTCACTATCCTTAACTTGGGACCCTTTCCTCGTAAAATGGATGTAATCTTCCCCTCCGCTGTTATCTTTTTCGCTACTCTCTTCCTCGCTACCGGAGTGCAGCTTATTGTCAACATCCTCGTCAATGACGATTTCTTGGGCTCCTGGATCTACAGACATGGGAGGGGGTGCAAGGATTTCGGGGGTCAAGATACAATGAATTGACGCAATTTGTTGGGGTGAAGATATTTGATTGAGTTTAAATCACGGTATTTTGATAAGAAAGACACAATCACGGACGTGTTAAATAAAGCGCGTTTACACGAATGGTGGTGTCGAAGGAAGGGTCGGCCACCTTCCAACTCCCAAACATCATCAAATAGCCAATGTGCTTCATTAACAATAATAGAGCTCTCGTTATCGCCCGCAATGTCCTTTTAGTTGTTTAGCAGGAGATGTAGGTATACTGACATTGGTGCCTTGCTTTGGTTGGGCTTAAACATCACTCACTCACTATTTCATGACGCTCTTCGTCCCTTCTCCTTGTTCACCTATTTTAAGACCTCGCCCCATCGCCTTGTGTGGTGTATTAGAAGGTCGATGTGGGGGCTGAAGCTGACTTTAAATCCAAAAAAACAGGCAACATTTTGGGCTGTGAGGTGTACAACACATTTCGTACCTGGTAAAACTCTTATACTATTATTCCTCTTTAAACCAACAGATCAAAACGCGTCCAGCTTTTTTTTCTTTTTCTACGTACTAATCTTCATCAAATCTATTCTCAAAGTGATGACAATCAATTGGCATCATCACAATAGTGTCATGGCCCTTCTCAATGAGAACATAACTAACCCACAGGCATAAATTTTGCTTTCAGCACCTCCCTCGTTTCCCATGATTAAATCACTAACGGCTTCTCGTAGAACCATCCCTGTTACTAATACCTCGCAGGCTATTGTGGGGATGACGAGCCACAGGAAACGCAGGGGATTGGTCTCGGTGCCAACTAAGAATGCAATTGACGTTAAAAGTATCGGTGTCAGCACCAGATAAGCGTAATTGGTGATTACACTACTCGCTGCAGTTGCTTCTACGAAATCTGTCGCTGCTTTCGTCCTTGTCTTTAACGTTGAAATGTAGCTGAGAACGAGCATGCTGAATCCAAGCTTTGGACCGGGACCAACGCCGCGAATCCAAGCGTTGGTGATCACTCCGTCATCTAGAGTCGCTAGATATCCTTTTCTGCGAATGCTCCGCGTGATCTTTGAGACAACGCCAGGAGGAAGTAGTCGCCGGTTACCACGAATAACACCCACTGGCAGAGACATAACCATACCCCCCTCGGGATCAAAAAAAATTGAAGATACAGCAGCCAAAAGTAGTGTAAATCTGAGGAGTGTTTTGGACGCTTCGCCTCGGAGAGAATGTAAAAATGTTGCTGTTGCCAGTGTAAATGAGGCAATGTGAGGGGCCGTCAAGACAGGAGGGGTTACAACAGTTGAGGATGCACCTTTTCTGCCTTCATCGTCAATTTGGGGGTCCCCTCCTTTCTTCCCTCTTTTGGCATCCCATTCCCTAGGTCCGCCAGCCCCGCCGCGCACCTGCGCAAGTCGATGTTTCCTGCTAGATTGCAAGCTCCACTGCGATCCCCCTGCAATGTTCCAGGGATGTCCCTCTTTTGCTGGGCTGCTTGTCACGAACTTTGCTGTCAAGCAAACGAATACAAATATGCGCATTTTTTAACTGCAGCGAGACAGAATATATATATTGGAGTAGAGTGTGTCTCGGGTAAAGTCGTCGTGAGAGAATCAATGCCCTCAGGGGGTGAAGCAAATTTTTATTTTATTTTCTCGAAAATTATTCCTGGAGGCAAATTAAATCCCCCCCTAGAAATAACGTTCAGACAGCCGGCGTCGTCGTCGCAATTTGTCGGTTTGTTCAGTGTCATAGTTAAATCTCACGTTGTACCGACCTGCTTTCAGCATGTTCTTTCGTTCCATCCCCCCTTCAACTTGTGCACCGTTGTCAACGGTGTGTTTTGGGGCATGGTCCATAGTAACGTCCCGCTCTGCTCTGCCTCCTTTATCCAAACGGATTTCTCTATTTCGAATGTCGCACATCCGCGGTTTTTCGTCATCCACAGAGTCATTATCATCTGAGACGACAAATTCAATTTCATCTTCTGAAACGTATTCTACCATAGTTCCTTCTTCTCTCCTTGTAACTCCCGCGCACCCTCGTCCGAGTCCTCAAATATTTGGTCTTCACGGTTTGCGGGGGAGCCCAATTTGGTCTCGTCAAACCCAAACCAAGCAAAGCCAAGATAACAATTCCTCTGATGTGGTGGTCACTGAGATAGCATACAGGGATCCTACAGTGTCTAAAATTGTTTCGATACTAGAAGAGAATGCTGAGACGATAGGTAAAGAGTATCTCTTATACTCAGAGGTGTGTGGCGATGACTATTTAGCAACTGGGGAAGAGGAGGGTGGTGGTGACCACAAGGTAATGACAGAGAAGAAAAAGACGAAGAAGATCCAATACGAGTTCTTTAAGGATAAAAATGTCACCGACGATGACAGCAGCAAAAGTGAAAGCAATGAAAATACTCTGCATCACGGTACATGGTCCTGGCGCTCTTATATAAAGAAGGGGGTGCATACAACCACAAAGAAGGCATTCAATGACCACTGTCCGGTAACGAGTGATGTCTTGGACAACCAGCTTGGCTCTGAGCTTTTTACCGGGACACCTTTTGGCTACGCATTTTTTAGCAGCATGGCTGAGGGTGCCAAGATCGACCCGCACAATGGCCCAACAAATGTGCGTTTGCGAATCCACCTCCCAATCCTCCTTCCTCCCTCTTCTGAATCTGCTGGTTTGATAGTCGGCGGTGTAAAAATCAATTACCACCTCAACAAGGCTGTGGTGTTCGACGACAGCTATGCCCATGAGGCCTTCAATGAGGAGGGATCTGGCGGAGAGAGGGTCGTGCTTCTTTTTGACGTTTGGCACCCCGATGTGAGGAAAGTTGAAAGGGAAGGGGTGTGTGAAATGTTCGCTTACGCTCGAGAACAGAAGTGGCTAAAGTAGT
>ERZ651776.5098-NODE-5098-length-11592-cov-4.722883_pt1 | contig 11592 bp, 7 predicted proteins | sample MGYA00514761_ERZ651776 | MGnify/ENA metagenome assembly ERZ651776 | reverse complement strand
AAACCCCGCAAAACCACTTCAACCCGCTTCGAGAATACATTAGAGATACGAGCTAAGATCTTTAATCCATATTTGGCCCACCAAATATAAATAACCCGAAATTCTCTGTGATCAGTCTCGCTTGTTCTTTGCCCCGGTTCTAAACAGTAAGGATCAATATGAAGTTCAAAGCCAAATGTGCTTCATTGTACCACCCTAGAGCACATCACATTCGCTCTTGATGATAGACTCTCTCGTCCTCCTTTCCTTCTCAGAAAAAAAAAATACCCGGGTAGGGACCCTATCGATAAAAATATCGCTCTTCTTTTCCCCCTTGCAATTTATTTATGTCTGGTCACAGTTCTTGTTCTACAGTGTTTCACTTACACAAAGTCTGATGTAATTAGAGGCGTCTCTGCAGTTTTTTTGTTATTTCCTGCCATCTTTCTGTGCTGTTGTTCGAAGAAGCTCTCGATTTGTTCGAGGCTCAGGCCTTTTGTTTCCGGGACGTACTTGTGGACGAAGAATATACTGTAAGCCGTCAGTGTCGAGAAGATGATGAACATGCTCGCGTTCCCTATTTGTTCCTGAACTGTTGGCAATCCAAACTGTACCACTAAATTCCAAAAGAAGTTCATTGAGACGGCGAATGCGACGGCCTGTCCTCGAATCTCAAGTGGGAAGCATTCGGATATCATGAGCCAGGCTATAGGACCGAACCCGACCTGATAGCCACCGATGTACACGAACATGCCTACCAGTGTCACAATCTGCTTGAAACCAATATCTCCACTGTTGTTGGTTGAAGAGTCAGAGTCATCTACACAAAAGCTGATGCTCAAAGTCACGAGAGCAACGAGCATGAGCCCATTTCCAATGAAAAGGAGCTTCCGTCGACCGTAGTTATCCACATAAAAGACCGAAAACAAGGTCGCAACAAGCTTAAATGCACCCACCAGCACACTGCTATAAGACTCGAGCCCAGCATCGTCCAAGATAGGAGTAGCGTAGCTAAGAATGCTGGGCTGGCCAGTCACTTGCTGGAGGATAACGAGCCCCACACCAGCCGTGAGAGCACCACGCCAGCGAGTTGCGAAGATGGACTTATCAGCCGATCCTCGGAGAACGGCAGCCTCGGCTTGAGAGGCCACCAGGTTCTTCATTTTTTTATAAATGTCCATGATATTATCGTCGTCCCCCTTGAACACCCACTGCAGGGACAAAAACGCCTCATCTTCTCTGCCTCTCAAAAGAAGCCAACGGGCGGAAAATGGGATAGTAAACGTCCCGAAAAACATGATTCCCGAAAGGAAAGAGGAGCAGCCGTACACGTATGCCCATCCCCTAGGTGTGTCTTCCAGTACCCACCCAATAAGATAACCACAAAGAATGCCAACAACAATCATAGCTTCCTTCATGCTCACAAGTAGGCCTCGTAAATTTGGGGGGGACATCTCAGCTATGTACGTTGGTGCTCCGTGCATGGAAAAGGCGATGCCGATACCATATAAGACACGGGAGAGGATCAAACAGGCAATGCCAACTATCGCATCTAGCGAATCATTACAACAAAAGTATTGAAAAATTGCGCCAACAAGATAAAGAAGAGAACCTGTCTGAAGCTCTCTCTTCCTCCCAATAGTATCCGCGACAGCAAAAACGATAAAACTCCCGATAAAAGCTCCAGCAGAGGTAGCGCTCACAATTAGTCCCTTGACAACCGGGTCGGAAGCATTCTCAGACCAAGTTATTCCGCTCAGCGTAGAATTCTGCATCTGTTTAACAGTATAGGCTGTGCTGCCAATATCATAGCCGAATAATAAACCTCCTAATGCTGGAATCAAGAAGAGAAGAGTGACTGAGAGCGCATGCGCGTTGCATGCATTGTCCTGCATTGTGCTGTGTCGTAATGAGAATTAGTGTGTCAGAGATGTGTGTCAGAATTGGGAAAACTGCAGCCGAAAAAATGGATCGATTCAAGTGGCCTTTGTCTCTTCTATATTGTTATGAGTGATGCGTGTGAGGAAAAAATCAGCACTTACGATTCTTTCATTGCCTGGTTTTGTAATGTTTTCCATCCCACTTGACATGCTGTCGTTCGGATGTCGCTGCTGGTGGACAGAACAACTGAAAAGGGAAGGAGAGGGCAACCAACTCTTTCATTAAAATTTTAACTGAAGGATGTCTTACGGCTTCGATGATGAAGTGAGTGACTCTGCCATGGGTAGTGTTTTACGCCACCTTGTTGACTTTGATGATTATTCTGCAGAGACTTTCCACACTTCCGCTTCCAGAAGCACAACCCTCTCCCATGTGACCTCCCTGCCTGAATTAAAAGGTAGTCCCATCCCAACATTTTCTGATTTTACGGCTTCGCTTGATTTCAATCCTTCGATCACTTTTGAGAATCCCAATAAGTCAAGGAAGAAGAAATATAAGCGCCCAGGACGTCACACTGCTTTGCTTCATTCTTCTTCCCCGCGCCGATTAGCGCGTCGTTCTTCCCGTCGGCGTTCGAAGAGCTCTACGGGCAGAGAAAATTCGACAAAATGGACGGAACATAAACTAAAGACACTAAGCCATGGGGTTTTGGAAGATGGCAGGAAACATAGTATCTTTGGTTCTTTTGGAGATGAGTATCTGCGGCAAAAAAAAGCTACTTTCTCCAAAGATGGCCTCAATGGCGATGACATTTGTGGCGAAGATGCTGAGGTAGATGATGATGACATCGCCGATGATGTCTCTTCTTCTTCTTCAGCGGATAATTTGTCACTGCCCCCCTTCCATCACAAAGAAAAGAAGAAAACAATCCTTAAAAAGAAACCGCGAATAACGACGTTTTCTCCTGGAGTCAGTGGTACTGGCACTGGCACACCGCTGGGACGTAAATCGGGTGTTGGATTCGTTGTCGGAGCAGGCGTCAATGTCAATGCCGATGCCGATGTCGATGTCAACAAAGAGACACGTAAAATTCAAAACGACGACGACGACGACGACGTGTATTCACGTCGCCGTATCCACTCACAGTCACAGTCACAGTCACACTCACCCACCCCCCAAGCAGCAGCACCTGAAGAGCCAGTATTCGGACACGTATCGCCGGGGAAGCGGCCCAAGTTTGTGCTCCCCTTTTCCCCCGTCAAGAACTCCACTTACGTCGATGATACCGACAGCACGAAAGACATTGAGATTCTTGATTCTGCCAGATTGAACAAGGAAATTTATAAAATTAACCATGAATCCACGCTTGACGTTCGTCGGAAAAGCATTGCCGCCAAAGACGAATTTCTCACTGTAAAGGATCGCTGTTGTTACTTTGGGAAGAAGAGTCGCCAGGATTATTTCTACATGTACAAGCAGATTTCCAAGCAGAACTTGACCATTCCCAACGCGAGTGAGGTACTAAGTAGTGCAGGAAGGTCTCCGCGAAGCGAGTTTCTGAGGGAGATTGTGAAGAATCAGCTAACTCCTTGGCCGATACTCAGGCGCAATCTCAACAACCCACGAAATATCGATCTGAATGGAAAGGGCCTCGGAGACGAGGTGGTCATTGCGCTCACAAAAGTGTTGGAGAATCTTCCTAGCCTCGATACGCTCCTACTTGCGGACAACAGACTCACCGACGACAGCCTTCACGAGCTGTGCGACAAGGTTACGAAGATGCCCAACATCACAGAGCTCGACATAAGCTACAACGACATTGACGACAGCAGTAAGTCAATCCTCGAGTACCTCAAGCACGATGATTGTGCCCTGAAGAGCCTGAGCATGGAACACGCGGACGTAGACGACTTTGAATGCGGAGATATGATGATTGCCATGGAGAAAAACACAAGTCTTCTCACGCTCGATTTGAAGGACAATCTCATTGGGGAGAAGGAGCAGCTTAACGTAGTGATGCCCGAGTTAATAACGGGGGGCGAGGCAATTGCAGAAATGATAACCATCAATCAGACCCTTACGCACTTGGATGTCAGTTGGAATTCCATTCGTGGCGACAGCGCCATGGAGCTGGCCGTCTGCTTGGAAAAGAACCACTCCATCAAGACTCTGATTATGGCCCACAACGCGTTTGGAGATCTGCCCTCCCAGTTCCTTGGGGACGCACTTACCAGGAACGATACTCTGATGCACCTCGATCTATCCTTCAATGGTGTCTCGCCGTCTGCTGCAATGGTCATAGCGAGTTCCTTACGCGTGAACAAGTCGATTTGTTTGCTGAATTTGAGCGGCAACACGATCGGTAAGCGGGGAGCGGAGAGTTTGATGCAGTCTCTCCGGCGGGCAACTCGTGTGGACAACGATTTGGTGATCGAAATAAATAACTGCGACTGCGAATATATTGACCCGACATTGTTCGACCCCGTGGAGCCCGAAAATGTTTACAAGCTGAAGATGGATGAGCCTTACTCACGAATGGTCGCTGGTGAGCTCCTGCGGATGGCAAATTCGAAACCTGGGGCATTTTTCAAGTCTGTGCGTTATGCTCCACCAAATGGGGGTGAGTTGAAAGAGTTGCCGCTCGTCCATTCGGAGACGACCGCTTCGAATGTCGCGAAAAAGTCTTTCCGTAAGTCATCCGTTATTGTGGACGAGTGGAAAATCTTCATGGTGAAAATTATGGACGAACTCGGTGACGGCGTCATTGACGATCCGACACAACTGAATCACGATTTGACTATGCTTCTTAAAAAAATGAAACTGTACCCCAACACGGACACAGTAGACCGAATCATGTGGGCGCTGGACCTTACCAATTTGAGGGAGGAAACCTTGATAGATACAATTTTTAGGTCCATCTTTCAGATGGTAGATTTGGACCATGGGAAAAGTGTGGATAGGGGAGAGATGAAACGGGCGATGACCCTTCTGGGGGTCAGAATCAATGATGATCAGGCCGACCGCATAATCGCAGAATACGATGTAGACAAATCCGGAGAGATTGAAGAGGACGAGTTTGTTTCTTGGATGGCCAACACCTACTGTAAGCCCAACGAGATTGACAAATCACCTGTGAGGCTAAACGGAGAAAGTTGGACGCCTCCCGAGGAGGGGCTCATGGTAGTTGACTTCAAGGCTGACAGAATGCCTCCTTCGACTTCCGAGGTTGGAACGGACGAGGGAGTGAACCGGCTCATTGAAAATATTCAGCACGCGGCGACGCCGAGCGAGCGTGAAAAACTCTTTGACAAGGCTACGAGCAATAGTGACATATTCATGACGTCCGGTCAGGCCCAAAAATTGATGGACATATGTCCACACGGCGAAGAGATCGATACGATCTTACGGCTATTGCCTCAAATGTTGGACCCGCAGCAATCGTGTCAGCTAGTTGAGGGCAACCTCACTATCGACCAAATTATACTCCTGAAGAAGAGGATGGGTCCAGCCTTTAATGTAGTCCTCGGAAATGCAACCGGGCGATACATGCTAGACCTGGAGAATCCGCTGCACCGAATCGCTGCTCGTAAACTCGGCGAGCTCAACAACTTCGAGAAACGCTTCTCGAAGTCGAAGAGCGGCCGAGGTGACACTTCTCAAAAGGGAACTTGGGACAACTTTCGCAATGAGAGCATAAACAAGGAGTTGTTGAAGCTCGACTCGCACTGGTTCAACAAAATTCCCCAGTTTGGGAAACTTCGATTTGACTACATTTCCACTACGCGCCACAGCAAGGCATCAAAACCTATGAGCGAGAAGCGCTTTAAGTGCCTGCTTGACAAATTGCGGCTCGATTACGTGGAGGTTATTCGTCAGTGGTATTCGGAATACGAGTACCTGATCAACCGCCGACACGAAGAGGAATGGATCCGTTTGCAAGATGAGGAAGAAAAGAAGCAAAAAAAGGCGCTTGACGAAGCAGAGAAATCCACACGGCTACGTGGGGCTGTTGTGAAGGTAATAAGTGCAGTGAAGATGGACCGAATTATGCAAAGGAAGACCAAGAACAGCCTCAAGGCGACGCCCGCCGTAGATGCTCTCACGCGCGGAGCGCGCTCAATGGGTTTCTACGAAAAGGACAGCAAAGACACTCTTGATACTCGCCTGCAAACGAGGCGAGGTGGTGTCGATGCCTCTCTGTTTGCGCCAGCGAAGCTTCTTGAAATGCAAAATTCCCCGAAAGGAGAAAATCGGCGTGTGCTTAGCGTGTTGGGGGAGCCAGTCAGACGACGCAGTATAATTTTGGAAGATTATGAAGATGAACAGGGCTTATCTACCCACAAAGAAGATCATGTAGTCTACGACAGCGAAGACAGCTCGGATGACGAGGACCGCCGTGAAGAGTCGCATTTACTCAAATTCAACTGTCCGTTCAGAATTCCTGATTGCCTCACTGTCATTGAGAGCACGAGCCACTGGCGTGACTTCCGAGAGAGTTCGCACCAACGATTCAACTACTATAGAAAAGAAAATGCGCGCGATAAGGATAAGATCGTTATTGAGAAAACGGCGGAGGAGAAGTTCGCCGATTTGAAATTTGAGAAAGCAACACCTTCACCCGCGTACCTTGCATTGTACTACCTTCTCCAACGCCTTCAGTGCGTTGCTTTCGCTGCCAAACTAAGCATACGGCAGGCCATGACCATCGTAGACGCTTTCCCCCGTCAGGAGTTTGCACGTGTTCAGGCGATAATTATCCTCCACAGGAGCATCGTTGAATCCGACAAGTTTCACTTCCTGTTCCGTCTGCTTGACGAGAGTGAGCTCAGAGAGCTCGTTCACCGTGTTGGCTGGTTAAATATATTCAATCCAGAGTACCCAGACCGACTGTACAACCTCGACCTCCGCTATGCAGACCACAGGAAAATGACTGAAATGCTTTCGATTCTTGCCGTCGAAGAACCAGGAGAAAATTGGCTCGATGAAGAGTATCGTTGGAGCAGCTATGATGACCCTGTTCCAGGTTGGACTTTGCCCAACAGCTGGACCGGTCGTGTTGTAGACACTGACAACGCTGGCAATTGCGGTCCCCGTGACTTCGGTCGCCTATTTCTTGAATACACCAGCGAACCTCAATACGATTGTGCTCCAGTCTGGTCCATTCGAGAGGGATTGAAAAATCGTGTGTTGTGTGGCACGAAACTGTCTTATTAAATTGAAAAAATATTTGTGTGCGAATTTTGCGCTAAAGTTTGTGGGGCTAGGCGAATAGGCGAAGATTTTCTTCAACTAAACCGCACACGTCAAAATCTTCTCTTAAAAATGTGTCCACTGTCTATCTACATCTATCTATCACGTCAAACGCTTCTCTTAAAAATGCGTCCACTGTCTATCTAGTTTTCTTTTCTTTCCGTTTTCGTAATGTCTCTCGTCTCTTCAACATTAGCTTGAATGCATCCAACACCATTAAGGCAAATCTCACAACCACTAGGAACTGAAGCCCATAAAACAGCTGCCAAGCTTGTCCATAATTGAGACCAACCATGGACAGGCCAAATCTACGAAAAATTACACCTCTATCTTTATTGGCGCATAAAATTGAGAGCAAGGCAGGAGTCGCGAGCAACCCCCTCGTGGTTATTCCTACCATTGACTGTTTCACTTTTTTATCATTCCTCGAGCTGTTGATCTCCAGTCCCCAAGAGTCCATGAACGCAATAATTGAGCAAAGGTTTAAAATTCGATCCGCAGAGGGGGGAGAAACCACCTCATTGATTCTGACTAAGCTTGCGATAACCGGTAAGGAAAGGACAATCAACGCTAAACGCATGAACAGCGACGAGGTATCTGTGAAATGCAGTGGCGTGAGTTTTAAGCCAATGTAGAAAGGAAGGGCTCCCGAGGGAACATAATTTGACGGAATTGAAAGGCCTGCAAGGAAGGAGGGATGATGATCATAGATGAGGTAGGTGTTCACGGCAGCATTTTTACATTTGTTTGTGTCGTTGTTTGTGTCGGGGTTAGTCTTTCGTGAGTCTCACCAGCTAAACCAAAAGTAAGGGAGGGCTGGGACAGGGAGGGGGGGCATGGGGATCATGGATCACTTACACTGAAATATCCCAGCGATGGCCCGAGTTTTATTTACGATGCCAACTAGACCAGCGAACTCCAAAAAACGAGCGCCCCCTAACTTGACTATTCCGCACACGGCAAAAATGGATGCCTGGAGCATGAGAATCCCTGCCATTATTATCCAGTCCCCTCCAAAAATGAATGCGGCCCATCCTATCTCACACGCTCCAAACAAAACTATCATCCTCCCAACAGCACCGAATCCGCCCCAGAATACGCAGTTCAAGACGAAATAACTTGCCGCTTTTTCAAAAATTGGCCCACTCCTTATAACTCTCCATACGTAAACTGCCCAACCATTGTTCGCCTCCTGCACCGACCTGTCCTCGTCTTCCGTCACCTTGACGTAATCCACCCCTCCTTCGACTGACAAAGCTTCAAGGATCCTATCAAGTCTCTCCCCCCCCCCTAGATCTGCCCCCTTGAATGACTCCAGTACACCAGGCACCAAGTTGGTTAGTAATTCCTTGCACCAGACGATGGCTTTGTGGTCGCAGCCGCCGACGCCGTAATTTCTTTCGCCTACATTCCGCGACTGCGAAACGTCGTCGAGGTGGACGGTTCTGGATGACTGGAGTTTCCCCGGATTGCTCTTGAAAGCCTTGCTTGTGTCTACAATCTCGGCGGCAACGAGCTCGTCCCTCCTCCCGGCAGAAATCGACAAAACGGCGACGTCCTCGTCCCCGGAATTATTCGCGCCATTGATCAAGTCATAGACGTCGCTCATTCCGTCATCGAAATTCGCGGGAGAAGTGACGTGGGGAGTCGCGAGAGTTATGACGGTCCTTACTTTCTCCACGAGATCGTCGGAAGTTGCGATTGCATAACGGGCCACAATGCCACCCATGCTGTGGCCGATTACGGTCACAGATTTCGGGGCCTGGTTCGTCGAGCAGAGTTTGGTCGTAGACAATATATGATCGACGGACTCGGAAAAGAAAATCGCTTGCTTCTTCACAAAGGTGGAGTGAAATGCCGTTCCTTCCTCGTTGAAGTCCAAAATGTAGGTGGAAAAGAAAGTCCTTTCCACCTGATCGGCGCCACCGGCCGGTTTAAATGCTTTGTAAATATCCCACTTTTTTGGCTTGTCGTGAAGGCCCCCGAATCCCAGACCAACACTGCCCAAGCTCCGTCCCTGCTCGTGCGTACCCCAGTGACCCGGAACAAAAAGGACGGGATCTGCTATACAGGAAATTTGGTCAAGGTCGGGGAGGCGGCGGTCCACGTATTGGTATAACTTGTAGTTATCTGGAAATTCAGAGCCGAAGTGCTCGTGGTAGAGAGGCGCGGAGTATGTCATCGAACACGTAGAGTGGGAGAGCCTATTCAATAAGAAAATGCCCGGGGCCAGGAGGGTGGCTAGAAGAAGTAAAGACACGAATAAAAGTGTGCAAGGCCTAAACTTGCTCATGAGAGAGGGCATTGAGTTCTACCCTTTTGGATTATTCAACGAAGTATCAGTTACATCCCAAGTCACGACCGACTCCGCCACCAAAAACCTCTAATTGAAAAAGTGGCGTGAATCCAATTCTCACCTGAGATTTTGTTCCCATCTGCGGTTCAGTGCTCCTTCCGAGACCCGATTTGTTTAACTTGAAATGGTTTCGGGTGCATTTGCATTAACCACCTCCCCTCCTGACCACCTTCGGCAGCAAAAAGATAGTAACAAAAGTTTAACCGATATTCCGGTTGCCTTTGCAACTCCAATATTGGTAAAAACCGGATCTAAGAAAGTGAAGAAGAGGGGGAAGGTGACGAATGCCGGTGGCATCATGGGAGGTTTTGGCACTGCTGCTCCCATCTCTGGGGAGACTCCAGATCAGCCTAGACAACAGCAGCAGCAGTTAACATCAACAACGCCTCCGGCATCGCCGCCGGATGCAGAATCGTCTTCCGTGCGTGCTATTGCGGCTGATCCCGTGGAAATCGAGGTGGAAATCGAGGAGGAAATCGACTTGCCTCATGCCAGGCCCAAACAGGGAAAGACATCAGGGCGCAAGCGAAATTCGCGTTTTGTTGAAATTGATGGGCACTTGGTTGCCAAGGAAAATAATTACACCGTAGTTGGCGGATCGTACGTGTATCACAATGATGGAAATGAGGTTGACGGAGATATTCCTGGCTCGGTGGGCATGGTGAATAAGAACAAGAAGGTTGTCGTCAAGAGTGCTACTGCGCGACCCTTGACTGAGAAACAGGTGCGCAAAATCCGTGTCTTGTAGTTGTTCCCGTCGTTCGTTTTCTGTTTGCTGCTTTGTGTGTTGTTTGCTTTGTGTATGTTTGTTTGTTTTCGTTTAGTTTTTGACGAGACCGACCAAAAAAAAAGTTCCTTCATTCGTAGCTAACAACACAACAATAATCTCGGGAACAACCCCGCCTCCCTGTTCCTGTCAATAATGTCGATACGAACATATATATCATATCATATCATACCATAAATAGATTCTCATCCGGCAGGAACGCGCTGAAGAACGCGCTGGTGCGACAGCTCTCCACGACCTCATGAAAGAGCACAAACAAAACCAGTCCAGTCTCATGCGCAATTATTTTTCGGCGCATGTTGATGACGGTATTCGGCCCTTCATCGATCCTATGCTTGCGGAATCTCTCGAGCAGCATAAGGGTAAACTTGTGCCGGTGAAAGACTTGCAGCTGCAACCCTTTGAAATTGAGGCTGATCTTAGAGACTATCAATTGGACGGTCTGAATTGGATGCGCAGGCAGTACCACAATGGGTGCCCAATGATTTTGGGTGATGAGATGGGCCTCGGAAAAACTCTGCAAACCATCAGCCTTCTTGCCCACTTGAAGGAGACGGTTCAGGGAGGCACTCGCTGGCCCTCCCTAATTATATGTCCCCTTAGTGTCCTCAACAGCTGGTGCAACGAGTTTAAAAAGTGGGCGCCAAACATGAAAATTCTGAGGATGCACGATTCCGATGTTGCCGGAAGGGAACAAGTTGCCAAGGAAATAAGGAAGGACCCAAGGAAGTATGACGCAATTATCACCACTTATGAAATGGTCAAAAGTGAGTTTCAGTTCATTTTATTCTTGTGTATCTAGGCCGGCCTTCGCCTTCACTTACTAACCACGCACCCGTGCCGTGCACCACCACGTAGATCCGAGTCTAAAAAGTCTCTTCCAACGTGTTTATTGGCATATGGTTGTCCTGGATGAAGGTCACATAATCAAGTGCGAGAGTACGCTCATCTCAGAAGCGGTTCGTAGGTTACACTACGTGAGCACTCTCATATTGACGGGTACCCCCCTCCAGAACAATTTGCACGAATTGTGGGCCCTCTTAAACTACCTCTGCCCTGATTATTTCGTCGAGAGCGAGCCTTTCGACGACGCTTTCGACATCGGAAACCAGATTTGCGACGACTCGGTGTTGGGGCACGCTCACAAATTGTTGAAAATTTTCATGTTGCGTCGCTTGAAGGTTGAGGTCGAAAAGCTCATGCCGAAGAAGGTCGAGATTCAGGTTAAGTGCCCTCTGAGCATCCTGCAGCAGGTGAGTTGTGGTCATTCTTTGTTCGCGGTGGTGTTCGCGGGTACTAATGTTCATATGTGGTCCCCCCCCTCCCCTCGCTAACATCC
>ERZ651776.5097-NODE-5097-length-11595-cov-4.369682_pt1 | contig 11595 bp, 4 predicted proteins | sample MGYA00514761_ERZ651776 | MGnify/ENA metagenome assembly ERZ651776 | reverse complement strand
GCGGCTATAGAACTACTTCGCAAGACGCGAAGCCCATTGGAGGACATTCTTGGAATGGCCAAGCGACGAGACCGCTTCTTGCTCCTCAAGAAGATCAAGGACCTCGGCCCCGCCGGCTTCGTCTCGTACGCCCTCTGGGAGTTCAGCTTCTGGGCGTTCGGCGCTGCCCTCGCCTTGGGTATCTACGTGGCCGCCGCGGGGCACCTGCCCGACTTTGGGGATAAGGACGACGTGGCCAAGCTGGGGGGGGAGGCGTTCGCGTTTATTAATGTCGCGAGGTTCGCGGTGCCGCTGAGGCTGGGGCTGGCCATTGGGACGGCGCCGTGGGTCGATGAGAATATTATTAAGAGTAAGATCAATCCGTTCTACAAGGAGGTTGAGTACTGTGAGCCTGGGGAGACAGACTGAGACTGAATGAGGGATTGGATTTATTGAGCGAAAATACATCGCTCAAAAATATCGCTCAAAAATATCGGAGAGGGCAATCAAGGGGAGGGTGTTCTTTTGTAGTTCTCTCGACAGTAGTAATGTAGTGTGTGGAAGAAAAAGGCAACTTTTAGTACAAAAATTCTTTTTTTGTTGTCCCCATATTTTGTTTTGTCATCAGCTACAATCTTGGGGACAAGCCGGACACGAGAAAACGAAACGTGAAAACGTTCGTTCGTTCTTGCCTCGTGGACGACCATATGGCCATATCCACTCTAAAACTTTACTTCTTCAACACACACAACACAACAAAATCCCAGAACTGCCACTACAAAATTTTCATCGACTCGAGAGACATTCTCAGCCCGAAGGTGAACGCGCACGTCGTAATACCAATGCCCATCTTGGCAATGTTAATATAGTCGACCTTGATGACTTTGAATATTTTCAAGGGAGCGTGTGATTTAATTTCTTCAATGAGGAGCTCGATCTCCTTGCACAGATCCTCGAGGTCTTGGATGCGCCTCTTATTCCCGCCTTCATCTTTCGCCGTGCCGACTTCCAAGCTTCTTCGGAGCTTGTGGATCAGATCGATCTTCTCCCGCTGTGCACGACGGAGACCAATCAGGGAAGATACGGTTATCCTCTCGCGGAACTTGCAGACGTTCAGGAAGATCACCAAGGTGGCTATTCCGCTCACGAAACCCAGGATAGACAAGAGAATATTCCAAACTTGCACATCGAACTGAATCAACGTCATGGAAAACACGCAAACCAACGCGCTGAAGCTAATCGCAAGAACGAACTCGAACGCCTTGATGTGAAACCCGCAGAGGTACATCCCGAAGTCGAAGATAAATAAATGGAACCGCTCCCAGCACTTCAAGTCTTCGACCGTTTCCAAAGAGAGACGCGGGACGCCAATGAGATCGCGATCGATAAAACCTCCTCCGATGATATCCGTCTTCCCATAGTAACCAAGTGTGGCAGCGCAATACTTCCCATACTTTGTCGCTCGGTCAGTGTCAACGAGCGCTTCCTTCAAAGTGATCATGAAGAGGAACTCAACCGAAAAAAAAATAACCAAAGCGATGAGAAGGTTAGCAAGCGAGTCGGCGCCGCTGTGACCTTCGCTGAACATGATTGTCTCCCCCTTAGCGGAAGCAACCGCCGTGGGAAGAAAAGCAAATGCCAAAGCAATGAGGTGGCCAAACAGCTTGTTTATTTTCCCAGACTGACCCAGACTGAAAATATTGTATCGGTCGCTTGCGTAGCGGTACTGCGGCGTGGGTGGGTGATAGGTCGTATTAGTAAGAGATTGACAAGTTGGATAATAAAGTAGGGGACGCGGTGGCTATTGAAAAAGTATAGCCGCCGTGCTCCTTGATAGTGTGAATGATCCTGTACGCACCTGATCAATTTCCTCGTCTGTTAACGCGGCATTCGTTCTATCCATTTCATTGCCGTATATCTCTTGCTTGACTCTAGTGGTACGGGCCAGTCTCTCCTTCTCCATGGAGGCATAAAAAGCGGTAGTGTGCTGAGCCTCCTGCATCATATAGAGGCTAGAAGATTTCAAGTCAAGATGACGGAGCATCTGAAGAATATGGAATATACCGCTCTGAAAATCCAGTCTGGACAGGGCAGACTCACTTCCTTTTAAGGAAGATCTCATATAAGTCCCAAGGTCTCGTTGGGCCTCTTTTTGAGTTAGATTACTGCGAAAGCGACTATAATGCAAAATAAAGCGGTGAAACATCCAGCTGTGCCTACGCCTTTCACCCTCCAACGACCAACTAAATGACTCACGCGCTGCCTGAGTTCCAATTAAAATAGAGGCGAAGAGAAATATAGTGATTATTTCAGTCCCTCTTATTGAAGTCAGACTATCACTTGCCCATAGGACAAGGAGAACATACGTCATAGCCACAAAGCCGGAGAATACAAAGCCCATCAATTTCGTCAACTTGAACACAGATTTTTCTCGAGCAGACTCCCTGGGAATAAACAGATGAAGTCTCGTACTCGACAAAACAGGAATGAACAAGGTGATCATCCTTCGAATGAAAAAATGTACCTGATGCAGGTTAACGAAGCCGTCATCGCGTCTCACTCGTTTGTTCAATCGAAAATACTGTAACAGGTACTTGAGTCGCTGAAAATCGACCGAATATTTGGCAAACAAAGCTTTTACCTTCTCCGGATCAATGAAATTTTCTTCGAGAATAGGACCGATCTCATCGTAAGATGGTTCAAATCCTACCGAATAGATTGCCTGGAACAAATCCATATCGCTAATGTAGCCCTTGCGAGCTACATCAAGTAACTCTACATATCCTGAGGCACTGAAACTAAATGCATCGTGCCCGGAGAGAGGATTAGGAGGAGTTGGAGTTGGAGTCGAGCTGGCAGGTGGGGTGGAGGTGGAGTGGGGAAAGTCTGCCACCTTACTAGAATTTGCTCCAACTCCTCCAACTACTTGCAACATAGTGTACAAGGTTAAGACGACCCCTTTCTTGTCTCTCTTTATCACTTCTCAAAACCAGGAACCAGTAGAAGAATAGCCTATTTTGAGTAGATAAGCCTGCTCAAGGGGACTCAGTCTCCCTGGTTATCACTTCTCACTTCTCAAAATTGGGAACCAGTAGAAGAATAGCCTATTTTGAGTAGATAAGCCTGCTCTAGGGGACTCAGTCTTTCTGGAAAAGAGGGTTTCGGCAGATAAACGCTATTTGTCGATAAGGTGAATGTGTAAATTTCATGCAAAGAACAGGAACTCCCTTTTTTTTTGCATTTTTTTTTGCGTTCCTCCGTCCTCCGTCCTTCTGAGTAGTCTCCTAGTCACAGTGGACTGCCTCTCGTGAGAAAGTAGAACCAGACATAAAATGTTTTGTACTTGTTTGCATCTAAAACACAACACTCGCCCTAGTTTAGCATTATTCAATTGTACTTCCCAAGCCCTGCCGGTTTATTATTTCCTAAGAATGATCTACACATCTCCCACAGCACCATGAATATATTGTTTTTGCCTCCCCTCTTCTGCCCATGCAGTTCCCCCCCACTGCCAGCTGGCAGCACATCATCACCGAGTGACATAGAGCAGAAAAGGGAGAGAGGAACTGCCCACACTAATATCAAAAAGAAACCAGTGATCTGAAAAATTGGCACATAGAACTCATAAAAGAACTGAAACCAGAAGTAGTGATTTGCAAACAAACAGATGAGGGATCCAATCGACCATACGGACAGCTCTACATATGGAAAGTTCGACAGCAAATTGTAGTAGACAGCGTGACTGACTAAACCGACCAGCAAAGGCTTGAAGGGAAGCCCGAGCAAGAGGAAAATGACGTGGATTGAAACTGTCACGTAAGTCAATATCGTGATCACTTTCTTTGACATGGCAGAGTATTCCTCTGCAACTTCAGCCAGTAGGTAAAGTCCACTCGAAATCGCAAGTGCGAGCCCAAGCATCGCAGTATACCCAGCAGCAATAGTAATCCAGCGAAATAGCCGTTTGTCAGTCCCCTTTTCCCCTCCCTCGTGGGTTCTGTGGTAACCTGTCGAAATCATATCATCATCGGCTTCTGATAAAATAAAATTCGAAGAGAGGAGAAAAATGCCGATAATACATCGTTGTGACATTTTTTACAAGCTAAATTTGACGGTAGCTCTTTATTTTGCTTCTCTCTTTTTTTTGTTGAGAAAATGAAAATCGAGGGAAAACCCTTCTATTTAAAGCAGCTACTCTCAATTTTCGAGGGAGAGCACGACTGCACCTATATTTGAAGGGTATAATTGAACCAGAAACGCTGGTCATAACAGCTGTAACAACATATCCTTTCTATTTTGTCTTGTTGACCGCCAAACTTTAATCGTTCCAAATGTGGACAGGATACAATATTGACCGGGATAAATCCACGAACGCAACTTCTTTGAACCCGTGGACGACGGTCGACGACGCAGACTCTGACTCTGAATCTATCTGTTCTCTATCATCAACAGAGGTTTTTTCATCCTCAGATTTTTGCAAACAGCAGAAAAATGCCTACTCTCTTGGTCTCTCTCTACTTGCCATTGGGTCGTTCGACGAGACAGCTTCATCTGCAGACATACTATCGGTTGTTGTGCAATCGACGGGCGAGGTTGTCCGTGCAACTTCAAATTACGACGACACAACGACACATTGGCTCCCACCCTCTCCTCATATCTTTGAACTTGAGCCTGGTAAAATCCTCACTTCAATAATTTCACTGTACTATCTGAGCTTGTATAACTTAGGCATTGCTCTCTTTCGCCTCTCTTTGGATGCGGATGACAGCACCAAGCTCCCCCTAGCTCTACGTGGTGTGACTTCACTTTATTTGTCCTGCTTGGGCCTCGATGGGCAAGACGGGAAAAATGTGAAGAGCAATGTCTACGGAAGTATTAATCGTTGGGCGGATTTGGCGGGCGTGAACGGTTCTACGACCGGGATTGCTTTTGTCGAAAGTCTGGTCGCCGCAATCGAATTAGAGAATGACGACTTTAACTATGTTGACGATTTCGAGCCGTCGATCCTCCTACCCCCTCCCGTCCCTCTTAGTCTTCTTCCCTATCTCAAGCGAGTCGCGCTTGGAGCTAGCTCAAGTATTTATCCGACAAAGCTCCCTGAGAGGCACCCCATTTGGAGGGGAGTCTTGGACGAGTTCGGCGGGTGTCGGAATTCACCTGCTGCAGGTGCAACTGCAACATCGACAATTACACCGACAAAAATAGCAACAAAAGCAACAATGGAAACAACAAAAGCGCCGCCACCACCAAAGCCCACTTTCTCAGCTTACATCAACACAGTTATGAGCAGCCGCTCGACCAACTTCCATCAGCTACCTTCAGCCCTATTTCTCCCACCGTCAGCCCTCTACCTTATCTCGGACGCTTTCCTCCCCTCTGAACGCGTGGTGGTTTGCGTCTGTTCAGCGTGGCGGGATGCAGTCGAATCGAAACGACGCCAAAAGTGGTTGTCAGGTCGGGTGGATGCAAGAGACGGGACGGAAATGTCCGGAGGACTCGGCCTCGGCCTCGGCCTCGGCAAGACCTCTTCTCTCATGGATCTCGACAGCGGCGAAGAAAACGAGGACAGCGATGACGACGACTCATCGAGTAGCAGTTGTTCGGATGATTCGATATCTCCTAGTCCGTCAAAGTCAAAGTCAAAGTCTCCGACTTCGCTTTCGAATGACGGCGACATGCCCAAGTCACCGGACCTCGCAACCCGAAAGTCCGCTCGGCGCATGGCCGCCATAAGCCAGGGAAAAGACGGGGAATCGAGTGCGCAAGCAAGGAAAATATCGCTCAAGCATATAATTCTCCGTTGCATTGACTGGGAAGAGGCGAGAACTACCGACGCCGATTGCCGAGGAAAGATTGCTGGTTGGTGGGGAGATCGAGAACAACTGCAGCAACAATATCGTAGCGACGACAACCTCTCGTCAAGGGCGGCGTCAAGGGCGGCGTCACCGATCACGGCAAACAAACCTGCGTTTGTCATAAATGAGCCTCAAACTGCCGCCTACAAGCTATCATACAAAGATTATGATACCACCCTCCGCCAAATCATCCTCACTCCTCACGAGAACCTCCCAAAGCTTCTCCGGGCACTGGACAGCCTGATGTCGACATCGTCGACATCACCTGAGACGAACCAGGTGTTTGAATCAATTTGCCCACCTCCCGAGACGCTTCGGCCGCTGGAATCTAGGCTACCTAACAGCAGCAGCAGCGACGACGGTCTCATGAGCTCTAAAATTTTAACTTCGCTCAGCATGACGGATAGCTGGTGGATTACACTCGAGTCGCGGAAAGGGTTTTTACACGCCCTCGCGAGTATGCTTCGATTTTTGCGGGCAGAAGATGCAAATCACTTGGACCGAAGTTTACTGCTGCTCGAGGGGGAGTTGATGCTGCGGTCAATGGAAGAGGTGGCATTTGTCGCCAAGTCACCCTCGGTGCAGTATTTTGACATGCTCTTGGGCGAAATTCTGCCGAGGCTCGAGGAGGAGTTTTCCAAAGACGACACATCCTCTCTGAACTGGACAACGCGGTGTGGCTTTCTCCTTGGGCGGGCGGAGTACATTTTATGGAGGATCGGAGGAGGGGAAGGCGAAGAAGGACTCATAAGACGGGCTGCCACATTCGATGAGAACGCTGTGGGGGCAGAGGAAAATACTTTTTATGGCCAGTACCACTTGGTGGTGGAGAGTTACCGTTCGCGAACAATCAAAGACAAAGGGCTCGGTGGCGACGACGACGGCGGCGACTGCGAAAGGGATTCTTCTTTCCTTCCCAACGCCCTCCTGATTCGACACGAGAACCGATGCATCCATTTCTTTGAGACGACATGTAAGGCACTACTCGACTATGGTCTAGTGTCGACACCCCACCTATCTTCTTTGCCACGGGCGGTTGAGTTGGCCGCACATGGATGCAATGACTGCTGCAGTGACTGGACTTTTCTAAATGCCGAGTCTCTTCAACGGCATATCGAAAGGGCAAAAGGACTCTTCTTCCATTGTGGACTAGTTCGAGAAAGAGAAGAGAGCGCAAAGCGCGCGTCGGAGCTGTCGCGAAACAATAGCTACGATCACGACAAATTTGTACGCGACGTTGCAAGGCCGAAAATCGCTGAATGGACCAGCTCAGCGGCAGATAAGAAGTCCCTCGCGAGAAGCATGCTGCTTGACTTTGCGCTCATCAACAAGAGCGTACTCGTCGACTTGGCCAAGAAAGATTTGCGGAGGACGTCAATATTTGGTAATTGCGGTAGTAAAAAGAAGAGGACGAAGCAAACATCGATTCTGACGACATTGTTCGAGATGGATTTCGAAGAAGAAACCGAGCGCACATCAGTCGGGGCAATATTCTTGGCCGTCGGGGCTTTGACGATAGAGTTGTACCTGGAGGGGCGAGAGGGAACGGAGGGCGGGGCGGGTAGAAAAATTGGGAGCCCTATGCTCGCCGACAAAAACGTGCTCTTATTTTTGGCGTCAATGTTTATCGATGCAGGATCGACGCTCGGCGGGGATGATTTTATCGATGCTTGTGGTACTTTAATTGGGCTACTGGTGTCTACTTTTGTCGACGACACAACTAAAACACAGCGAGAGCGTTTCTTGTTCGCTAATCTCCTTGTCACTTCGAGAAAACTCAATGGCGCTGCCTTGATCAATGCCCTTGCCGAGAGCCTGGCAAATCTGCATTCAAAGTACTGGAAGCGGAGGAAGGACGCATCGAAGGCGCGGAGGAAGCTTTCGGAGCTCACTGCCAAAGGTAAAAACAACCCCCAAGAGCAGATATTCGCCAGAATGCTGCGCGGTCGCTCTGAAAAAGCTAACGAAGCGAAGGGATCGCTTTCGACGATTATCAATATTGTCGAATTCGTTGCGCAGGAGCTCGCCCTTGCAGTGACGCGGAATGAGCCGGTAGTGAGGACAGCGGCCGATGACCGGTCTTTCTCCATCGATGTCAGCTCACCCCTCGAAAACCACCTTGTGGCACTTTCGAGCGTGCTGAAATTTCTGCTCGAGGTGTTCGAACAAGATTCATCTCTGTCAGCTGTTGGGGCTGCCATAGCTGCCATAACGACCTTCTGCTTTTGCGATGGGGACACTGACGATGCAGACTTTGTCGTTTCCGACGGCGAATCGCACTGCAATGACTCGCCGAACAAGGTGAAATTCTCGCGAATGATATCAGACCGCGTTGAGGTCGTTGCGAACATATTGGATCGCGAAGCCACCGAGGATGGTAATGACAGCATCAGTAGTAGAATGGAATTTTGGAAGCACCCGACCGACAATAACTTTGTAGCTCATGACATTTCTGTTGTCAGAAACGTTGAGCATAAAGTTTTTGTTCATGCACTTTCCTTCTTGGGAGAGGCTTCGATGATTTTGCACGGCGGCGACATTTGGTCCCCGCAGTATCCCAGAGGCTCGCGCACTCTTGGTGAAAAAATTGATGACTACCTCGCCATTAGCTACAGAAAAATTTACGGCTTCGACCTCCTTTCGATTGCCGGTGGCGGCGAGCAGACGTTGCGTACGAAATTCGAGACGAAACCACCTTCAGCGGAGAAGACGGCTTCTCTATTCCGTTTTTTGTTGAGATTCCGCGCCGCTGTGCGAAAGACTTCAACTGTGGTGGAAGAGACCAGGAAGGGTTTCGAAATTTGCAGGAAGGGTATCGTCGGGAACAAGCGTGTTGGTGGCGATTTCTTTGATTTTGTTTTCCGGGGTGTTGGTGTCGATAACGTCTCTGCTTTCGCTGAAAAGATCGAGACGAGTGGCAGTTGTGATAGCGACTACACCGAGGATGGGCTGAGAATTCTGCGCCAAGTTTACTCGGAGCTTAGCCGTGGGATGCCGATCCCAGCGGAGAATTCAACGGTGGGAGGTTTCGGTGAAGACGAAGGGGGGGATTACTGTTTGAGCGTATCGAATGTCGTCAACCTTCCCTGGGAAGCATTCAATCCGCCGCTTCGGGCTGAGGCTGAAATCTTAGCCCCGCCTATGATCCCACCGGACTGCATTCCTGAGATGCGCGCGAATGATGCGAACTTCGAGCTCAGATGTAGAAAGAAGATCAACATGGGCCTGTACGCGTTGGAACTCTCACGTGGGGCTAACACGCGCGGCGATGATGAATTTCGAGCCCAAACCTGCCTCGAGCTTGCACGAACGTTCGACGCAATGTCAAAATTCATTCTTGATCGCATCTCTGTTACTGACGAGACGGAGAGTGGTGGGAAAATGTCAACGCATCCTCCGTCGGCGGCAACAGTCAGCGACTACTGCAGAGGCTCGCCCCTCTTTCCACGCAGAATTATCGAGCCTTGTGAGGATTCGGCCGGCTCTTCAGGTGGGGTCCGTCCGCCGGTTTGCGACGACTTGAGCCCTTTCGCCGGAGCGATTTCTTACTCTGAACAGGGCGAATGTGGCGGCCCGTGGAGCATTCTTGGTGGAATTGGTGCTACGGCCCGGCGGGTTGCTGATTTGGGGGGTCGGAAGGAGGTACTGGAAAGCTTGCAAAAGCTCGTGGTCCAACCGGGGGGGGAGCAGCAGCACTGGGGCGAATTTCAAACTTCTTGGGGCTGTCAATACTTATGTGCGTTTCGGACGATGCAGAAGCGCTGCCTCGATCTTTGCTTAGCTCTAGGAGGGAAGGAGGGGGAGGTTTTGCCGGAGCTTGCGACCATATCCTATCGGGAGCTGCAGGGAAAGCAAGACTTGGGGGATATTGGAAGGAGAAGGCTGACACGACTCGAGCGCGTGGAGCTGGCTAGCGATTCGCTGAGTCTCTTCGAAAGAATTTTGCTGCTATCAAACAATGTATTATCATCACCTCGTTGGCAGACGCTTCTCATGATGGGGAAGTGCTACGAGAAGATCGCCGAGGCGTACGGCGATTATGAAGGAGGGGGCGGTACTTTCGGTGACGGCAATTGGGGCGATTGCGAAGGAAGCTACTTGAAGTACATGAAGCGTGGACTGACTTGTTACGCTCTCGGATTCGACGGTTTAAGAGGAGGCGATGATAAAAGTGACCTTTTGGGTATTATCTGTGACGACGAGAGCGTTTTTAAGCTCTCCTGCAATCTCCCGAGCGGCAAAAATTCGCCAAGTCAGTTGAAATTTCTGTTCCCAGATGGCAACAGTGGAACTGGGTCTGCTCTGCTGGGAGGAAGCAAGAATGGTCCTATAGAAATTCTCTATAGATTTCTCGCTGCACGCGCGAAAGTCATCGTCAGAGCTGTGGGAAGCCATCCATATTTATGCAGCAAAAGAAGCGATGCCAGTGACAATAATAGCGACACGGAGAGTGACGGTGAAATGGATGTCGAGGCGGACACCGCCATCTCATTTTCAGTGTGGAGGAGGAGAGAGGAGAATGCGTGCAAGCTGCTCGAGGTCGGACTCGACGAGAAGGTCGGCTGGGGCGAAGAGGATGATGACGACGACGACGTTCGCTTCAATATGGTAAATCACCTTGAATTGACGAAATCGTTACTGCAGCGTTGCCGATCCATCAACCCTTATTTCCACCGAAGCTTGTACAGACAGGCTCAGCTGGTACTTTGGGCCCCGTGTGTGAGTGACCCGACATCATTCAGCACTGACGACGCTGCTTACGAAGCAATGAAAGTCTTGGCACAGCTCACTGAGCGCAAACACCCCCAGATCGTGGGGGTGTGGGTCACGTTGTCTGGGAACGAATACGAGTGCAGCGGTTTTGAGCGAATTAATTCTTCTGCAACCAAGTTCAATTCTCTGCGGAGCAAGTACTTGGGCGCTCTTGGCCGACTCTGTGAGCGCGTTGCGTGCGGCGACTCCGAGCACGAAGTGCGCGAGGCGGCTATCGACAAGATCAAAGTGCTCCTGGACAGGGCCAAGAACATTAAGGGAGGGCGAGACCACTGCAATTGGTATTGGCAGAGCAGCATCGGTTGGGACCGAAAATTTGGCGTTACGCGGGGAGGGGACAACACTCGTGCATACAGCATGTTGCGTTACGGGGAAGAACTGGATTCAGTGGTGAAACAAATCCGGCAAAATCTCCCTGCTCAGGGGTATTACCCCATCATCCCTCAGAAATCCGAGCTTGGCTTTGTCGGATGCGGGTGCGGTTTCATCTGGTCAACGAAGGTATTGTTAAGCCGAATCGGCAGCATTGCGATTTACGGCAACGAAGCTAGCGAGGGGGAGGGAGCATTGGGGAGCCTGGAGACCGCTTTCGATAATTTCTTGTTTCGATTTGCTGTAGATTTGCAGCGGGGGACTGAGATGGTTGTCGAGAGATCGCCTCCGTCGATTGAGGTTCTTGGATTGCTCGCTGCTCACCAGCGTTTCACAGGTACAGGCCGTCGCTGGACGATCGAAGACTTTGCTGTAACCGAGGGCGGAATAGCAGCGGGCAAAGGGAGGGAGGGAGGACGCCGTGGTAGTCAAGAGCAAGAGAGCACTTTGCCAACTCTCAGTGACAGCGATGGGGAAGAAATGGACCTTGAGGACGCCGAATTGCAGAAGGAGGACGACGACGAGGAGAACGATATGGACGAAACAGCAATTGCCGCTGACAATGAGTTGCTCTCACGATATCGCCATCTCAAAATCTCCCTCCTGGAAGTGCTCC
>ERZ651776.5096-NODE-5096-length-11598-cov-4.200417_pt1 | contig 11598 bp, 9 predicted proteins | sample MGYA00514761_ERZ651776 | MGnify/ENA metagenome assembly ERZ651776 | reverse complement strand
TGGGGAATCTCTGCTTCACTTGAGATTCTGTCGAAGATGGGTTTCTCAATGTCATCTATCTTCACACCCTGTCTCGCAGCCCTCCTCGGACCCGCTCTTGGCATGCTTTGGGATCCCGCCCTACGAATCCTCGAGCGTGCGGCGTCCTCCAACGGGAACAATAGCAGAGGGACTGCAGCGCTCGCAATCATGGCAGCGACAGTGTTTCTCCCAGCCATCCTGCCTAAATACAACCCCCCTTCTACCACCAATGCTGCCACTTCCTCTTCCCGCACGCCGAAAAAATCCCAAACGGCGGCAGTGAAGAAAACTGACTACATCCTACTAGCTATCGGCATCATAAACGCTGTTTTTTTCGTCACGGTCGCCGCCCTGTCAAACGTGCACAACCCGAGCCTGCGCATCACTGTTTACGCTATCGGAGGAATGAGTACCGCGCTATTTGCGAAAGGATGCGGATTGCTGTAATTTTTGAAGGATTTGGTTATTTTGAATAGAGAAATAAAAGGAAACGACGTGAAGTGAACATTTACACATAAAAAAAAAGAATTGAGCACAACAAGTCGAAATTTTTTCACATCGTCTGTCTCACTAACTACCTTTTAATAACTGTGCCGCAATTGCCGCCCTGGACTCCTTTTAACACAGCCCCTTCCTGCCGTCCATCGAGGATGACTGCCTCCTTCACGCCGCTTTCCACTGCCTCTACGCACATGCGAACCTTTGGTATCATTCCCCCTGATATCGTTCCATCCTCGATAAGCTTGGAGCACTCATCGAGCGTAAGCGTCGGATAGACCTTTCCGTCGGGGCCGTCCTTCACGCCCTCAATGTCAGTGAAGAAGAGGAGGCGTTCAACGGTGACTTCTTCCTTGCTCTCAATCTGACCGGCGATAAATCCGGCAGCGAAGTCCGCGTTCACGTTGAATACCGTTTCTGTGGGGGGTGCAATATGTCTTTGTGTGTTAGTGTCTGAGAGAGAGAGAAACAGAAAGAGAGAGAGAGAGAGAGAGAGAGAGAGAGAGAGAGAGAGAGAACCCCGAGGCTGCACTCGACTGCACTCGACGACTGCACTCGACGACTGCACTCGACGACTGCACTCGACTGCACTCGACGACTGCACTCGACTGCACTCACCTTCTTCTGGTGTACCAGCAACTCCGTTGCTAATCGGAGACAAAACAGGAATGACGTTCAAGTCGTACACCAAACTCTTCAATAAACCGGTGTTGACATTTCTCGGAATGCCAACGTCGCCAATCTTCCCCGAAGGCTCCCTAACACACTCAATCAAGGATCCGTCCCGTCCACTGAGCCCAATTGCCTTCCTCCCCCTACCCCTGTTGATCCCGCTGACAATCTGCTTGTTTACTGTTCCACTAAGGACCATCTCCGCGATTCTCACTGTTTCCTCAGTCGATACGCGCATACCGCTGTCTTCGTTGAACTTGTCTTCCACGCCCAGATCACGCTGTAATTGAGTGATGAAAGGACCTCCGCCGTGGATTATCAACAGGGGATTGTCTATGGTCGAGAGGTCGGCGCAGAATTTCTGCTGGAGCGAAGGGGAGGTCATTGCATTCCCGCCGTACTTGATTATCGTTAGGGGCGGAAGCGATAGCAACGCAAAGGAAGAATGAGAAGGGGTCTTGCCGTTGCCAGGAGATACAACAAATGAAAAACACTTTGTCGCTGACAGCAGCACAGCGAACAAAACCGCTGACACAATTTTCAACATTTTAGGAGCTTAAAATCTTCAGCCCGGGAAAAAAACCAAGACGATGTACAAATACTACTCTGGGGGCTGGGTGGGGCAGAGCTCGGAGGGGATGAAAATTCCAACGGGGCGCTCACCAGAGCCAGTGTATGTAAATTACACAACCTAAAACTGCGCCCTCTTGAGCTCGCAAAAGTGTAGGACTTAGATTGACTTTTTTGATGAAATTAAATCAGGGAGGTAGTGTCCTCGGTGCCGGCAAAAAATTGACATCAATAAAAATGAAAACGAAAGGGAAATAGCATAGCAGCTTCAAAAAAGAGAGCATCCTCGTGCTAAGCCTCGCCCCAAATAATATATACCACCGAGACGCGAACGCCCCTTAAAAGGGATTGGACAACAGGAGGAGGGAGTGGGCGGGAGGAGCAATAGGACTGCACTGCAATCATCCAACAGTTTCAATGAGTTGTTTGCCTTCTCCTTCCGCAGACGAATGCATCGAAATTTACACGCCGTCTGATGAAGAGCATATTTCAGATGCCGATTGTTATGATGTCAGAGTTGTCCATGGAAGCCAAGACAAGAGCATCGAAATTTATACACCGTCTGATGAAGAGCATATTTCAGATGCCGATTGTTATGATGTCAGAGTTGTCCATGGAAGCCAAGACAAGAGCTTGAACTCCTCCGACCTTCACGCAAAGGCTATAAATTTGGAGCCGCAGGCATTAGATCTTCACAAGAACCCCAAGCCATCTGATCATCTTAATACGAATAGCCCATCGTTTGACGACGACAGTAAATATCAACCAAGTGAGAAGGAAGCGGGCGGTGAGCCTACTCCTGCTCGCCTGCTTCCAACTCCTTCCTCCGGCTCCTTCAAAACCTTCCGAAATATGCCCTCTCTTTCATCTGTGAAAAAGAACGCCTCCAGCGAATCCCAATCAGAATCCGAATCCGAATCCGAATCTGAATCCGACCACGAGTCAGACGACGAAGGCACCGCTTACAAACAGGCCATAGAAGCGTCAAAGCAAGATTACGTTCGCGTAGCTCCCAGAAAACCTGATGACGTGGTGGAAGATTATGCTGGTGACGACTATGACGAAGAAGAGGCTTTCATGCAAGCGATCGAATTGTCAAAGCATGATGAGTCTGTTCGTAGCTCAAACGAGAAACACAATGGCATAAAGAATTTACAGAGAATGCTCAAACCGGGTGATCTCTTCTCCGTAAAAAGTTTTCAGGCGCTGTGGAAGTTGGTGGAAGAATCGATGGACCACAACACACTCGATTTGGAACGTAGCATGTTCGTTCGGTACGTCGTCACGCCTCTGCGCCCTACACTAATCTCTCCATTTTTTTTTCTGTCATTCGCATTCTAACCTTCAACCCACCACTTTAATTTTAATAACCACCACCAACAGGGAAGGGAACAATGCCGGTAATGGTCAAAGTGAAAAACACCAGTACGGAAGAGTCGAGACGAAAGCGACGGAAAAGGTCTTTGATCTATTGGGTCTCGATAGCAGCAAAATATTTCTCGACCTCGGAAGCGGGATAGGCAACGCAGTGATTCAAGCGGCGTACACTCGCGGCTGCGTCTCTCGAGGGATCGAGATTGAGAACGGGCGCAGTATGATTGCTGCGGCTTTTCAAGCCGGTGTTATGGATGTTGTGGAACAGCTAGAGGGTATTCCGCGGTTCGGTAAAATTCAACTCGAGCTGGGCGATTTCACTCTTTTCGGTGGGGACGACGACGCAAATCGTTCGTCAAATGACGTCATCACCACGCAATTTGTCACCGATGCCGATTGCATTTTTGCCGATAATTTCAATGGAATCTGGGGAGAGCGTTCCAACTGCAAGGCGTGGGAGCGAACGGCGAACGAAAGGGTGGCGTATCTTTTCGCGGCTTGCAAGCCCGGCACAGTCCTTGTAACCTTTGACAGGATAACGGCTTTGGGACACTCTCTGGACGAGGCTAATCGAATCCGTAAGAATCGCAAGCTGAAAGAGACTGCCTTTGCCAGCTTCTTCACGATGCGGGAAGAGGAGCTACCTCCTGGGAGCGTAAGCTGGTCGCAGACGCAGTCTATCCCGCTTTACATCTACACGCGCGTCGGCGGTGATGAAGCTATGGTCACTTGCAATAATGTCAACTGCGACGGATTGGATGTCACCGAGGGGGTCGTCGCCAAGCAAATTCTCGAGGCCGACAGTAATGATAGAAGGAGGAGGAAGATATTCAACACCGTTTGTATTTATTGTGACCAGCCAGCTGCAATGGCAACGAGAGAAAGGAAAAAACGTGGCAGCGTCGTTGATGGAGCGGAGTGGGGGAGTAATAAAAGACGATAGAGAGAAAGAGAAGGACAATCGTCGTTCACAAGAAGAGACCGAATCGCTGATTGCCCCAGCATATGAGTGCGAGCAGCAATGAATAAATTGGAAAGCTAGATAAAGGAAAGAGAGGGGAGAAAGCGAGCAAATTAATTTCAAATGTAGACGACGACGACGAAATTGGATGCAAAAGAGCAACAACTTTTTTTGTCTACACTTACACTTATCGCTTCACTGTATTTACCATGCGACCAACCATTCCAAAAGACGACGACGACGAAATTGGATGCAAAAGAGCAACAACTTTTTTTGTCTACATATATTTATCGCTTCACTGTATTTACCATGCGACCAACCATTCCAAAAAGCACCCCCATTTCTAGCAACGAGATAATGAGCCCCAAGGCTACCATATCGTCAGTGAGGACGGACCTTGCGGCCGCTATTGGTAGTCCAAAGCCAACGAAAAGAGCCGCGTTTTTTTGGCTCAGCAAACAGTATTCGATAAACGAATCGTTTGCGATGTACAGGCTCCAAGTGCTCGCGCATCTGAATGAAACGCTCCACCCCTCGACGCAAACTAGCAACAATGATGAAACCCATTCTGGCATTTTCAAACCAAGGAACAGCTGCAGTATTGTCTGCACAAAGTAAATTGTACCCCGAACAGTCTGACAGGTGCAATAGTTCAGACAGACAATTAGAACAGAATTCGCGAGCCGACTGATAAATGAGTGCGACTTCGAACGCTTCAAGAGCGCTATTCTTTCGGCAGAGGTGCGATCTGGTATGTTCTCGACTATGAACTCTGCGGAGCTGAGTGGGACAATCAGATTGGCCAAGAAGAAACTCACACTGGGAAGGTTCACAAAAGGAGCAACTATTCCTCCCCCAATCTTGAAAAACAGACTGACAGGGAAAAGCCCCAAATAGAAGAGGGGGGCCCCGACGAGGATCAGAGAGGGAAAAATGACTAAAAATGTGAGAGGCCCTGTCAAGAGCATCGAGGCCGTGATGAAAAGACCCAAGTAAGTAGAGGAAAGGACCATGAAGGATACCGCAAGGATGATCACGTAGTTGTAAAGGTATCGGAGGTAGAGCGATACGGTAGAAGGCGAGCATGTCACAGCCGGGAAGCTCGAAACAGAATCTAACACGGAAGAGAAGAGTATCATCATCGTCTTTATGTAGCTATCGTGGGAGCACTACTTTTAACTTTTAACACTTCAAGAATTTTGTTGAATTTTGTTGATTACACAAGTAAGAATTTCGAAATTGAAGAAGTCGCTCAAAAACCTTGTTTGTAAAACGTTATACTCGTAGTCTCCTCAGAATTCTTGTCTTGCGAGACAGACATTGAGAGAATCGAGCCCCACTCGAGATTTTTTACCCGCCTTAAGCGCACCTTATGCTGCTCCCCTCTCCTGCCGCAACCCTTTTCCTCCCTCTTTTCACTCTCTCTATGCCGTTGTCTGCTGCCACTCGGACAGCTGCAGTTCTCGGCGCAAGCGGGGCAGTCGGCACTGAAGTTGTTAGGTCTCTCGTGGACAGCGGTTGGCAGGTAGTCGTCCTGAATCGTAGACCCATTGACAAATTTTCAGGTGTAGATGGCGTCACTTCTCACATAGTGAACATGGAGAACATTGCCGCTCTCGAATCGTCGTGCGAGGACGTCATATCGGCTGCGAAAGCATCAGCTCTCTTCATCACCATGGGAGTTGGAGCACCGAGCAAGACGAATGGCCAGGCTGGGGCGGACATTTTAGAGCGGGTAGATGTAACGCTGCCATCTGCTTGCGCGCGAGGAGCGAAGGCAGCTGGGGTGAAGCACGCGTCCATCCTGACCGCTGTAGGAGCGGATGCCGACGCCAAGCCTGACACGGACGACGGCCCATTCGATTTGATCCCCATGGCCCGAGCTGGCGGCCCTTTGTACAATAATTTGAAGGGTCGGGTCGAGAATAACCTCAAGGACCTTGGTTTCTCCACATTTTCTACGTTCCGGCCGGCTGCCCTCCTAGGGACGCCCAACACCCCAAGATTTGTAGAAATTATATGTCGTATTGTAGACCCTTTGCTCCCGGCAAAATACAAATCCTCTAATATTGCTATTCTTGCTGACGCGATGGTTCTCGATTCGGAGGACAAGCTTGGAAAGGCGGAGGGCACCGCAAGCGACTTCGACGTTTTCGAAGGAGAGGTGAGAAGCTTCAAAACAGGTGTGTACTGTACGTTCGCCCGTTCGTAACCCTAACTTGCCAGTTCGCTCATTGCAGCCTCTCCACAATCTGTATACTCGCTCCAAGACGACCAAGGACAATATTGGGTCAAAGGATTTGTAATAAAACCAGATTTGGAAAACCTAATTTAGAGTGAAAGTAGATGAAATAGACGCCTTATTAAACGACGACACCTATCCTAAACTGTAAATTACCTAAACCCTACGTACATTCAGATATTTCCGATATTTCCGATATTTCCTCCCTTACCCTTCGAGCTTGCTCTCCAGACGGCCCCTCTTTTTCACATTCTCTTTCTCAAAATTGTTGTGTACAAGATGATTTCTATTTCCCTTGTCCAACTTCTCAAGCACCTCGATCTCCTTGTCCTCAAAAGCAGGCATATCCATTCGGGCGATCATGTTGATTGGGCTTACAAAGCCAGGCACGCTCATCTTTCTGACAACTTTCCGGGACCGGGTGGTGGCGGCCTTGCTAAAATCGAAGCTGACGCCATTACCCAAGACATTCTCCCCCCCATTGCCGCTGCCTGCCTTACCCTCGTCGTCGCTGCTGCTGCTACTCGGCGGGTCGTCATCTCCTTGAGAAAATTCCTTGACCATGTTACGACCTACAACTTCACTGTCATACTGCTCTTGGAAGGCGATGAATGCCTCCACGTAGATCGCAATGACTATCTGCAAGAGGACTACAACTGTGAAGAAGTGGAAACCGACGAAGTACCAGGCCACAATGCGAGAGCCGAATGCGCAAATGGACCCGTACATCACCAAGTGCCAGTTACTGGTCGACAAAATCTGCACCAGCCTCAAATTAGCGCTGGCAAAGTTATCGAAGCCAATATCAGTGTCAAAAACAGCCTGGCACTCCATGACTTCTGGGTCAGCCAAATCGACTTCGGCGAAGAGGAACATTCCTCCCAATGCCCAGAAATATATGAAGAGCAGGGTTACTATCAGACTGTTCACCATGAAGGGGAAAATGGTGAGAATAACATTGAGTTTCTTCAGGTTGTTCCACATGAAGATTAGTCGAATGCTCCTCAGACTAACGGCGATCAAGCAAAATTCGTCTCCACTGCCAAGATAACCTCGGTCAAGTAGACCAAGCTTGCCCGCAACGAGCAAGCACACGCTTGTTATGGCGATCATCGTGTCAAATTTCTTCTCCCACCCGTGCCAAATATACCCTGCCCTTAGGAAGTAAAGCTTCGAAAACCACTCAGTAAAACAAACTACGACCCAAATATGGCCAATCATGATGACGGTCTTGTCAGCGATTATTCCGCTGTTGTAAAATCCCATAAGCAAAGTGACAACCCCTGACGTAATGATGCTGAAATACTCCCATTTTGTCGACTCTAGAATCATCCTCATGTAGAGCTTAAAGTTCTGCATGAACATATTCTCACACACAAATTTGTAGAGATCGATGCTACTGTTGTTGTGGGATACCTCATAGTTGATCAGAATAACTTCGCAGGTCCTAAAGAAGTCAATCGCATAAATTTTCTCGTGATGAGGGTCATTCTGGGCGAGTTCACGAAAGATGAACGAGACAATACCTTTCTGCTTTTCGTTTCCACTGTGATCGAATAGATCTTTTCTGACCTCCATCAAAATTTCCTTGAACCGATCGCGCTCCAAGAAGCCGTTTCGCTCGACATCGAGAAGCTGGAAGGCAGCAAGTAAGGCAGTACGCTCCAAGATTCTTCCGTAGAGCGCCTCTCGGTGGTGGTTCACCTTGAATGCTCGGTACAGCGTTGGAACAGCGAGGTTCCCCAAGAAGAACATTACCATGAGCAAAAATACGATGAAGAAGTGAGAGTACTTTTCGTCCATCGCAAAGGGAGTCGACATGATATCGGGGTAGTTTTCACTGGTAAAAAGAACATACATTGCCATCATAGCGTTCGGGAAGTTGTCAAAATTCTGAAGTTGGTCACTCTCATCGCCACTATAGTTGGCGAATTTACTGAAGAGCAGGATCCCACTCACAGCAAAGATTGTGAGAAAGACTACCAGCAAAACCAACAGCTCCCATATTTCTGGAATTGTCCTTATTATCAAAGTCGCCCACCGACGCAGCTCGCTCGACCAAGCCGTTGCATAAAGCGGCCGCAACCACCTGCTGTATCGGCGTGCGGATAGTCCCGATGTGCACGCTATCGCGGCGTCGATGACGAACAATGCAAGAGCGAAAAACTTAAACCTCTGCACGTTGTTCATATGGGAGAGAAACACGCCAGCACAGCCGGCACGGTCGAGGGGGATATTTTTCCCCAGACCAGTCGATCGCTTCTTTTCTCTCTCTCTCTCTCTCTCCTTCCTGTCCTGCCGATCCAGGCGAGAATTCCTGCCTTTTCTCTCGTTTTTACCGCCGCCACCCCACAAACGAAAGTGACGAGAGGTAAAGTCATTCACCGCATGCCACTGAACAAAATAATCTCTGAGCCCGAGCGAGTACATATTCAAGCATACGTCAATAGTCATGAACGCAAGAATGCAAATCTCTACGTACAAGGCAGTCATCATGGTCTTTTCGGTGGCAAAATTTGTGAAAGAGTTCACATATGTGACGACTTCCAAGTTGGTGCCGTTGAGATCAGGTCCGAGAGAGGGAGAAGGTGAAGGCGCGAAAACATCGACCGGATTGGGATGCGAGTGAAACGGCCTGTGGCTAGCCGGTTCCAAGAAAGCGAGGAACAAGTGGACTGTACTCACGAAACAGCCAAACCAACGCCATCCCCAACTATTCACAAAAACGTACACCTTCATCGGCGCTCCCGTATTTCGGTGTGCCTTGATAGGACGCTCATGGATTGCATCTCTAATATAGACAGCCGCGCGGGCCAAACGGTCTGAATAGTTGGACAGGTTCCTCTTCGTGTCGCCGAAGAAGGCCATGGAGGGCGGGCGGGAGGAGTACGAGGAAACAGATTCTTCACGGGGAGAAGACGGACTGTTCGGTGCATCCCTCGTCGCCGAGGCCTTACCTCTCTCAATATTGGCGGAGAGTGACCTGCTAGACGATTCGTTGGGCGGATCATCGCTGCCGTCACTGCCGCCTTCGCTGTCGCCGTTTGCAACACCCCAATCAGCTCGTCGACCTGTCAGTGTCAGTGACCCTCTTCCCATGGTCGACTTTATTTCCGGCAGAGAACCCCTTGCCGCAGCCGAAAGCCGCTTTTCTGCCATTCTATAGGTCATTTCAACGCCCGCTTCCTGGGTAGTATCCTCCCCCCTAGCCATCATCGAGGCAATTCTCACACCAGGAGACGCTGATGTGTTCGCCGGGTTTTTCACCCCCCCCTCGTAAACCCCATCATTCCCATCCAATCTCCCCGCAAAGTCTTTCTCCTCCTCTTCGCCCTCCTCATCCACCTTATTGGCACCCAAGCGACGAAGGACCTCTCTATCGAGCCCCTGCATCTCACGTCGGTCAAAGCGCAAGCTTGTGTAAAAAGTTCGGTGAGGAGTCAATCTTGTGATGCAGCTCTGGTGATCAAACCTATAGCTTGATAGTCGCTTTGACTGTTGGCTCGGCGTAGCAGACGACCTTTTTACCGACGACGTGTTCCCTGCTGCCGATACCATTGTGTTGTGGCGAGAGTGCGTTCCTCCAATTGCCTACAGTAACGTGGAAGTTGAAAATGAAGGTGTTTGTCAGTGTGTTCGTATAATATAATAGCTGCTCGCTCTTCGCCGTACACAATTCATCGTAGCGCCACATCTCCAAGCCTCATGCATTTCAACAAAAAACCTAGCAAGTGAAGCGCTCCTTGGTGCACAGATTTGGTTTTCTCACCTCCAAAATATTTGTATCACTCATTCTCCCACTCCCTATGCTCTCAACAACACCCTGCAGAGTTGGATCAACGGAATTTCCAGTCAAACGAAGTGAATTTATGTTCATTGACACAGGCCGAGAGAGCTGCGCGGGAGGGGGGGGTATTGTGTCATCCGTGAGGGGATGAGAAGAGAAGGTCGGGTGGTGAGCCATGAGCGGGGTTATTCCCCCCTGCCGGCGGAATGGTGATAATAATAAGTGCCGACCGTTTCGATCTTATTCGACCAGGGCGTTGTGCTGTCTTCTGTCTTCGTTTTCGACTTCAGAGTTCGTTTTTAAAGTTTCCAGGCTAATGTTTTCGAGTTTTCGAGTTTGGTGCAAAATGCAAAATCTCCAGCGTATAATTATGAAGACGCACTTTACAACCCTATAATTAATAAAACCGACTAATTATACGCAGATTGTCCGTTTTACACACCACAGCTTATGATATTGCGAGTGTTTGAAGCTTAATTTAATTGGCTAATTTTTGGCTTTTATTGGGGAAGTGGCTGAAAAAGAAAATAGCCGACTTTATCATTGATTATTACCGCATATGTCTAGAAGAACGTCTGAAGACACCGAAAATGCAATTGAGGTACCAGATCTGAACAATTTAGAAGTCTTTGATGACGAGGAGGAAGTATTTGAAGGTTCAGAGTTGGATTCTGCCGACGAAACCCCAGCCACAGGAGGTGATGATTTCATGCATACGGACGACTTCAGGCGGCTGTTCGTTGGTTTCGTTATTTTTGATACTTTAGTTGCGATGCGTGGGCTTGATAAAAAATGGCATAAGGTCGTTGAGAAGAAGCTGACTGAGTTGGAGGAAGATGAGCCTTACGGCGAGATTATTGTTCATGGAGGGAATGATTTAAGTGAGAAGGAAGCTTTTTCTGCTACGAGGGTTGCAAGGATGGATGAAGTGACGAAGGTCGTCTTCCTTCTGAATATTACGAAGGTCGGAGATCGTGTCTGCATGTACGCCTACAGTCTCGTCGCTGTAGACATCCCCGAAGGCATTACAAGCATCGGTGAATGTTCCTTCGAATACTGCAGTAGTTTGAAAGATATCAAGTTCCCAAAGTCGTTAACATCAATTGGTGCACACTCCTTCGAGGATTGTTCAAGCCTAGAAAGGGTCGATCTCCTTCACACTAACATTCTAACATTAGGTAACTTTGCCTTCGAATGTTGCACAAGTTTAAGAGAGATTAAGGTCCCGGACTCGCTTCAAACGTTTGGTAGCTTTGTCTTCCAAGGATGCTCCGAGCTAGTCCCCTCCGACATTGACGATTATGACGAAAGCGCGGTAGTCTCCTACCTCCGCTCTTACAGTACAATATTTAACCCTAACATATGATGGGGCGACCAGTGGTTAGATTGGAGCAAAAAGAACAAGGACGAACCCGCCGGACAGAAGGCAGAACATCACTGGCAACTCGCCGAGTACATCTTCGAAAACGGATT
>ERZ651776.5089-NODE-5089-length-11608-cov-5.393981_pt1 | contig 11608 bp, 9 predicted proteins | sample MGYA00514761_ERZ651776 | MGnify/ENA metagenome assembly ERZ651776 | reverse complement strand
ATTATTATGGAAAGATGGGGATAAGCGCTCTTAGATATCTTGACAATGAGATTGTATGTGTAGTAGACTCTGTTTATACAGGTAAAAAACTTTCAGAGGTTTCCATAATAAAGAAAGACATTCCAATAATAGAAAGCATAGATAAAGCTAGATCAATGGGGGCTAATGTTCTTCTTTTGGGAGTACTAACATCAGGAGGAATTAGACCAAAATCATGGGATCCAGTCATTAAAGAAGCTGTTGAGAAAGGTATGTCAATTATTAATGGACTTCATGATCAAATACACCCCGAATTTTCTAAATACTTTGTTGATGAGAATCAATGGATTTGGGATACAAGAGTTCCAAAATTCACGCCAAAAATAGGATCAGCTAAAGCAGCTGACTTAAACAATAAAAGGGTGCTAATGATCGGAACTGATATGTCTGCTGGAAAAATGACTGTAGGCCTTGAATTATACTCTTACCTTAGAGATAAAAAAATAAACACAGGTTTTGTAGCAACTGGACAAGTTGGAATCACGGTTACTGGCAATGGAATACCATTGGATGCATATAAGATAGATCATGCATGTGGAGCTGTAGAAACAGCTGTTATTGAACAAAAAAACAAAGACATTATAATTGTTGAAGGACAAGGTTCAATATTACACCCAGGAAGCACTGCAACCCTTCCATTAATGAGGGGAACATGTCCAACCCATATGATTCTCTGTCACATTGCCAGAAACACTACTATAAGATCAATAGAAAAAATTAAAATACCAGATCTAAAAAAATTTATAGATCTTAATGAAAGCTTGGCTTCAGTATTAGGGACTTATCCAAAAGCAAAAGTAGTAGGGGTAGCATTAAATACAACTTTAATGACTGATGAAGATGCAAAAAAATATATTGAAATTGTTGAAAAGAATACAGGCATTCCATCAACAGATGTAATTAGGTTTGGAGGAGATAGAATTTTCAGCCAATTATTATAGTTATTTACAATGATGATCAGCAGCTCGAGTAGCTATTTGATTATTAGGCTTTACGTTTACTTTATAGCCCAAAGAATTTGCCCAACCTTTAGTTGCAGAGATTAATTTATGTGACCTATGATTTTCATCTGAATTATAATCCATATCAATTTCTACTTGAACACTTACTTGTTTTGTTAGCCATTCAGCGACCTGAATACTGTATTCAGCTTCTAACCAAAGTCTTTTCCATATATCATTGATTGCCTCACAAGAGGACTTGCTTAAAATATAGTGAACACCTCTTGTTCCAAGTCTATATGCTATAACACTAGTATAGTTAGTTTTTTTTCCAACATTCTGAGAATCAGACCCAATATGAATTTTAGCATAAGGATTATCTTTTAATATAGAAAGTGTATGATCAACAGGATCAACATTATTACCCTTTACGTCCTTAAACAGTCTCATATTCTAAAATAAATATTATTTGTAAATTACATCATTAATCAAATCTTAAACTATTAACTAATGAAAAACTATCTTCCAATTCTAATATTAATACTTTCAATTGGAAGTATCAATGCACAAAGTACAAATAAGTTAAAAAAAGACTTACTTAACTCTATAGACCAAAAATCTAATGATCTTATATCAATAAGTGATAATATATGGGAAGCAGCTGAAGTAGCTTTCAGAGAAGAAAAATCTGCAAATTATTTGATTGATTATGCTGAGAAAAATGGATTTAAAATTGACAAGGGGCTAGCAGGTATGCCTACTGCTTTCACTGCCACTTATGGCGAAGGATCACCTGTAATTGGAATTATTGGAGAATTTGATGCCTTACCGGGACTATCTCAAACAACAGTTCCATATAAAAATGAACTTTTGGAGGGTGGAGCTGGTCATGGTTGTGGTCACAACTTATTTGGAACAGCTAGCCTTGGAGCAGCGGTTGCTATTAAAGAGTTGATTGAGAAAGGTGCGCTGAAAGGAACTGTTAAGTATTTTGGAACTCCAGCAGAAGAGAAATTTTTTGGAAAACTATGGATGATTAGAGAAGGGGTGTTTGATAATTTAGACGTTGTTATGGATTGGCATCCTGGTGATAAAACTGAAGCTAACGTTCAACCCTCACTTGCATTGGTTGATTTTATGGTTGAGTTTACTGGACAATCTGCACATGCCTCAGCTGACCCTTGGAATGCAAGAAGTGCTTCGGATGCTTTAGAGCTTTACACTCATGGAATAAACTCTTACAGAGAGCATGTTAAACCTAGTGTAAGGATTCATTATCATATTCAAGATGCAGGACAAGTTGTTAATGTTGTTCCTGATTATTCAAGAATTTGGGTTAGAGTAAGGGATATTACAAGAGACGGATTGGTTCCAGTGTATGATCAGGTAAAAAGAATGGCAGGAGGAGCAGCAGTTATGGCGAACGTAGAGCATAATGTCTCGTTAATTTCTGGAATTCATGACCTTCTTCCAAACAGAACAGGAGGAGTGGTTATGCAAAAAAATCTTGAAAGCCTAGGGGATATAATTTACACTGAAGAAGAAATAGAATTTGCAATGCAAATGCAAAAAGAAAATGGAAAACCTACTTTAGGAATAGATGGAAAGATAAGACCTCTTCGTGAAACTCTTGAAAGTCCTGGAGGTGGATCAACAGATGTTGGCGACGTTAGCTACAATGTTCCAGTTGTAAGCTTAGCTGCTACAACAGCACCAAAAGGAGTTCCTTGGCATTCATGGTCAGTAGTAGCATCTTCAGGAATGTCTATTGGACATAAAGGAATGCTCCATGCAACTAAAGCTCTAGGAATGACAATGATTGATATTTTTAAGGATAAAAACTTAAGAGATGAAATAAAAAAAGAATTTGATGAAAGAATAGGGAATTATAAATATGATCCTTTCCTTGACCCAGGACCACCACCTGTAGACTATGTAGACTAGATCCAAGATCTTTCTCTCATTTCTTTTGTAACAACCTTTGACAAATATATTATAGCAATCATGTTAGGTATTGCCATAAGGGCAAAAGCTACATCAATTAAGCCAATTACAATCTCTACCGTTAAAATTGAAGAAATTATAATAGCACCTATATATATTATATTGTAGTATTTGCCTTTTTCAGGCGTTGTTAAAAACCCATAACATTTAACACCATAATACGAATAAGTAAAAAGTGTAGAAATTCCAAACACCGAAATCATTATAATTAAAATATAGTCACCGAAACCAAAAAATAATCGTCTAAAAGCTTCAAGTGAGAGCACAATTCCATTTAAATCACTTTCAAGATATGCACCTGAAATAATAATAATTAAGCCCGTAATAGTACACACTAAGATGGTATCTAAAATTGGACCTAACATTCCAACTAATCCTTCATCAGTCCCTTTTTTTGAAGTTGATTGTCCATGATATATCGGAGCTAAACCAACTCCACTTTCACTAGAAAAAACAGCCCTACGAATTCCAATTAAAACAAGCCCCCAAAAACCACCTTGAACCATTGTATTAAAATTAAAAGCTTCACTAAAAATAAGAGCAAATGTAGAAGGAACAACGCTTGCATTGGAGATTAAAATAAATATCCCTAAAAGAAAATAAAGAACAACCATAATAGGAACTAATCCAGAGGTAACTTTAACTATTGATTTAAGACCACCAAATATTACAAACGAAGTTAGAATTGTGAAGAGCACACCAATTAGTAGCTTCCAGTTACCATCACCAATACTTAAAAAACTATTTGGATCTAGTACGTCTATATAGGATTGAGTTAGTTGATTAGCTGTAAATGCTGGAAGCACACCTACTAATCCAGCAACTGAAAACCATATAGCTAACGGTTTTCCCCATTTTTTAATTCCTAGAGTCATATAATACATTGGTCCTCCAAGATAATTACCCTCTTTATCTTTATCCCTTAAGCTAACAGCAAGTGAACAGGAAAAGAATTTTATTGTAGCACCAATTAGAGCTGTAACCCACATCCAAACTAATACTCCTGGACCACCTTGATGAATTGCAATAGAAACCCCAGAAATATTACCTAATCCTACTGTAGCTGCCAAAACAGCAGAGAGGGCTTGAAATCTTGAGATACCAATACTAGAGTTATCTTTTTTTAGCAACAAATTAAATCCTTGTGAAATTTTCATTAAGGGATTTGCCCGTGAAATAATAGTTAGATAAATTCCCCCACCAATAATTAAGAATAGCATTACCCAGTTCAAAGGAACTATAATTAGATTGATAAAATTTTCAATAGAATCAAATAAGCTGGTCATGTTGAAAATTAACGATTAAATTTTGAAAAGAATACTTTCTTTTTTACTTTATTACAAATTTAAAAAAATATGCAATCAAGAAGAGAGTGGTTCAAGTCTTCAATAGGTTTAGGAGGGTTAATGATGGCCCCTTCAATATTAACTGCAGAAGAAATTAAAAAATATAATCCAAGACCATTATCTAGCATTGTAAAGTTAAGCTCAAACGAAAATCCATATGGCCCATCAGAGAGAGTTAGAAATGCTATTGTAGATTCCTTTGAAGATGCGTGTAGATATCCATATGAATATATTTTAGAGCTACAAAAATCTTTAGCAAATAAACATAATGTTTCTCCTGAGAGCATTGTAATTACTGGAGGTTCAAATGAAGCGTTAAGAGTTACTGGTCTTGCTATCGCTGATGGTGGAGGCGATATTGTTGCTGGGCAACCTACCTATTTAGCACTTATGAGTTATGCAGAATCCTGGGGAGGAAAAATTAAATGGGTTCCAGTAGATTCAAATAAGGGTTATGATTTAGGTAAAATTGAAGAAAGTATTGACAAGCAAACAAAAATGGTTTTTATTGCAAATCCAAATAATCCTACAGGCACTTTATTAGAAAAATCCTCTTTGAGTGATTTTTGTGAAAGAGCTTCAGACAGAACAATTGTTTTTTGTGATGAAGCATATTATGATTATATAGAGGAGCCAGATTATCCATCTATGGACTACCTAGTTAGAGCTGGCAAAAACGTTATTGTATCCAGAACTTTCTCAAAAGTATATGGAATGGCTGGCCTAAGAATTGGTTACTTAGTTTTGAAACCAGATCTAGCAGACAAGTTATTTGGAGAATACTCTCCTTATGGTAGAAATAAAATAATGGCTCAAACGAATGTTCTTGCAGTTGCCGCAGCCTCAGAGGCATTGAAAGATAATGAGTTTTATTCATTTTCATTAAAAAAAGCACGTCAAGAGAAAGATAAAATATATAAGCTGTTAGACCATTTGGAACTTAGGTATGTAAAATCCAGCACTAATTTTGTTTTTTTCGAATCTAAAAAACATATAGATAATTTATCTAAAGAAATGCTAGATAAAGGTGTTCGCGTTGGAAGGGCGTTTCCTCCTTTTTATGACTGGTGTAGAATTAGTACAGGAACAAGTCAAGAGGTGGATAAGTTTATATCAGCAATGTTAGAGGTATATAGTTAATTCTTGTAAATAATATATGTTGCCTTAACTCCAGTTGCTAGATTCCACCTATTAGTACCAACAAGCTGACCTTGGTCATCATATACAATAATTTCTGCGGTGTTTGGACCAGAACTTCCTTGGTTTAAAGCAACAAAATCTACAACGTTAAAACCACTTTTTAAATCCAGCTTAAATCCCTTAGCTTTTTCAGTTAGTAAGATTGCAGGCATAACGACTTCATCATTTACCTGAACTTTTATTAAATCTCCATCAGGATATTCATGATCTCTTAAAACTATGTTTACATATTCTCCATCATTTCTAATTTCTCCTAAAAACATATCTACTTTAAACTGATTGCTGTTTTTATTAGATTCAGATTCTTTTTTGTTTAATCTTGAGAGATAAAATTCATTTGAATTGATAAACCTTTCTGGTCGTTTTTCTTCAACTTTTGCATCAGGGAAAAAGTTTTTTTTATTTTTATTTTCTAATTTTTTTAGAAAAGGATTCTCCTTTTTTTTTAGATTCAAAAGAGAATTCTTTGATTTAGAATTTGAAGAAGAAAAAGGGATTCCAGATGAATTATTGGAATTATCCTGGGAATAACCAATCCCAATAAACATTAATGAAAACATTAAATAAATTAAATATTTATTATCTTGAATCAACCTATTAATTTTATACTAAGATAAACCTTTAACATGCAATTAGAAAACATTGACTGGCTAATCATTTTGGCTTTTTTTATCCTATCATTAGTTATTGGAATAATTGTTTCAAAAAAATCAGGGAAAGATGTCACAGAATTTTTTCTTTCAGGAAGAAAAATGCCATGGTGGCTTTTAGGAATTTCTATGGTAGCGACAACTTTTTCTGCCGATACTCCTAATTTGGTTACGGATATTGTCAGAACAAATGGTGTTGCTGGAAACTGGGTGTGGTGGGCATTTTTATTAACAGGAATGTTAACCGTTTTTGTATATGCTAAACTTTGGAGAAGATCAGAAGTGCTAACCGATCTTGAATTTTATGAATTAAGATATAGTGGCAAAGGTGCTGCTTTCCTGAGAGGGTTCAGAGCTTTTTATTTAGGGGCTGTTTTTAATGTTCTTATAATGGCGAGTGTTTGTTTGGCAGGAATAAAAATTGGAGGTGCGCTACTTGGATTAAGCCCAGTGGAAACACTTCTAATTTCATGTGCTATTACTGTTATATATAGTTCAATAGGAGGATTAAGGGGAATTATTATTACAGACTTTTTTCAATTTATTCTTGCTATGGTAGCTACTTTTTGGGCTGCATATGAGATTGTTAATTTACCTCAAGTAGCAGGACTAACAAATTTATTAAACCACCCAGATGTTATACCAAAGCTTAACTTAATACCAGACATAGCAGACACAGACTTATTCATAGCAGTGTTTATTATTCCTCTAGCAGTTCAATGGTGGGCTGTTTGGTATCCAGGAGCTGAGCCTGGAGGAGGAGGATATGTAGCTCAAAGAATGTTATCTGCAAAAGATGAAAAAAATGCAATATGGGCTACACTTCTTTTTAATTTTATGCATTATGCTGTAAGACCTTGGCCATGGATTTTAATAGCATTAGCGTCAATTGTTGTATTTCCAAATCTTGAATCTCTTCAAGAAGCTTTTCCAAATACAATAGTTGGAAATGATCTAGCCTATCCTGCTATGATTTCATTTCTTCCCTCAGGTCTTTTAGGCTTGTTAGTGGCCTCTTTAATAGCAGCGTTTATGTCAACAATTTCAACTCATTTAAACTGGGGGTCTTCATACTTGGTTCATGACTTTTACAGAAGATTTTTTGTAAAGGATAGGACAGAAAAACATTATGTATTTATGGGAAGAGTTTTTACTGTTTTGCTCATGGTGTTTTCAGCGTTTTTTGCACTTTTCCTTAACAACTCCCTTCAAGCATTTGGAATAATACTTCAAATTGGTGCAGGAACAGGTTTAATATTTATTCTAAGATGGTTTTGGTATAGGGTAAATGTTTATAGTGAATTAACAGCTATGATCGTTTCGTTTATAGTAGCATTGGCTTTTGAGTTTATAATCCCTAATAATTTTTCTGTTGAGGAAAAACTAATTATAGGTGTTACAATTACTACAATATCTTGGCTTATTGTTACATTAATTACACCTCCATCAAACATCGAGACCCTACAAAATTTTTATAAAAAAATTCAACCAGGAGGACCAGGATGGAAAAAAGTAATTGAAGAATCTGAATCAAAAGGAATTACTATAACGGGGAAAAAAGAGAAATGGGATGTTCCGAGCGGAATCTTATGTATGCTTTTTGGAAGTATCTCAGTTTACAGTATTCTGTTTGGAATAGGATATATTTTATATTCACAAACTACAACAGGAATAATATTTTTGATTATCTCAGTTCTATCTGTTATTGCTCTTATGAAATTTTGGAAGAGATTATCAACCGAAGGTTAGCCTAGAAGCATTCCAACAAAAGTTGCAGACAATAAGGAGACTAGTGTCCCAGCTATCATTGCTTTGAATCCAATCTCAGTTAATAACTTTGATTTTCCAGGAGCAAGAATGCCAATTCCTCCAATTTGAATTCCTATTGAAGCAAAATTTGCAAATCCACATAACATAATTGTTGCCATAATAACAGACTTTTGATAAGTTAAATGAACAGCAGTTCCAATATCTTTAAGACTAGCAAGCTCTATATATGCAACAAATTCACTAGCCGCTAGTTTAACACCAAGCAGCTGACCCATTAGCGTAATGTCTTCATTTGCAACACCTATTAACCACATTAGGGGAGCAAATAAATATCCTAGAATTAGTTCAAGTGAAAAAGATTCATAAATAGTATTTTCTTGAATCCAATTGTTAAGACCAAACACCTCAGCAATTTGATAAAATACACCGTTAACAAGGGCTATAAGTGCAAGAAAAACAAGAAGCATAGCCCCAACATTTACTGCCATTTTTATTCCATCTCTTGTACCGTTATTAATTGCTGATAGTAAATTTGTCCCAGTAACATCAGAGCTAATTTCAATATCTTTATCTACCTCTTCAGTTTGCGGGAACATCAATTTTGAAATTACAATTGCCCCTGGAGCTGCCATTACAGATGCTATAATTAAATTTTTTGCAACCTCTATTCTTTGAATAGGATCATCACCCCCAAGAAACCCAATATAAGCAGCAAGTACACTTCCTGCAACCGTGGCCATTCCTCCAGTCATTAATAAAAAGTATTCAGATCTATTCATTTTATTTAAATACCCTTTAACTAAAAGAGGCGCTTCTGTTTGTCCTAAAAAAATATTTCCAGCTACAGCTAAGCTTTCTTGTCCTGATATATTAAGAAATTTAGTCATCATCCAAGCTAATCCAGACACAACTTTTTGTATAATGCGATAATAATATAATACAGAGGTGAGGGCAGAAAAGAAAATAATTACTGGCAATACTTGAAACACAAATATTTCACCATACTTAGATGAATCCGCAAGGTCACCAAAAAGAATTCTAGACCCTTGATTTGTAAAAGTAACAATGGCAAGGAACCCTTGACCAATTTTTTCAAATACCATTCTAACAAATTCAATTTTCAATACAGCTACAGCAATAATTAACTGACTTGAAAGACCAATAATTATTGTTTTCCAATCAATTCTTTTTTTATTATTGCTAAAAAGGTATGCAATAAAAATTATAGAGCTCATCCCTATTATACCTCTTATTACTGATGTGATTGAAATGCCTTCGTGAGGAATTATTTCCATTAAAAAAGTTTTACTAAAAATAATAAATATTATTAGCTTTGAATCAAAATTCAAACTATATATGAAGTCCTATATATTATCAATACTTTTTTTTCTACTACTCTTGATTTCTTGTGGTGGATCAAAATCAGACATAAATGATTCCTCTCTTTCGGGAAATTACAACCAAAATACTAATAATAACCAGGTTAATAATACTCAAGGAAATAATTCATCCAATCAAACACCTACCTATTCTTTTGGAAATGAGCTAGTTTGGAGTGATGAGTTTGATGAAGATTCATCATTTGGAATCCCAGCTGTTTCTCCAGATAAATGGAATATTGAGACTGTTGCACCAGATAATGGTAGTTGGTATAATGGAGAATTACAGTATTATACAGATAAACAAGATAATATTAAAGTTGAAGATGGGCTTTTAAAAATTACAGCAAAAAGAGAAGATTTTCAAGGTAAACTTTATACATCTGCTAGAATAAATACACAAGATAAATTTGAATTTACATATGGCCGAGTTGAGATGAGAGCTAAGCTTCCCAATTGGGAAGGTATGTGGCCAGCGTTTTGGATGCTTGGTGCAAATATTGACGAAATTAGTTGGCCTAATTGTGGAGAACTAGATATATTAGAACATGGAGATTACGTAAAGGACAGTACTAGTAATGATCCAGGTTTGATTTCTTCAGCCGTTCACTATGGTCCACAAGACTATTCAAGACAGGTTACATCTGTTCCAAACAAAATCTTTTTTGATACAGGTCAAGAAAGGTTTGTTAGAGCTGAAAAAATTATTGACAAACCATTTGAGGAATATCATACTTATGCAATTCAATGGGCACCTGATAAAATTCAATTTTTTGTTGATGAAGAAATGTATTTTGAATTTCCGATGCAATCTCAACACTCACCATTTGACAAACCATTTTTCTTATTATTAAACCTTGCTGTTGGCGGACATTGGACCGATGGCTATGTAGCTCCAGGATTTACCAGTGCAACCTATGAAATAGATTATGTTAGGGTATATCAATAAAATACTTTTACTAACTCCGTTTGTTCTTTTTGCAAATGTTCAAGACTCTATACAAAAGATAGACTTGGAGAATGTGATTGTTAAGTCAACAAAGATAAATTCCACAATACAACAAGCACCTCTTTCAGTTACCTTAAAAAGTTTCAGAGAAGAAAAAAACTTTAATTCTCAATCATCATTCTCAGACTTTACAAGAAATACTCCAGGACTATTTACAAGTTCCTCAAATAATTTTTCTCAGGATCTAAGAATTTCAATTAGAGGTTTTGGAGCAAGGTCTGCTTTTGGGATTAGAGGGATAAAGTTAATAGTTGATGGGATACCAGAAACAACCCCAGATGGTCAAAGCCAGCTGGATAACCTTCCATTAGGACTTGTTTCTAGTATCGAAATTCTTAGAGGCCCTAATGCAAACCTTTATGGAAATTCATCAGGAGGTGTTATTAGTATAAACACTTTAACAGATTCATCTGAGAAATATTACAGAAATTCAGGAATTTTTGGAGCCTACCAATATCAATCCCTTCAAAAAACAAGAATTTTAGATTGGAATAGTTCAAGTTTAATAATTCATTATGATAAAAGAAGATCTAACGGTTATAGAGATCAAAGTGGATATAAATCCAATATTCTAAATCTTAAATATATCAATGACCTAGACAATAATAATAAGATAGTATGGCAAATTAATTATACAGACAGCCCTTATGCTTATGATTCTGGAGGTCTAAAACTTAGTGAAGTTGAAAATGACCGAAGACAAGCTAGAAAGAATAATATTGATTATGACACATATGAAAAAGTCAAACATTTAAAGACTGGTGTTTCATGGAATCATAAAAGGAGTGAAAACTCATTCTTTGATAGTTATTTCTTTTATCAAAAAAGAGACTTTTTTACAAAGCTTCCGTTCAATTTTGGTGGAATTATATCACTAGACAGAGATTATTATGGCCTCGGAACAAAGTATACAAAAAAATATTATCTGGATAATCGAAAGAAAACACTTGTTCTAGGGCTTGATTATTTAAACCAATCAGACGATAGAAAAAGATATAAGAATGATTTTGGTGTTCAAGGTGAAATAACTTTTGATCAAATAGAGCAATTTAAAAGTACAGGACTTTATATGCTAAGTCAGACTAATTTCGATTCAGGTCTTTTAGTGCGATATGGTATTCGTTATGATATCAACGATATAAGTACTGATTCATCTAGCTCAATTATATTAGACAAGTTGAACCCATCTATTGGTCTTACTTATAAAGTTAATTCTAATGATAATATCTTCTTTTCTTTTGGTACCAGTTTTGAACCCCAACATTGAACG
>ERZ651776.5088-NODE-5088-length-11609-cov-4.549775_pt1 | contig 11609 bp, 14 predicted proteins | sample MGYA00514761_ERZ651776 | MGnify/ENA metagenome assembly ERZ651776 | reverse complement strand
TTTGTCTGCACCAAATAAAAGGCTCCATCTTCGCCCAAAGTCCTTTCTCCAAAGTGACGTGGATTAACATCCCCATCCCCTCTTAGGTCTGAGAGGAAAGACGAACAGCACAGATTCAGCTAACAAGTAATTCTTTTGGCGTCTCTCTTGGCCTCCTCTCAGCCCCCTTCCCTTCCCCAGACACGTCAATAAATTTGCATTCTTTAAATTCTTTTCTCTTTGTTCTTTGCGCCTAATTTTGCTCAATGTCACTGGCAATTGCGACACTCGCTTCGCTACCTGTGCTCGCCATCGAGCTCGCGAAATTGCTGCTGCTTCCTTCGCTGATGCTGCTTCCTCCGCCGATGCTGCTTTCCACGCTGCCCCCGTTGCTCTCACCGCTGCTCCCCCCGCTGAGTGTATCTCCGCTGCTCGATTTCTTTTTTGTCGACACCATCTGTGCAGAAGCAGCTGTGTCAATTTTGACGATTCTCTTCTTCTTTTCCTGCTTCAACGTCCGTCTCCGCGAGCGAAATATCACTAAGCTGAAGGTTAAGTACAGGAAGAGAAACATGAACCCTCCAACGTCTCGTCCAATGTAGTCTGCCCCGCTACAGGGCGGATAATTCTGTCCGACCAAGAATCGCTGATCCTCTAATTTCATGACGATTGGGATTTGCCCCAAGAGTCCAAGAAAATAAAACAGAATAACGAATGATAACCCCAACAGGATCATCCTCATGTATCGTCGAATCACGGCCACCGTCTGCTTCGACGATTCTGATGTCGATCCATCGTTAGTGAGAGTTTTAATCAGCTGATAGGAATTGCGATCGGCGTCCACACAGTAAACAGCGAGGATCACGACATTGATGCAAATTTGCACAATTCCCCCGTAACTCCCCTTTGTCGTCTTCTCACTGCCCTTCAACCACCACGGGAGCTCACCGAACGACTCGAAAATATCAAGTAAAGAGATTATCACGTTGCCGAATATTAAGAACCCTAACGCCCCCCAGAATCGATACCTTCGCAAACGGGCAAAGAATGTTGCGGACTTCCCATTCGATCGCGTCAAGTGGATAATCACTGTCCACCCTTCAATTAAAGTGAGTGCCATTGCAAAGTAGAGCACGTTGACTATGCCGCTGAAGAGAACTTCCATCTTGTATGTGATGATATCGCCAAAGCCCCGGAAATCTATCGCGCGAAGACTTAGGAAAAAGCCAGCTGGGAGCTTCATTAGTAAGATTTTGTCTACCGTGTCAGGTTTCTTTGCCAGCAAACGTGCCGCGCTGAACACGTTCAGTGTGATGATATCGATAATGCTTCCCAAAATGATGATTGTGTAACTGACCAATCGCTTCTGCTGAACTGCATCGGGATATAAGTCTGCTATGAGGACGTTATCCTCGCAAGTGTATTGTTTGCCGTCAAGCACACCGTAGAAGATTGGGTATTCGCAAGCAACTGGAAACTCAGAGGAATAGACTATGTCGCTACAATTCTGTCGCAAGGCTTGTTCGATGGCATGACCGTAACTGTCTTCCATGAGTGTGTAGAGGTAGTTTCGGCGATTTATCTAAGAATTTTTTGCTGGAAACTGGTAACTCTGTACTCTGCTCCTCTCATACACAAGTACACGAAGATAGCTATTGGGCTTTTAGCCAAGATGATTTACGAAGAAGTGCATGAGTGCACCCAATCTCATCTCGCGGTCTAGGTCCCCAAATATTGTGAAATCGTCATCCTGGGTCATCATCATCATTCTAGCCGTCATTAGTGTTTTTTATTTGCGAAACGTGCTCAGGACCCCTTCCTCCCAATAACCCAAAACCTCCTTCGAACGGTCCCTATCCGCTGCTGCCCAGCCACTTTTTGCAGATCTTACCCAATGTCTAATGATGCTGCCTCATGGCGCGCGAAACGCGCTAAGAAGCGTGCCAGGAGTAACTCCGAGGATGACGATTGGAGTGCCGCGATGAGCCAGGTGTGCAATGACAATGGCAATGACAATGACAATGGCAATGGCGCCGCTGTTCAGGCATCTTCCGAGAGCGGTTCGGCTGTTGGAGTTGCCTCCCGCATTCGTGAGCAGCGCCTGAAGGAAGAAGAGGAGTTCCTTGCTCGCAGGCAGGGTAAAAATAGAAGCCTGAAACAAACCCGAGAGGAAGAAGAAATGTCCTTGAAGGCGAAGATTGCGAGGCAGAAGGCGATCGACGAATCGAGGCACGACGAAGGGCAGGTTGAGACTCTGCTGGATGCTGCCGCTTCTCTGCAGGAGAAGAACGCCCAGCTCTCACTGAAGGACCAGGCAGTGAACGCTCAGCTCAAGCAGGAGGAACGGATTTTGAAGGAGGCTTCCCACGTCTCTTCGAACGCGCTTACTTCGGTAAAAGATAGTGCCGCGGGGATCGTCTTTACCGATTCCATGCCGTCGTCCTGGCAGCCTCCGAAATCTGTTCTCGCAGAGGGGGGAGATGACGGGGCCGGCTTTGATGAGATTCGGAAGAAGTGGCACATTTTGATTGAGGGGGAAGACGTCCCCCCTCCCATCCGTTCCTTTGCCGGCATGAAGTTCCCCGCCTCGATCGTATCCCATTTAAAATCTCGAAATATCAACCGCCCGACTCCAATCCAAATGCAAGGCCTCCCCGTGGCCCTTGCCGGCCGTGACATGGTAGGAATTGCCTTCACCGGTAGCGGGAAGACTGTGACCTTCACGCTGCCCATGGTTATGATTGCGATCGAGGAGGAGCTCAGGCAGCCGCTCGTGGGAGGTGAGGGCCCGACGGGCCTTTGCCTTGCCCCTTCCCGAGAGCTGGCAAGGCAGACTTTTGACGTGCTGAATGCTTTCTGCAATGCAGTGAAGGACTCGGGAGGGGTGAACATTCGCTCCACGCTGCTCATCGGGGGGGAAGACAAGCGCCAGCAGCTGGCCATGTTCAACGACGTCGGGGTGCACTGCGTTGTGGCCACCCCCGGTCGCCTCCGCGACTTCCTTGGGAAGAAAAGCATCATGCTCGATAACTGCCGCTACATCTGCCTCGACGAGGCCGACCGCATGTTGGACATGGGCTTCGACGAGGAGGTGGGAGAGATTATGAATCACTTCAAGTTTCAGAAGCAGACCCTGCTCTTTTCTGCCACCTTTCCGAAGAAGTTCCAGGACTTTGCGAAGGAGACTCTTGTGAGGCCCATCGTGGTCAATGTGGGTCGTGCAGGAGCGGCGAATCTCGACGTGATTCAGGAGGTAGAATACGTAAAACAGGAGGCCAAGATCGTCTATCTTCTCGAGTGCCTCCAGAAGACTGCTCCACCCGTTTGCATTTTCTGCGAGCGCAAGGGAGATGTGGACGACATCCACGAGTACTTGCTTTTGAAGGGCGTACAGGCGGTGTCCATCCATGGAGGAAAGGGGCAGGAGGAAAGAAACGAAAGCATCCGGCGCTTCAAACTCGATGACACGGATCCTTCCTCGGCCGACGTCCTAGTTTCCACGGATATTGCCGCAAAGGGACTTGATTTCCCGGACATTCAGCACGTCATCAATTTTGATATGCCCAGCGAGATTGAGAATTACGTCCATCGCATCGGTCGAACAGGACGATGTGGTAAGACCGGGGTTGCGACAACATTCATCAACAAGCAGTGTGAGGAGTCGACGTTGCTGGATCTCAAGCACCTTTTGAAGGAGGCAAAGCAGCGCGTCCCTCCCGTCCTTCTCATCATGGACGACCCTACCGACGATGACATACGAGATATCAACGGTGTGAAGGGCTGCTCATTCTGTGGCGGGCTGGGTCATCGCATCACTGACTGTCCCAAATTGGAGAAGGATGCTAGACGGGTAGCAGGAGGGAAAAAAGATGCTTTTAATAGCGGAGATGGTTACGGTGGGGATTGGTAGATGATTTGTGGTAGAGAGTAGCAATGGGGGAAATTTTTTAAATTTTTTAAAATGTTGTAAAGACGCCCTGCTTTTTTTTAGCTGTAAAACCATGCTCAAAAGCGGTTTTTTCTTTTCGGCAGGTGTTCTCCAAAATTCTCGCGTACTATACAATAACGCTTTTTTTCCTGCATTTCGTCATCCATCTCCTTCCTGCCTGTTTGTTGCTTGTTGCCAACTTGTCAGCACATAGACCTACTCATTCCCTTCCTCGCTCAAAACCAGATCCGCTATTGAGTTGCTTCGACTCATATCAAAACTTAGTGTTCTTTCCTTGGGCGGAACAGGAGGTGGGCTAGCGCCTTCAGTGGGTACGACCTCAAACCGCCCGGTTCTTCTGTTCCTCCAGTGTAGCTCCCCATGTTCAATGGCGAACCAGGCCCCATGGAGCTGCAGACGTCCCTCTTCGACGGCATTCTTCACAAACGGGAAGGACATTAGATTTTTTAGGCTCAATTCGATTCCTGCAAGCTCCAAACTGTACTGTGGGTTAATGCTCCCGCTTTTCAGAACCTCTTCCTGCATGACATGACATGACATGACATGAGGAGAAGTGAGTAGTAGACAGACAGCAGCAGCACAGCGAAGGGATGGGTCAGTTAGTGAGGGAGAAACTCAGGCGCGCTGTCTCCTTGTAACTAACTAACTACACTGATGGCCACAAATTCGTATTTCTATCCACATGCCTATCCCCCCCCCCCCATGATTGAACTCCCCACACCCACATGCAATTTTTCCTCACTCAAACTCACCTTGGCTTCATTCAGCATTCCAACCCAAGGTCGGACAAACTCGCTCACGTTCTCGTCCAGGCTGTCGCCTGCTAAGCACGCACATACTCCTCCGCATTTTCCATGGCCCATGACGACCACATGTTGCACCTTGAGCGCGTTTACAGAATACTCAAGAGCGGCAGAAACTCCATGCATATTCCCATCAGGGCAGTAGGGAGGGACTAGGTTTGCTGTGTTGTCCAAGAAATATTAGGGGATACACGGTACGGATACCAACACGATTCCATGTAAGTTAGTGCGCGGAAGGAAATCATGTCCGTTTCAATGAAATGAATCATTCTCATCAATCAATCAACGCTTCCGTTCATCACGCTTCAAGAATCATCATCAGCTAATACTCACCAACATTTCGGATGGTAAAGAGCTCCCCAGGCGGACTGTCAAATATCACGCTTGGGTCGCAACGACTGTCAGCACATGCGACGACAAGAACTGGCGGCTGCTGCCCGCCACGTCCTAAGGTTCTGTAGGTAGCCTCATGGACTTTGTAGGATTGGCTCCGAAATCGTTGGTAGCCTATGATAAGTTCACTCATTGACTGATCATGTGATTTTCCTACAGTCGATGAAGACGTCGTTCCCTCCTTGGGAGGTGTATTAGGCATATCATTTGCCATTTTTTTCTATTGGTGGCCTGGACAATCAGGTGTACTTACTATGAGGAATTTTTGTGGCGGGTAATGAGTTGAGGGCCAAATCAAGTTCTTTCGTTTAGAAAGTCAAAGATGAGTTGAAATATCAGATGAGACTCGGTTGTAAGTAGGATTTATTCCCAAAAAACTCCGGTGGCTTCTGTTTGGGTTGATTGAGTGACCTCGGGAGCTCAAGAGAAAAGAGAAACCAAAAAGCCAAAAAGCAAAAAAGCCTCTATTTTGAAGAATGAATGAATGAGTTTGAATCTCTCAAAGATTTGTTTTTGTCCAGGTGATAATTTTCACTCCTCGCCGCAGCGCAACATATACTACTACTGCTGTAAATTTCTGAGCCTTAACTTGTTCACAAAGAGAATCTCTTGTTCAAAACAACAACCCCCCGGGGCGAAAAGATGACAAAGAAAATCAGGCAGCCTCCCATGGATTTCGGGCAACGTAAACCGACTATGAGACCAGAACTGCCCCCTCCTCCTCCTGATCCAAATCTTTTACCAAACACGAAGCATTTCAAGCGCACGACAATTCAGTTTCGTAATTTCAACCAGAAGAAGCCAAAGAAGAAAACAAATGATGAACGTTTCGCCGATGATGCTTCGGCTACAACTGCTCCGGGAGAAGGGTGCAAGCACTACTTGCGGCATCACGGAGTTTCTCGCGGTCATAGCCACAAACCCCGCCTTGATACAGGTCTGCATAAGAAAAGCGAGGAGAACAAATCTTCCGTTGGCAATAAAAATAAAGTCAAGGATAAGAACGATGAGAACATCAACAACCTGAACAATGCACAACAGCATCCACTTCAAGCTGCCGTAAATGTTGAGACAGGCGAGGTGATGCTCGACCAAGTTTACATTGTTCCTGATGAAGAAATGCAGAAAATAACAGCAGTCGTTGGCAATACCCCCCCCTCTACCGACTCCCTCGCGTGTCAAGAACTGCGACCACCGACGCCTCATAGAATTCACAAATCAGAAATCCCCTTGAATGCCCGGAAGAAGGTATACAACCACGTTGGCTGGTTGGGCATCCGGGGCGATACTGGTGCTGCTGATCCGACAAAATTTGTTAAGAAGGGGAGCGGAAGAACTTCTTCCGGAGACCATCCTAAAGTGTCTGATTACAAAAATGGCGAGGTAGGTAGTGTGTGTTGACAGAAGGTCAAGATTGGCTAGCGCTCGAACAGCCAAACACTTCAAATCACTCACCCTCGATTCAACCCCAACCCCTTTGCAGAAACCGACTAAGTGGACTCGTCCGCTACACGAAGGTTTTGTTCCCAAGTTAGGGAGACCGAAGCCCAACTCCCCGAAGAAACCTGATGACAACAGCAACTTACCAAAACGTAATTTCCTGGCTGATAATAAGGAATCAGCTAAAAAGGTTGTTGTCAGCGAGAAAGGGCCAAAAGTGATTAAGAAAGAGAAGCTTGGCATTATGCCCGATTATTTAGTCAAGAGGCGAATGAAAGAGAAATTCGAGTTTGAAAAAGCTGTAAAAGAAGAGAAACAAAGCCGCCGTAAGGCGAGAGAGAAAAAGTCAATGGATGAAAGACGCAAAATGGAGCTGCTTGATGCACTGAAAAAGCGTTTAGCCGAAGTTGTGCTAGCTATGGAGGTGTGCCGAAGCGACTCAAAGAAGAAAAAAATGGATGTGGAAGTGAAGGCTCTCGATGCTGACATCAATAAGTTGGAGCGCGCCGACATAATTAACATTTTGAAAAATAAGTAGGATTTGGTTGGTTGTTTGGAGCTTACAGGTCGTACTTTTTCTCGTGCTTTTAATTTTAATTTTTAAGCGCCTTCTACACATGAAGCCGCCCCCTCCTCGCTGACCCAGAGCTCGAAACACAAAAAGTTGAGCGCGCAGGTTGCATTGTTTTTGTCGCTACACTGCTTCGCCCCACTTGAGCTGGAAATCACCCCATCGTACTCTCTGGACCGGTGTTGGTGGTGTAACCACCACAAGTCAGGGTCGGATTTCATCCTTTCGAGTGCATCGCTCCAAGATGAAGCACTCACGTCGGTCATCCCGTAACTTTTCAATGCAGAATATTCTAAGTACCACTCGACTTCGTCGAGTCCCTTCACATTCGCCTCAGTTATGTTCATTGAATACGTGTGACTGTCAATGATCTCCCCCGTCTCACGGTCATAGTCATAATACCGGATAGCGGGATTCTCGCTCGGCCAACCCTCAGTTAGGCTCGGTCCTGCGTACAGCGCACTGCTAGGATCCCCCTCACATTTCCCCTGGTCGTCGCATGTGCGCAAAATTTTTACATAATCCTCATGATCGTGACCGTAGAACTGTCCCCTAACACTGTCAACATATTTGTCAATTAAATTTTGGTAGCGCTGGAAAGAAAGTTGGAAAATGTGCGGGAGGTGCAGGGGCAATGTTTTAAAATGGATTTAGAAACAAATTTCAACGAACGCAGTGTCTTCGCCACGCGCTCGCCAGGGGCATCATGCTGAGAACTCACCAGTAAGTGATCGTCCAGCCAAAATCCTGCATGGGGGGGGATGTGGCCCAAAACGTAGATGTTTTGATTTTTTGAGGTGGCGAGCTTTAGCTCGGACTCGAACCAATCCAGCATTGTATATCCAAATGCGTGAGCTGGATCATCTTCGTCTGTCACATGCGAGTTCAAATTTACCAGATACATTGTGTTGATCGAAATTATGCGAACTTCATCACGGTTGGGAGGAGATAAGGAGTAATAACCACCATCTTCGACGGTTTTTTTCGAATCCGGTGGTAAAAAGTTGTCCCAGACTGCGGCTATTGAGTAATAAAGGTCAAAGGGATAAGGGAACTGATTTCCCGGATAGCTATCGTGATTTCCTACACAGCCATAGAGTGGCATTCCAGGTAGGGCGTCCTCGAGGATCGACCAAGTCCTCGCTATAGTGTTAATGACATCTCCCTGAGTAGGAAGACCGGCTTGGGTATAATCCCCTGTGAAGAAGACAAAGTCAAAGTTGCTATCGTCTGAGTTTGTTCTGCTGTTCATGAAGTTTACGGCAGAATTGTAAAGTTTTAGGGGAGTTGCACAATCCCCTGCAGGCTCGCCCCACGCGCCAGCTTTGTTCACTCCATCAGTGACATTACCGTTGCAGTATGCGTAGATGTCGCTTCCAACAATGTAAATGGGATCTACATGAATGTCAGTGAAGTGCCATATTTTTCCTGGAGAAGCGCATTCTGCTACAAGAGGCAGAGCAACAAGGGGGGCATATATTCTCATTGTCAGAATACAACCTATTTTATTCTATTAAAAGAATCCGGATCCTCACTCGACAGCTAGCTGTCACTCGATCACTCTCTTCTCCAGAGAGATTAGAACACAAAAAACCTTTAACATACTCCGAAATGACGAAGCTGCACTTTTTATCCGCCCTCTTCTTAGGACCCAAGTATGTTCATGCTTCCCCTGCACGAGAGATTTTTGCTTGGGCTAGTTCCTCTCAAGTTGATGGCTCCATAGAGCAGATCAACAACGAAACTTGGGCGGATATATTCGATGGGATACAGCTTTTCTGTGGGTTTGAGTTCTCCCCAGAGGGAAAATTTACTGTAAACAGGACGGTCTATGATACTTGTATACCCTTGATCGATGCCGTGCACGCTAAGGGGGGCACTGTGTCCGCTTGTGTTGGGGAAGTTCCACAGGTACTGATCGATGATCCTTCCATCTCGTTCCCGTCGGCCTCCGCGCTCCTCAACGACTTTGATATTGACGGTATTTCGCTCGATGATGAGAAAGACTGCGCCCCTCGTGGCACGCAAGTCGAATTCGAGGGCTGGATCAACTATGTCAATGAGCTTTCAGACTACATGCATTTGAACCACAATGGTGCCCGCGTCGATGCTGCCGTTCAAGCAATGTTTGGTATCCAGGATGATCCAGCTAATGATCCCTGTGCGGAAGCTCCTTACAAATACCCTCGTAACCAGGATGTCATAGACCTCATGAACAATTCGACTATAGATCGTTGGCTGGAGATGGACACTTATTACTTCTCTACCAACCGGTACATGGACGCCATTGATTGGTATACTAAGGAAATCGATTCAGATAAATTGGCTGTTGCGGTAATGAACCGGGATACGCCTTCAGACTACATAACTGACGAGGGCATCATTGCTCGTTGGCACGCATTAGAACAATCGGGAGCCACGAATTTAAACTTTTTCCTCCTCCCCGTAAGCGACCAGTGGCTGACCATGGCGCGTCGCTGGAAAACCCAATGCGCAAACTGTCCAAATGGCGGCAGCTTGAGTTGCTATGAAGTAGAGTTGGATTGCTGAGATTAATGGAGAAGGGAGTGTTTTCTAGTGTCCATGTACTTTTTATTCTCGCTCATATTACTACTATCACTTTCGTTAAATAAAATCATTTCATCATAACTTTGATACGTTTAGATTTTAAAACCACTGGTCGCTGGTCGCTAAAATTGTTCTGCTTACACGGTATGCAACTTAAGCAAGCAGGCACGAAGGAGACAGAAATAAGGTGAATATTTGTGGTTACTGCCTACACTCGTTCTGATAGGGTTGGTTGAGTATTTTAATTCAGAATCACTCTTACCAAAAGATCAAGTTCCTAGAGCGAATTATTGTTCAGCCGACAGCCAGCCGGACTACTTTGTCCTCAGAGCCACCCCACAAATCCCATAATTAATCTGTGTCACACCACTCTGTCTGATTGTTTTTTTAAATCGTCAAGATATGCTTTCACGAGCTCTCTTCAGCGGCTCTAGCCGCGGTGTCAGCCGCAGCCTGACTACATCAAGCCGTTCTTCAGTCCTGAATCACTCGTTCGGTTCGGTCCAATCATCCCCCCTCAACAACAACATGCGTTCCTTTTACTCCGCCAGTTCGGTCCTCCGTGCCGCCCCTACTTCTGGACTCGGCCCAGATGCGGGAGATGTGATCGGTATCGATCTTGGAACCACTAACAGTTGTGTTGCCATTATGGAGGGTCGTAATGCACGTGTTATTGAGAATTCTGAGGGTGCTCGTACGACTCCCTCTGTAATCTCCTTCTCGCAGGGCGGCGAACGCCTTGTCGGGCAGGCTGCTCGCCGCCAGGCCGTCACCAACCCTGAAAACACCCTATATGCCGTCAAGCGTCTCATCGGTCGTTCCATCAACGACGCTGAGGTTTCTGAGATTAAGAAACTTGTCCCTTACACCATTGAAAAGTCTAAGAACAACGACGACGCGTGGGTGTCTCTAGACAATGGCACTGGGGTTAAGGAGAGCTTTTCTCCTTCCCAGATTGGATCCATGGTGTTGGGCAAAATGAAGGAGACCAGTGAAGGTTTTTTGGGAAGGACTGTGAGCAAGGCTGTTGTGACTGTCCCCGCTTACTTCAACGACAGGTAATTATTGCTTTGCTTGTATCGTCTTGGTTTGGCTTGGTTTGGCTTGGTTTGGCTTGGTTTGGCTTGGTTTGGCGGATTTTTCTTGTTGTATTCGTGCGAATGTTGATTGTCGACTGTCTATTGTAGAACTAGGAACAACACCAATTGTATCTCTCAATCACTCACTCACTCACTCACTCACTCACTCACATACACAACTCGCTCCCTTTCTCTTCAGTCAACGTCAAGCAACTAAAGACGCCGGGAAGATTGCTGGCCTCGACGTCCTGCGTATCATCAATGAACCTACTGCCGCCGCCCTTGCATATGGTATGGACAAGGCTGATGGTAAGACCATTGCTGTATTTGACCTTGGCGGTGGTACCTTCGATGTCTCCATCTTGGAAATCTCTGGTGGAGTGTTTGAGGTCAAGTCTACCAATGGTGACACCATGCTCGGTGGAGAGGATTTCGACGAGTTTCTCCTCGCTCACCTCTTGAAAGAGTTCAAGAAGGACAGTGGAATCGATCTTAGCAACCAGAAGGAGGCGATGCAGAGGATGCGTGAGGCTGCCGAGAAGGCCAAAAGGGAGCTCGATGGACTTGCCCAGACTGACGTCAGCCTTCCTTTCATCACTGCTGACCAGAGTGGTCCCAAGCACATGAACGCCAAGGTCTCGCGAGCCCAATTCGAGGAGATTGTCGATAGGTAAGAAGAGCGTGCGAGGGGCGAGGATTTTTTGTCGTTGAGGGGAATGGCGACGACGACGACGACGACGACGGCGACGACGACGACGACGACGACGGCGACGACGACGACGACGACGACGACGACGACGACGACGACGACGACGGCGACGACGACG
>ERZ651776.5086-NODE-5086-length-11610-cov-4.735541_pt1 | contig 11610 bp, 9 predicted proteins | sample MGYA00514761_ERZ651776 | MGnify/ENA metagenome assembly ERZ651776 | reverse complement strand
CAGAAAAGATCAAATGATGTATGTCACAATTATTGCTTAATGAGAAGATATCTTGAGGATTAACTGGCCTGATTGCTGGCGTTGAGAAAGGATAGGAACACAGAAATGCGGTTTTGAAGGGGGTTTGTGCAGTGAGCTGTGTAGGGAGGGAGTACCACCGACGTTTCCGCAAACAACAAATAATATAAAATAGCCAAATGTGCTTTATTGAACCACCCTGCACCTTCCACATCTTGCCAGTCTTTCTTTTTCGGTATCACAGTCTTAGATGAAACTGATCGCTCGTTCATGTTCCTCCTCCTTATCCCCACTTTTGAGGGCACAGAAAATATATCTAGCTCCACACACACACAGCAGATTCTCAACGTACCGGGTGCATGAAGAAATTCCGTTGAAGCTGGAAGAACGGGTCGCCTCGCTTGTATCCTCCGGAGGGTTTACCCCAAGATGGCTGGCAAATCGTTTGACACCCGAAAAAGGCCCAGAAAAGAAAGAAACGACGAGATTTACAATCAAACGCTCGCAACAGAACATGTTCATGTACTCTGAGATGATGACAGCCCAGGGCGGAACAAAGTTGGAGAACTCTGATGTTGATGTTGCTACGACCACATTTGAGTGCGATTCGAAAGATTTCTTCCCGCTATTTGAGAATCCAACGGCGGGTGAGTATCTCTACTACACGGCGCCTGTAACTGACTTTCACCCTGACGTTTCTGATGCGCTTGCTGATTTGCCCCTTTCCCTGGATGGCGAGACCTACCCTCCATCTATTTGGGTATCTTCTCCTGCATCTGCGACCACTGCGTTGCATTACGATGTGTGTGACAATATTCTGGTGCAGATGAGTGGATCAAAGCGATTGACAATGTTCCCGCCCCAAGCCTTTAAGATGGCTGAAATGTATCCTGACGCTCACCCTCGAGCAAGGAAGAGCGGAAGGGTTGTCCGAGAAGGGTGTATCGACAGCACTAGGGACGATTGTCTCGGAGCGAAAATTCCGATTATCGATATTGTTCTGCGTCCCGGTTCTTGTGTCTTTATTCCAGCATTTCATTTCCACCAGCTGGAGGTGATTGATGATAGCACATCAATAACCATCAATAACTTTAGTACGAGTCAAGCGCAGCTCCTAGGCTCGCAGATTTTGGCGTTATTCCCTCCTATAGTCATAGATTTTGGAAGAAGAAAAAATCTCCCTGCTCCTGCTTTAAATAGCAGCGAACGTCGGCGCGCTCGACACAGCCGTCGACGCAGTCCTGGTCGACTACCTCAAACTCTCGACGATGAGTCGATTGCTCATGCAATTCGATTGATTTCTTCAGAGCTGCACCCTAGGATATTTCGCACAAACGACGATGCGACGCGATATATAATTGATAATTTGTTGTTAAGTCGTTTCCGCCCTTTGTCCCCGAGAGATAGAGACAGCGGCGGCAGCGAAAACACCGACAGTGGCAGTGCTCATGACAACATTAATTGTAACTATGACAGTGACCCACCCCGATTGTCTCTCTGCGCCTCCGGCTGTGACGGTTTAGCAAGTTTATTTTCCGAGCTGGTGAAAACGCTGGTCGAAGAAGGGAACAATGACGCAACAGGGGCCGACCACATCTCCCAGCTTGTGTACCTCCACGCTGTTGAAAAGTGGATTATCACACTCGCGCAAAATGACACCAGTAGAATCCTCCCAGTTTTGTCTAGACTCGAGAAACTTCACACTCGCAAAATAAGTAGACTTAAAAAAGGAAAAATTGCCACCTAAACATAAAACCGCCAAGACGAAAGGCTTCATTTTCTATCCTACTCATAACTTTTCCCTCTGTTCTCCGTTTCCATTCGTACCTCGCATTTCGCATTTTGTTCTCTTCACTTCTTCGCACCCATCAAATAATTTACAGGGGCAGAAGAAAAAGTGAGAACCATGATCATGATCATTACCTCTAATACTCAAGACACTTTTCACCCCCAGCTCATCATCATCGCTTCTTGAAATTGTATTTCTTTCTCTCGTAGAACAGATCGGTCTTGCTACTGCCAAGGTTTATAACTTTAGGGCAGCCGTCCCTGTCCTTCTCGCACTGCACACATTCCCTACAATAAAAAGCGTCCGCCACCCCGGCTGCTCCACAGATGACGCACTTGCCCTCCTGCTGCCCGTAATCACACTCATCACATATCCTCACCAAAACCGACGGATTCACAAAACTGTCACAGATTGGACACTTGCCATTACATTTTTCGCACAGACGACCGATCGCCGTTCCCGGTTGTTTCCGACATAACACAAGATCAGGATGGTGTCGAGACATTTCTCTAGCAGAATGACAGAGCCACCTGGATTTTAACGCGCGAAAACAAGAAATGAGCTCACAGGTGGAAAGTTGTAATAGCCAGGAAAACTCGCCGAAAGCCACACCCAAAAAAGGGGCGGCAAACCATTATTCCGGCGATTTTTAAAATTAGCCCGTTTCGGCCAGCCACTCTCAATCACCTGAATCACCTGCGCCTTCGCGGTTGACAATCACCCACCCAGAAGGATGAGCCACAACACTTCGGCAGGACCAGCGCGCCATCCATCCCTCTCCCCCCTTCGTAAGACCTCGCCAATCCCCGCAGCTCGCCACCCATCTCTCTCCCCCCTGCAGAACAGCGTTGCCGTCGACGGCAGTTCCAACGGGGGTAACTTGGGCAACTTGGGCTCCACTGCTTTGGCTTCCTCCCCTCATCCTCATCAATCTGTTGCAAACGAGACGCAGAAGCAAAACCTGCCCCCCCTTTTGTATGAGTCCATCGAGGCCGCTCCAGACGGAACCGTGTTCACCGCTTTGGATCTTGAGCGCTACGACCCGCACTATGGGACCAAGAATGGCCTCAAGATATCCGATGAGATTTTATGGGACGACAATCTGCTGAGCAAGATCAAGCGTAAGAAGCCCCAGCCCTGCAACTGCTACGAGGACGAGGATGGCGCTTGCAAGGACTCGGCGTGCCTCAATTTTGCCATGAATTACGAGTGCGGGGGCTGCAACTGCCCCGCGGGGAACTCCTGCCAGAACCGGAAGATAGAGAGGCGTCAGTGGAGGAGTGTGGAGGTCTTCCGCTGCGGAGAGAAAGGGCTCGGTCTGCAGGCCGGCGAGGACATCAGAAAGGGTGAGTTCATCATTGAGTACGTCGGCCAGGTCGTCGACATCAAGATCAAGGACAAGCTCTTCCACGACTACCGCAAGATGTCGATGCTCTACATCCTCCAGCTCGACAACCGCTTCATGATCGATGCGCGCAAGAGAGGCGGCATCGCCCGCTACATCAACCACTCCTGCAGGCCCAACTGCACCATGGAGATCTGGACTGTCAAGGGAATCAAGCGCGCGGCCATCTTCCCAACTCGCGACCTCAAGAAGGGGGAGGAGATGACCTTTGACTATGAGTGGGAGCTCTACCCAGGGCGCCCTCTGACAAAATGTCACTGTGGGGAGGACTGCTGCCGTGGCTTCCTGGAGAAACACTCAGAAATCGACTTGAAGCGTGTCTCTCCTACCTTCGAGGAGGATGAGGACGAGGACGAGCCCGGGGCGTACCGCTTCCCGACCGACGAGGAGAAAGCGTACACCACGGAGCTCGTGGGGAGGAAGGTCCGAGTCTACTTTGGCGGAAATTATGAGTTCTACGAAGCGAAAGTCTCCTCTTACGATGACAGTGCCAGTAAGCACGTTCTACTGTACATCGCTGACCAGGAGCAGGTGAGAGCACATCGATGACGTCGATGACGTCGCACATCGATGACGTCGATGACGTCGCACATCGATGAACCAACGTTGCACAACGATTCTCACACACACTTTACTCACTTTTTTGAACCCCTTCAAAATAAATAAATTCCAGGTCTCTGAACGTCTGTCTGATTCCAAATGGCAAATATTTGACAGCCAACTGAAGAGCAACAAGATCATCAAGAAAGACGTCGCACCGACGCTGCTCCCCAAATTCAGCGGCGCCACCCCGACTAATCTGACCAGCACTGTCGAAATTCCGGTCGCTCCTCATATCCACGACGTGCTCATGTTCAAGAATATTCAGATGAAAGTTCAGGAGTTCAGCGGACAAAAGATCCGGCTCACGACGGAAATCGTGCGCAAGTCTGACATGGAGTGGTCTGAAACTCACCTCCAAGCTATTATGAACGTGGATAAACGTCCCTTGGTGCACTACTTCCTCTACAAACTCGCTGGCCCAAATCCCAGCCTGGAGGCAACTTTGAACTTTGTCGTCAGCCAGATCGAAGCTATCTCCAACACCATCCTATCTTCCAAACAAACAAAGACGCACAAGATGGTCATGATAATCCCTTCGTCTGTTGTGCAACCATTCAAAGCCAAAACCCAGCAAATGCAGCAGAGCAGGTTGAAAGGGGCGACATTGCAATTCAAAAGTCCAGCCAACAAACGCGCTCCTTTTGCTTTCCTGTCGATAGCTGCTTCGGACGAGCCCTCCTTGTTGAAGATCCTGCAAATTCTCAACAGCGAGTTCAACACTCTCGCTCATCCTAACGGAGACTATCCAACCCTTCCCAGGAACCACCTTCTCTATCCCCGTCACTTTGGGTACCTCGTTGATCCTGTTCAAGTGTCCGATCTTGAGCTTCTCAAGGACAAACGCATAATATCGTGCGACTACGGCGCTTTGATTGCAGACTTTGAATCTCGGTTCGACTGCTCGATCCACATCATGGAAGAAACACCCCTGAATCTCATCGATAACATCGATAACAGCGACTCAGAGAACAAGACGAAGCGCGAGGTCTATGTCAACAGTCGCGACGGAACCTTCGCCAGCTTGGACCACCTTCACATTATTCGCAATGAGCTTCAACAGATAATCGTCAACATTCAGATGGGTGCTAAGTACGTGTCCATCCCCAAGACATTTCCCGCTCATGACCTGAGCAAACTCCCAGGATTCGGCGACTTTTCGTTCTTTCACTATGTCAAAACGACAACTGGCGTGCAGATCTCCCGTGATATTCTCTCTGATTACCGGTTCATTTTCTCTCCCCCCCAAGGTCCCGCGATTACCACCCCCTTCCCTCGCAAGCTCTCTGACATGGAGTGGGCGGAGAACCTTTTCAAAGCTCAGATGGCTCTCATTAAGCGTGCCAATAGAAGGAAGCAACGGTGGTGCTTTGGCGGTTCGCCACGCTATACCTACCAAGCAGCCCAGCTGAACATACAAAATGCGAATCTCTTGAATTCCAACAAATTGAGCGCCTTCACACGCACCGCAGCTGAGACCACCATTGCCTTCACCCAGCTTGTCAACAAGCTCAAGCTCCCCCAATCGACCGCTTACCACGCTGCGTTACTCTGCCACAAGTTCTACAGCACGAAGATGGCTTCATCTCCTAATGCCATTGAAGATGCGACCAACATTAAGATCAGCGACGTCTTCCTTGCGACACTGTTTATTGCGAACAAGTCGCAAAAATCTGTCAAGTGGCGCTCCGCCGACAAAATCTTGCAGGCATACTACCAACAGCTACACCCCTCCGATTCCTTCGACATTGATTCTCCATCTATCCAGACTGCCATCAACAAAATTATTACCTCGGAGTCGGAGATCCTCACCATTATTAACTACCAGACATGCTTCCCCGGGATCAATTGGATCGCAACACGCATGGAAGACGTGATGCGCAAGGTTGCTAAAAATCCCAAAAAGATGGAGGAATACAACGAGAAAATAACGAAGGCACTTCAGGTGGCTCTCTGCGGACCGACGCTGGCCGCAGGCAGCTCCCTCCTGCTCGTGCACCGCCTCGAAGCAATCGTTGTGGGCTGCTTCGCTCTTGTTTCATCTCACATTGAACACGTCGAAAAACTCATTATCGCGTTCCAGCTGAATTGGCGGGAGGTCTATGAGACCGCCAAGATTGTTCAGGGCGCTATTGCTTTTTACGGCGACAAAAAACACCGGGACACCAACCATCGTGAGGTCGTTTCCACGCTTAGTAAGATCCAATTCCACTGGGGCAAGTTCAATGAGTTCTGTCAAACTATAGAGATTGACGCCCCTCTCAATCTGAATGTGAGTGATAATGAATTCGTGAACAAGGACAACATGATACGGAAAATCAACGACGAGATGCATGACGGCTGCAAGTGCACCCTCGACGTGTCGGCAGCTAGATCAATTTCTATGAGTAGCCTCCACGAGATGGCAACCAAAACCTCCTGCACAGCAGTCCATCCGATTGATGATAGAACCCTCGAGATTGTTGGCAAGCGCAAGAACGTTGACATGATGGTTGAATTGCTCAGATCGACTTTGAAGAAGTCGAATAATCGACCACCGCAGGTCCAGTACAAAAGATTGGGCGGAAACTCGCCTCAATTTGGGGGCGACTACGACGCAAGCACGACGAACAATCTTGTTAACATCGGATCGTCGCGAAAGACTGGTGATCTGGACCACGTTTTAGTAAAAAATAAACACCTTACTCGTCACAATCTTGACTATTTTCTCCCGGGCCGGTTAGGAATTGACGGCGTTCCTAACCTGCAGAATATTTACCCCCTTCACAAGGAATCTATGACCAACCCCATGGTCCGCAAAAGCGGCAACAGAAATAGTAGCACAGCCCAGGACGATGCTGTGAGCTTGTTACTCGGAGACAACGACAGTAACTCATTCGATGTGACCCTCGCTCTGCACCAGTATCCTCCGGCGAAGAGCAGGAAGCGCGAAGTAGAGTACGCCGGCTACATGGGATACAGCGCGACAAATTTGAATGCAATGCAGATTTTGTATCAGATGCATTACCAGATGAACAGCAGCTTCGGGCATCCCAATTTTGTCTTACCAATTGGACTTGTGACCAATTCTGAGGATTCGGGTGCTGCAGCATCTTCATCTACCACCGCAGCACCAGTTTCGAAGCCTCAGAAGGCGGAGGAGAGTAAGGAGGAGACAGCGGATGATGACTTCGGACTCAGTTTCAACGATGATGACTTGATGGGAAGAATGTTCGAAGACAGCAATAAGAAGCAGAAGCTGGACAGTGAGCTTGATTTCACTTCTGACTTCAACTTCGAGGACGAAATGCTGGGAGAGGACGAGGAGGAAGAAGATGACGACGACGACGACAACGAAGATGATGGCGAAGGGGAGGATAATGAGGAGGAGAAGGAAGAGAAAAGCGAGGGGAACAGCAAAAAGAGGAAGCGCGGAAACAAGGATGAGAAGAAAAGACGATCCACTCCCGGGCCAACCAAAAAAAAGCTCTCTGCCTCAGAGGCTTCCAAGCGAGAAAAGCTCTTCTTATTGACCGACCAGCTTCCTATCTCGCTGACTAAGATCTGCAAGTTGCACAGCAAACAGCACAGCAAAAAAAGTAAAGACGGCAAATTCGAGCTAATCTCGCCCGTCGTCTTCAGAAGCATTTTCCGCGATATTTTGAGAATCATCCAGCACGTTCATGCGAACAGTATGGTCTTGCGCACGTTCGAGCTTGGTTCTTTTGTCTTCGATGCGGCTGGGACACTGAAATTATCGGGAGTCCAGAACTTATCTGTCATTAGTGACGACAAATCAAGGGTGTCCGATGGTTTGAGGAGTTGTAGCAGAAAGAAAAAACCTGCTGTTTACAGCTCTAGCAATTTGAGCAACACTGCTCCCGAGATGATTCTGGGTTCGAGAATTTACACTCAGAACACCGATTTATGGAGTGCTGCTTGCGTGCTGTCCGCACTGTTAATAGGGAAGCCACTCTACAGCGGGAAAGACGAGGCCAGCATCATGAAGAGCATTTTCAAGATCTCTGGCAGCATCTCGCGCGAAAATTTCCCCAATGGCAAGAAATTTCCCAACTACAAAAAATACCAGCTGGAGGATAAGAGGTATAAGGAAGGCATAGCTAAAGCGTTTGCGGGAATGATGGGGGCGGAGGCGGCCGAGGCCTACTCCGGTGCTATCAAATTGTTGGCGAGGATATTGACGCTGGATCCAATGAGCAGATTGAGCGCTAGTGACTGTCTCGTGGACGAATACTTCCTCAAGGGAGCTGACGAGGAGTCCAGGGCGTTTTCGACGGAATGGACGAAGCTCCGCGAGAGGTCTGCTGGCGGAAAGGAGGGAGACGTCTCGAAAGAGGAGGAGGCCATGTGGTCAGCCATCCGAGCAGCGCAGAACGGCAAACCGCAGAAAGGCGGGCAAGCGAAGTCGTCGCAGCAGCAGCAGCAGCAGCAGCAGCAGCAGCAGAGCAATGGAATGGCGGATAACATGGGATTGTACGACTTTTAGTAACCTGTGATAAATGGAATATTTGATAAAAAAACCCTGAAAGGAAAGTGGAAAGAAAAGAGCCGAGCCCGGTTTGTGCACCTCCGCCAACAAAACTCAATACATTACCCGGTTATCACTTGCAATACAGCTTGCGTCATCGGCCGCCAAACGACTTTATCGCCAATCTTCGTCGAACAGCAGCTCAGACCATCTTCATCACTGACGCAACCTGCCATCATCTTCAACTTTTTCCTGACTCTTTATCTCTTAGCCCATGTCACCTCCAATTATAACCCACCAGAGTCATTTCACGTCATTTTACGTCATTTCAAGTCGTCCCAGTCCGCGACACACCATACCAAATCATTCCACACCATTCCACGTCAACGTCATCGTCACACGTCATCGTCACACGTCATCGTCACACGTCATTCCAAGTAATTTACTTTACTTCCCACTCACCAGGTTGGTGCTTGTCGTCTGGGCTCTGCCGCCAGACCCACCAGCCCTGGAGGAGTTAGTGGGAGGGCGGTTCGGGTTATGACTATTGTCTCCTCTGATACCTCCTCTGGTGTCCGTGTTGTCGCCCCTGTTGATCTCCCCCCCTGTCGTGTTATCGAAACCGTTGCCACCGTTTCCGCTCTGCTGCACCACCTCCCTGCCATTGCCATTGCCATTGCCTCCGCCATTCCCATTGTTGCCTCCATCCTGGCGATAATCGCCAGTGGCCTGCTGCTGCCCTCCCTGTGTGTTGTCCACGAGGAGAGGTCGCTCCGGTGGGAGCCTGCTCCTCTCCTGCTGGAGATTGAGCACGGTCCAGTCGAACATGTTGTCGTACTGGAAGCCCTTTCTGTAGAAGAGCTCCTTGAAGAGGCGTTTGAGGTAAGCGTAGTCCGGGCGGTCCTCGAAGCGGAGGCTGCGGCAGTACTCGAAGTATGACCGGAACTCGGTGGCATACCCCTTGCAGAGCTGCTCAGTGGAGGTGCTCATTTTCCTGTCCATTATTCTCTCGTATTTCTGCTTCTTTGTGTTGGCCTTGAGCCCCTGCCAGGGGAGGCTGCCCCTGATAAAATACATCAGCACGTAGCCGAGCGACTCCAAGTCATCTCTCCTGCTCTGCTCGATCCCAATGTGCGTGTTGATGGACGCGTACCTCGCAGTTCCAGTAAGATTCTTGTTCTCTCTGTAGGGGATGTGCTGGTGGGAGCGTGGGTCCCTGTACTTCTTTGCCAGGCCAAAGTCGATGATGTGGATGACGGACTGCCGCTTCCCGAGCCCGATCAGAAAGTTATCGGGCTTCACATCTCTGTGGATGAAGCTCTTCGTGTGCACGTACTCCAGCCGACCCAGCAGCTGGTCCGCTAGCATCAGCACAGTTTTCAGCTGGAACCGACGACCGCAATAATTGAACAGATCCTCCAGGGAAGGTCCGAGTAAGTCTATGCGGATTTTGTGTGCGTAGTTTTGAGTGCGTAGTTTTGAGTGCGTAGTTTTGTGTGTGGAAGATTTATGTGTAAGCGAAACGATAACGATAAAAAAAGGGCCCAAACAACCCAAACAACCCAAACAAACCCAAACAAACCAAACAACTCACCTAACACCATCACATTGTAGTCACCCTCAACACCATACCACCTCACGTTGGGTATACCCAACCCGCCGTGTAAAATTCTGTAAATCTTACTCTCGTAGAGCAGCTGGGGGTGCTTCGTCTTCACGCTCTCCAGCTTGATGGCGACCTCCTCCCCAGTTGTCATGTTGGTGCCCAAGTAAATGTCCCCAAAGGACCCAGAACCAATCTTGCGCCCAAGACGGTACTTTTTGCCGACGCGGAGCTCCATTTTAGCTGAGAAGGGGGAGTAGGTATATGCAAGGGAGAAAAAGGGGCGGGGAACTCCGAACAGAGAGTGGGAGGGAGTGTAGGAGAGGGGGTCCGGAGAGCAGGTGGAAAGTGGGATTCACTGCTGAGGCTGTGGGGGTTCAAGGAGTTTAGTTTAAGTGTGCGCCGAGTGAACACAATCCAACTGCTGCCTCTGACTCCTGCACTCAGAGGGAGCAGGCAGGGGGGACGGGCGTGTTGAGGTCCGCGAGGGTTGAAACGAACAGGAGGGTTTTGTGTATGATCAGTGCAGGAAGATTTGGGGCTTGAAACTCGGTTCAAGGTGATTCTTGCAAGGTAAGAACTGGTAATTCGTAGAAATTAAGGCCCGGAGAGTTACAGGAGGGTAGGAGCACTGTCAATTTTTGGTGGTATTAGTTCAGCCAACAAAACCAACTAAATCGGCAATCAATTCCGAATTTCACCCCGCTTGCAAGCAACACTAGCCACATAAAGGTTGAAAGATGGTCGAGACGCGAAGAAAAAAGTCAATGGACTCGTCTGAGGAGCCCCCCCCGGACACCACGGGTGTGGGGCAGGAGGTCGTCCCGGATGCGGTCCCGGACGTGGTCGACCCCTCGCCCGCCCCGGCCCCCCAGGGCTCGGAGGACGCCCCCGAGGCACCCCAGGACGCGGGGGGCGACGCGGACGCCGGGCCCAAGGCACCCGCCTCCGCGGACAATGCCGACGAGACCGTCGGAATCTACGTGGGCTTCAGGAGGGACGCGCGCGCCCCCACCAGTGCCGCTCTTTCCAGCCTCTTCTCTACCAAGGCTGGATTCACCATTGACAGAATTGACATGAAGCCCGCCTGTGCCTTTATTTACGTCAAGAAGGAGATGAAGACTGACGATGGCATGACTTACGACATTGAGGTGAGTTGTTGAATTGAGTTGACTAGAAAGGTGAAGCTGAGTGTGATGCTGTGGGTGAATAATTGTGTGCATAAATGCGTGAATAAGTGCGTGAATAAGTGCGTGAATAAATGCGCGAATGGACGCGTGGAAAACACGTTCGAATACGCCCGCGTGCGCGAAAGAGAAGGGACAAACGGTTGATTTGACTTGATTTTGAGTTGATGTTAGTTGATTTAGTGTTCGCTGATGAAGTGTTCGTGTGACGAAGTCGATTGCGTGATCGCCTCTTACCACCGCGACCACCGTCGGCATCATCACACGCAACTCTCTCCCCGCTCGCTTGCCTCCTTCACAACTCGGCAATTGTCTTTCTTTGAGTTTGAAAGGCGTCCTTGACGTCACCGCGTCCAGGACCCAGCGTCGAGCAGCACTCAACATGCCAAAAACCCACAACCCCCGCGCCGGCGCCGCCTTGCCACAAAAAACCAATTCACCATAGCACTTCGAACAAAAAACCCCCCCCTCATCAACGAAAAATAAATAAATAACACACTAACCACAACCACCTGCAACCCCACCTGCACCTGCAACCAA
>ERZ651776.5084-NODE-5084-length-11614-cov-2.814943_pt1 | contig 11614 bp, 9 predicted proteins | sample MGYA00514761_ERZ651776 | MGnify/ENA metagenome assembly ERZ651776 | reverse complement strand
TAACAATTGCGAAAGGCATACCTTTTGCGCTTTTTTTTTCTTGAATTGACATTATTGTTCCAGCAATTAATGCTTCGTTATTATCATTTTCTGTAAATTCTTTATAAGTTATTATTTTTAATTGATTAAAAACTTCTTTATACTCATTTAGAGGATGATCAGAGATATAAAAACCCAAGGATTTAAATTCTTCTGATAAAAGTTCTTTTTTAGACCATGTGCTAGATTGAACAAAATCAAAATTATTTTTTTCGATATTTGTATTACCGAATAAATTCGTTTGATTACTCGCCTTATCATCATTACTATTTTTTATTTGTTGAATTATTTTAGGTATTGAGTTTAAAATCTTATTTCTATCTTTATCGAATTCATCAAAAACTCCTGCTTTAACTAATCCTTCTAATTGCAATTTATTGACATCTTTTATGTTGACCCGATTTATAAAGTCAATAAATGTCTTGAAATCGCCGTTGGTTTTTCTTTCTTTCACAATATTTGTAATAGCTTCAAATCCAACATTTTTTATTGCACCCAAACCATACCTAACCGCTCCATCTTGAACATCAAATCGCATCAAAGAATGGTTAATGCTTGGGGGTAAAATTTTAATACCCATTCTTTTACACTCATTAGCAAAAACACTTAATTTATCTGTATTTTCAATATCCATAGTCATTGATGCTGTTAAAAAATATTCTGGATAATAGGCTTTAAGATAAGCTGTTTGATATGCTATTAAAGCATATGCGGCAGCATGGGATTTATTAAAACCATAACCTGCAAATTTTGCAACCAAATCAAATATATAATTAGCCTTATCTTTTTGAATACCGTTACCTAAAGCACCATTTACAAAACGCTCTTTTTGATCATCCATCTCAGATTTAATTTTTTTACCCATAGCCCTCCTTAGGATATCTGCCTCACCCAAGCTATAATTTGCAAGTATTTGTGCAATTTGCATAACTTGCTCTTGATAAATAATAACGCCATTAGTTTCCTTAAGAACATCTTCCAAAAGTGGGTGCATGTAATCAGGATTTTCTTCGCCTTTTTTACATGCTATATATTTTGGAATATTTTCCATTGGTCCAGGGCGATACAAAGCTACTAAAGCAATAATATCCTCAAAACAATCAGGCTCCAAATTTCTAAGAACATCCCTCATGCCTGAGCTTTCAAGCTGAAAAATCCCTATTGCATTACCTGTACTTAGAAGTTTAAATGTTTTTTCATCATCCAAAGGAATTTGTAGGATATCAATTTTTTTATTAGTTTTTTCTTCTATTAACTGAAGAGTCTTATCAATTACTGTTAAAGTTTTTAAACCTAAAAAATCAAACTTTACTAATCCAGAGGCTTCAGCCCATTTCATTTTAAACTGTGTTACTGGCATTGAAGACCTTGGATCTCTATAGAGAGGGATAAAATCCTGAAGACTATTATCACCAATTACCAACCCAGCAGCATGAGTAGAAGCATTTCTATACAGACCCTCAAGGCTTAATCCTATATTTAGCATTTTCTCTATATCGGGGTCTTGGTCGCTTTCATCTCTTATTCTAGCATCACCTTTTATTGCTTCACCAAGTGTGGTTGGGTTTGCAGGATTATTTGGTATAAGCTTGCAAATTCTATCAACTTGTCCGTAAGGTAATCCTAAAACACGTCCAACATCTCTTAAAACTGCCCTAGACTGAAGGGTACCAAATGTTATAATTTGAGCAACCTTATCTCTTCCATACTTTTCTTGAACATAATTAATAACTTCATCACGTCTTTCTTGACAAAAATCAATATCGAAATCTGGTAAAGAAATTCTTTCTGGATTTAAAAATCTTTCGAAAATTAAATTAAATCTAATTGGATCTAAGTCAGTTATAGTTAATGCCCAAGCCACTAAAGAACCCGCTCCAGAACCCCTTCCAGGCCCAACAGGAATTTCATTATTTTTAGACCACTTTATAAAATCAGCAACAATTAAGAAATAACCAGGAAACTCCATTCTAGTTATAATATCAATTTCTGATTTTAATCTTTTCCAATATATTTCAGGGTCTTTAACTGGATTAATTTTTAACCTACTTTCCAATCCAATTTCAGCTTGTTTTTTGAACTCTGAGGCCTCTCCATTAAGATCCAAGCCACTAAACCTTGGTAGCTTTGGGTTTGATGTTGCAACTTTATAAGAACACCTCATTGCGATTTCAACTGTATTTTCTATAGCCTCTGGAATATCAGAAAAAAGATCGGACATTTGTTTTGGATTCTTAAAATAAAACTCAGGTGTAAGACGAAACCTTTCTGATGCATCAACTGTTGTAGATTGATTTATACACAACAGAGCATCGTGAGCCATATATTCCTCTTTAGAATTAAAATAAGAAGGATTTGTCGCAACCAGAGGAATGTCATGTGCATAGGCACTCTCAAGCAAATCAGATTCAATATCGCTTAAACCAGTTCTTTGTAATTCAATATAAAACCTATCAAAAAATTTTGATTTAATTTTTTTAATAATATCATTTGCTTCTTTTTTTTGATTATCGATAAAAAGATTGTTAATTAATCCACCATCACCTCCTGATAAACAAATTAAACCCTCATCCATTTCAAGTACTCTATCGAGACTAACCTCCTCATCCCCATAATCATTAATATAAACCTCCGAAGATAATTTAATTAAGTTTTTGTAACCTTTCCTTGTCGAGCAGAGCAAAGGTAAGTAACCCCTATATTTTCCATAAACGATAGCCAAATTACAACCAATTATTGGCTGTATACCATTACCAGACATATGCTCACAAAACTCAAGGGCGCCAAATAAATTATTATTATCAACCATTGCTGCAGCTGGTATATTGTAGTTGATACAATTTGCAGAAATTTTTTCCATTGTTATTGCGCCTTGCAACAATGAATAAGGCGTTGTAACTCGGAGAGGAATGAAATTAACGGAAGTATTGATTTTTTCGTTTAAATATTGTGACATTTAAATTCTCAGATCATCAATTGAAATAATTCTGTCTTGAAGATCGGCAATGCTTAAGTCGTGAGTTGCTAAAATAATACTACAACTATACTCCTCAACAAGTTCACTGAATAACTCCATAACATTCATGCTTGCTTTAAAATCAAGGTTTCCAGTAGGCTCATCGGCCAAAATGATAGATGGCTCATTTATTAAAGACCTTGCTATAGCTACCCTTTGTTGCTCGCCCCCTGATAATTGATTTGGAAAGCTTTTCATCCTATCTTCTAATCCAACTCTTGATAAAAGTATTTCAGCTTTATCAAATGCAATTTTTTTCTCGTGCCCTGAAATTATATAAGGTAAAGCAATATTTTCTTTAGCGTTAAAATCATCCAATAAATTATTAAATTGAAAAATAAAACCTATATCTCTTAATCGGGAGATTGATAAATCCTTATCTGAATTCCAATTTACTTTCTGATTATTAAGATAAACTTCACCTGATGAAGGAGCTTCAAGAAGACCTGCTATGTGCAATAGAGATGTTTTACCACAACCAGATGGTCCAACTAAAGCAACGCTCTCTTTTGTTTTTATTGAAAGATTGATATCTTTAAAAATATGCAAAGTTTTATTATTCAATTGATAGTTTCTTGTAATTTTTTTTAGCTCTAAAATGTTACTCATTTCTCAGAGCCTCAACAGGATCTCGGGCAATTGCCCTGTATGATGGATATATTGTTGATAAAAAAGACATTACCATAGATATAGTTCCGACCATTAACACATCAGAAAATTTTAATTCTGAAGGTAGTTCAGATAAAAAATAAAATTCTGGATTAAAAAAAGTTACCTGAAAGATATAAGAAAAAATAAGCCTTATTTCTTCAATGTATGGACTAATTAAAACACCAATAAGAACTCCCCAAAAAGTTGCAAAAAAACCTATTTTAAGACCTGATATAATAAAAATTCTTGATGCACTGAATTTGCTCATTCCCATAGCCCTTAATATAGATACTTCCCTTCCTTTGTCCTTAATAAGCATTACCAAACCAGATGCAATATTAATGCCGGCAATTATTAAAATAAGAGATAAAACAAGTAGCATAACATTTTTTTCTACCATCATTGCCTCTGCTAAACTTGAATTTGTTTCTCTCCAATCTCTTGAATAAACATCATAATCAACTAGCTTTAAATCAATTTTATCTTTTACTAAAAGAGATGTCTCTGCATCAGTCAGCATAACCTCTATAACACCGTAAACCTTTTCTAAGTTTAAAATCTGTCTAGCGTCTTCTATATTTAAAAATACAACACTACCGTCATAATCAGTCATTCCAATTTCGAAGATTCCTTTAACATCAAATGATAAAGATCTTGGTATTGTTCCAAACGGAGAGTTAATGCCCCTTGGAGATAAAAGAGTTATATTATCACCTATATATAGACCTAATGAAGAGGCTAACCTTGATCCAATGACAGCTTCGCCCTGTTTGATATTTTTAACATCACCATATAAAACATTTGATGTTATTATTTTTAATGAATTTAAAGTTTTAGGAGATACACCTCTTAAGAGAGCTCCAGATGACTGATCTTCACCCATAACCAAAACCTGTGCCTCAAGTATCGGAATGACACTTTCCACCTCAGTAATTTCTTTTAGTTTATCATAAATTTCATCTGAATTCTTAATACCCTGATCTGAAGTTGAATAAATTAATGTATGCCCATTTAAGCCAATAATTTTATCAAATAGCTCAGACCTAAGCCCATTCATAACAGACATAACTATTATTAAAATCGTAACTCCTGAAGAGATACCAAAAAAGGAAAGTAATGTTATAATTGAAAAAAACCGTTCTTTTCCCTTGGGTTTTAAATAACGTTTTGAAATCCACCACTCTAGAAAAAAACTCTTCAAAACTATTCCTCAAATATTATACTTTTAATTTTATCAATGGCTCTTTCAAATGAGATAATTTCTTTTTTATTAGTTTTTCTAATCTTTAATTCAACATTGCCATTTTTTAACTCTCTTGGGCCAATTATTAATTGAAAAGGTACACCTATTAAATCTCCATCAGAAAACTTCTTACCTGCACTTTCATCTCTGTCATCAAAGATGGTTTCAATACCTAATTTTTCTAATAAATTATGAATCTCTATACATTTGCTATAACAATCATCATCGTTATTTTTTAAATTAATAATATTAACTTTGAAGGGTGCAACTGATATTGGCCAAATAATACCATCATCATCATTAAAACACTCTATAATAGTAGCCACTAACCTTGAAACACCGATGCCATAAGAGCCCATATAAACATCAGAAATTTTTCCATCAGCATTAACAATGGATGCTTTCATTGGCTTGGAATATTTATCCCCAAATGAAAAAATATGCCCAATCTCAATTCCCCTTCCGGATATTTGATCCTTTTTTTTAACAGTTTTGTTAAAATTATTTACATCATGCTTTTCGTCTGTTGCTGAATAAAAACTTAAATAATTCTCAACAGCTTCTGAAATTTCTTTATCAGTTGTAAGATTTTTCTTATTAATATCTAGATCTAATATACTTTTATCACAAAAAATTTCTGACTCACCGGTTGGTGCAATTACAGAAAACTCATGGCTTAAGTTTCCACCTATAGGTCCGCTTTCTGCTGAAACGGGAATTGCTTTTAATTCCATTCTTTGAAAAGTTTTAAGATAAGCTACAAACATTTTATAATATGATATTTTTGCAGTGTCTTCGTTTAGATCAAAAGAATATGAATCCTTCATCAGAAACTCTCTTCCCCGCATTACACCAAATCTAGGCCGAATCTCATCTCTAAACTTCCATTGAATATGATAGAGGTTTAAAGGTAAATTTTTATATGATTTAACATATTTTCTAAAAATTTCAGTAACCTGCTCTTCATTGGTAGGTCCGTAAATTAATGTTCTTTCATGCCTATCAACGACTCTAAGCATTTCCTCGCCATAACCATCATATCTTCCAGACTCACTCCATAGATCAGATGATTGAAGGGTGGGCATTAAAATTTCAATTGCCCCAGCTCTCTCCTGTTCTTGCCGAATAATATTTTCTATATTCTTAAGAACCTTAATACCTAATGGAAGCCATGAGTAAATCCCTGCACTCTCTTGCTTAATCATTCCAGATCTAACCATTAATTTATGAGAAGGGATTTTAGCGTCTGCAGGGTTCTCTTTCTGAGTAGGTATGAAGTAGTTAGACCAAAGCATTAATCAATTCCAAAATATTTTTTTAATTTACAATTTTCACCATAAACTCTTTAACACCCACAAACAACTATAACTAATAGGACAAGATTAGGAAGAGCTTACTGTTATCTAGTTGGCTCCATAAGCTCAATTAAGACTCCGCTTGAGTCTTTTGGGTGAACAAAAATAACTAATGTACCATGAGCCCCTATTCTTGGTTCATTTAAAACTTTTGCTCCCTTTTCTTCCATTTCTTTTTTTGCTAAATGAACATCATTAACCTCAAAACAAACATGATGTTGCCCGCCTTTAGGGTTTTTGATTAAAAAATTATCAATTGGAGAGTTTTCGCCCAATGGTTCAATTAATTCAATTTGACTATTTGGAAGATTAACAAAACAGAAGCGCACGCCTTGAGCCGGCAACTCGCCGGGATCAGTTATATCAACAACACCATATAAATTTTTATACACTTCAGCTGCAGCATCAATAGAAGGCACTGCTATACCGACATGATTTAAAGGTCCTAACATATTTACTCCTCAATAATAAAATTAATTTAATTAAAAATAATCTCTACTTTCGGCTTTTTGCCCCATATACTTTTAATTTGCCTAACTATAGAATTTCTAATCTTACTTTCTAGATTTCCCCCTTTATTTTTAGAACCTAGAACATTGTTTAAAGCTTGCATAACCCAATCATCAAATCTAATTCCATCCTTATCAAACTCAGGTATACCAAATGTTTTTATTACTGGTTTACCTTTTATTTTATTATTAACAAGAACCAAACTTACTATGATTAGACCAGTCTGAGATAACTTAGATCTTTCATTAGATGGTGATTCATAATCATAAACTATAATTTTTCCATCCTTATAAAGTCTTCCATTTTCAACCTCAGTTTCAATAACTATATCGTTTTTAGAAACCTTAACCATAGTACCATTTTCAATAACTAATGATTTTTTTATACCATTAGCCTCAGCAAGACTGGCATTAGCAGTCAAATGGCGAAACTCTCCATGTACTGGAATTATTGAAGTTGGTTTAATTAAACTAAACATTTCTAATAATTCATCCTGACAAGGATGCCCAGAAACATGAATAAATTCACCCTTACCGGTAATAATGTTAACTCCTTTTTTAGCAAATAAATTTTGAAGATTTAAAATTCCAGATTCATTTCCTGGAATAATTTTTGATGAAAAAATAACTGTATCGCCTTTCTCTGCAACTATGTGCTGATGTTGATCGCGGGCAATTTTTGATAAAGCTGCCCTGTACTCTCCTTGGCTTCCAGTACAAAGAATAAGAGTTTTTTCTGCTGGAAGATATCCAGCATCTTCTTCATCTACAAATTCTGGTAGACCCTTTAAAATTCCGACTGATTTTGCTGCATTTACGATTCTATGCATCCCACGGCCTGATAAAACAACATGTCTGTCATGTTTTGCAGCACTTTCAGCAATTGAGTAAAGTCTCGCAACATTTGAGGCAAATGTACTTATAAATATTCTACCATCAATTTCTCCGATAATTTTATCAAGAGATTCTTTAACTTCTAGCTCTGAACCTGATCTGCCTGGTACTATTGCATTTGTTGAATCGCAAACCATGGTATCAATTTTTAAATCATTAAAATTTAAAAGATCTTTGCTATTAAATCCATCACCGACTAAAGGATCATTATCGATTTTCCAGTCACCTGTATGAAAAATATTAGCTGAAGGAGTTTTAATTAAAAGGGCATTCATTTCAGGAATTGAATGTGTTAATCCAATAGCCATTATCTCAAAAGAAGAGATTTTGATTATATCTCCTTCACTAAGAATTTTTAATTTATTTTCATAATCGATATTATGTTCATTAAATTTTTCAATTAATAAAGTAGCAGTAAACTGAGTTGTATATATAGGGCAGTCAAAATAAGGCCAAATAAAAGGCATTGCTCCTATATGATCTTCATGGGCATGAGTAAGAATAACCCCCTTTAGATTTTCTTTTTGTGAAGCAATAAAAGTTGGATCTGGCATTTGTAGATCAATGCCAGGAAGCCCTGATTGAGAAAAAGTAACTCCGCAGTCAACCATTATCCAATCAGCGTTATCACTCTCCCCATATCCATAGAGATTTAAATTCATTCCTATTTCACCAGTACCGCCTAACGGAAGAAAATATGTATTTTTCATTTATAATCCTTCAAAAATTTCAGCTGCATAAAATATATCTTCCTGACCATTATTGCTAAGCAATATTAGGCCTCCCTCTTCATCAATTGTAGAAAAAATACCCTCTTTTTTATCGCCATTTGGTAAACTTACGGCAACCTTGCTATTTAAAAGATATGCTTTGGATTTCCAATTATTAAGAATATCTTGATAATTATTCCCATTATCCCAAAGCGAAAGAAACTTTAAGATATTTTTATTCATAGACATAAGGAAATCGTCTCTTTCTATTTTTTTATTAAATTCTTGTAAAAGATTACCTGAAGGAAAAGTAGAGTGTTTGGGTGAACTTTTAAGATTCACACCTATACCAATTGCTATTGTATGAAGTAAATTACTATCAGAGGAGAGATTTTCAATTAAAATACCACCGCATTTCTTATTATTGACGATAATATCGTTAGGCCATTTAAGCATTATTTCATAATTATCGTTTGGTCGAAATTCCATTATAGTATTGTGAATAGCTAAAGCTGAAACAAACGAAAGTTGAGGTAAAATTCTTCTTTCACCCTCAATCTTTAAAACATATGTTCCCATAAAATTTCCAATTGGTGAATCCCAAAATCTATCCTTCCTTCCTCTTCCAGAGGTTTGTTTATCAGCAATAATCCAATAAGGTAGGTCTTCTTGACTATTAATTAATTTTTTAGCTTCATTATTGGTGCTATCAATTTCTTTGTAATGCAGGATACCGGTATAGGGATCAAGTTCAATCATTTAATTGATGGAGGATGCGGCCAAATCTGCTAACTCAGAAATTGGAAAGATGCTATATATAAAAATAAAAAAGACTATAAAAATAGTACATATTACATTTGTTATATTAAGTCCTTTAGAGGATAACATAGTTATTTTAATGTTTGATTCATCAAAATACATAATTTTTATGATCCTAATATAATAAAAAGCAGCAACAACACTTATAATTAAACCAAAAACAGCTATCTCAATTAAACCATTTTCTATAGCAGATCTAAATATCAAATATTTTCCAAAAAACCCAGCCAGCGGTGGTATACCAGCAAAGGAAAACATTAGCATAGCCATACTAAAGGATATGAAGGGATATTTTTTTGAAAGACCTGACAAATCATCAGTATTAGAGATTGTCTCTCCTTCATTCTTCTCCAAGCTTATAATACATGCAAAAACCCCTAAGTTAGTTACAATGTAAATTAGCATGTAAATTAATAGCGCCTGAACACCTAATTGAGATAATGGTGAAATTAATCCAATAAGCGCAAATCCCATATGAGCAATAGAGCTATAAGCGAGAAGTCTTTTGATGTTTGTTTGTCTAATCGCAACAAATGACCCTAAACTCATAGAGGCAATAGAGACAAATATGATAATTTGCTGCCACGACTCAAAGGCTCCTGAAAAAGGCCCATATAAAATGTTAACCAACATACACATTGCAGCCATCTTAGGTGCTGTTGCAAAAAAAGCCGTTATAGGAGTTGCTGAACCCTCGTAAACATCGGGGGTCCACATATGAAAAGGTACCGCTGAAATTTTAAATATAAGACCTGAAAGTATAAAAACAATTCCAACAACTATTCCAGAGTTAATATTCAAAATATCTATACTTCTAGATATTTCAGAAAATTCAATAGAGCCTGTAAAACCATAAATCAAAGAAGAGCCAAATAAAAATAAAGATGAGGATAGAGCGCCTAGAACAAAATACTTAATGCCTGCCTCACCTGATTCAACACTATCTCTTTTAAAAGCAGCCATTACATAGAGAGGTAAACTTTGAAGTTCTATAGCTAAATAAAGCGTTATTAGATCATTTGCAGATATCATCAAAGACATACCTAATGAAGAAAAAAGGATTAGAATGGGATATTCAAATGCTTTTTCATCGTAACGTATAAGCCATTTCGATGATAAAATTATTACAAAAGCCGATGACATAAAGATTATACTTTTAGCAAATCTAGAAAAGCCATTCTCAACTAAAGAGTTATTAAAAATTACGTGAATATCCCAAGGCATTAAAATTTCCAAAAACGTCACTAAAAAAAGAGTCAAAACTGAGAAGTAAACTATAATCTTTGCTGAATTTTTTTTTGTAAATGATCCTAACATCAGCAAGATAATTGCTGAAAATAATAGAAAGATCTGAGGAATGATTAGTAATAAGTCATTAAGAAATAAATTCATTATTTCCCATTTCAATGTCAATAACTATTGCAGCCGGACATTTGTAACTATGTAATTCAATTAGCCTTCTTATGCTTTTTTTTACTTTTCCGGAAGAGGTTTTAGCTATTCCAATAAATTCTCTACTTTTTTTTAATTCATCTTCCCACTGATATATTGACGTTGTTGGTCCAATTATATTCACACACGCCGCAAGACGTTCTCCCACGAGGGCCCGTGCTAAGTTTTCTGCTTCAATTTCGGTCGCCGTTGTAAAATAGATCAATTTAGTATTTAATTGTTTCATGTGAATCGCTACCCTTGTTGATTTTATTTGAAACCGTTGTTAAATTTAAGCTAATGGCGTAGATCAGCAAAGTTGAAGTTAATTTAAACAATCATATTGATTTCTAGCAGGAAAATATGGAAAAACCATCTAAAGTCCAACTTAATTGGTTAAAAAAAGGCACAAGTCAGGCCGGTGGAAAGCTTCCTTTATTCGACTCTTATGGACAAAAGGTGAGTGCTCAAACGGTCAATTCATGCATAAAGAATGGTTGGGTTGAACCGTGGTTTTCAAATCCAATTAAACCCGATTGGTTAGTATGCAAATTAACTGAACTTGGACGCGCAAAAGTAAACTAGTTATGTAATAAAAAATCAAATTATAATATAAAGGAAGAGTTAAATAATTGGCTAATAAAAATTATTCAGATTTAAAACTTGGTAAAATAATTGCAGCAAAATCGGATCCTAATGATGCAATGCTAGATGTTATACAAAATCCTAAAAATAAAATTAAATATTTAGTACGATTCACATGTCCTGAGTTTACCTCATTATGTCCTGTAACTAGTCAGCCTGACTTTGCACACCTTGTTATTGATTATATACCCCATAAAAATATCGTAGAGAGTAAATCCTTAAAACTATTTTTAGAGAGTTATAGAAATTACTCTACATTCCATGAAGAATGTACAATCTCAATTTCAGAGAAGATAATAAAC
>ERZ651776.5082-NODE-5082-length-11620-cov-4.278524_pt1 | contig 11620 bp, 11 predicted proteins | sample MGYA00514761_ERZ651776 | MGnify/ENA metagenome assembly ERZ651776 | reverse complement strand
TTACACCTTGGTTAGTTCAGGGGCCCCCTACAGAAGGACTATCAGTGGCCTTTCCAAGGGGACGCACTATTTCGTTCGAGTTAGCGCCAAGAATGTCAATGGCTTTGGAGTCACGCAAGCGACAACACCGAGCAGCTTGAACCCCCACCAACCCCCCACAGCACCCACTAATGTCGCCTTGGTGGTCACTAGTGATAACATGCTGACTGTTGGGTTTGGTGCTCCCACTGATGACGGTGGAGATGCTGTCACCCAGTACCGAATCGAGTGGGACACTTCAAGTGGATTTAACAGCGGAAGCTTGAGCCCCCACAAGGGATACCAGGATGTGGATGCTACTGCCCATGCTGGACACACCATTGAGCTTTTGAGTGGCAGCACGGTGTACTTTGCAAGAGTTGCAGCTATAAACAGTGCTGGAGTTGGAAGTTTCCAAGCTGCCAGCCCACCCTCGGCCACTCCGAGCGTCCAGATTCCTGGAACTCCGCACACACTGACTGCCGTTAGTGGCAGCAGCAGTGGAGAGGTTGATGTTACTTTCCAGAGACCGAGAGTCCCCCACCATGGTGTTGTTTGTGGAGGAACCTACAACAGCCCTGCCAACTGCCCTACTCCCTATGGAGGAAGTTTCCCAGCCAGTGATGGTGGATCCGATATCATTGAGTACGAAATTGAATACAATGAGAGGAGTGACTTTGGCGGCAGCGATGGATCCAGGGTCGAGAGCACTGCGCTCACCAAGACACTCACTGGGCTCACACCCGGGCGAGTTTATTACATCCGTGTGCTTGCCAGGAACAACATCGGGGCGGGCGCCTTCTGTGAGGCTTCTGGAACTGACATCTGCGATGGCAGCCTGGTAAATGTCATGGCCACGGTATAGATGTAGATAGATGTGTGTGTGTGTGTGTGTTGAGAACTGAGTGAAATAGTTGAATTGAGTGATATTTGAAATGAAATCAAAACAAAAAAGAAAAGAAAAAGATGCATGAACTGAACTGAAATGGAAAGAAAGGAAAAAGAAAATCACAGTGGACAAGACAAGGGAGGAAAGTGTCGTTTTTTGGCCCAGTTGAAGGGGAGATCTGAGAGGAGGGAGGTGATTTGATAGGTTAGGGGTCGATGTAAGAGGGAATGAAGAAGAAAATGGCGATCATCGGTAGCAGCCTGGAGGTAAGATACCAAGCATGGATACACGAGCGTCAGGGTTCGTTTTGTTAAACAATAAATAATTAATTGAGCAAACCAGCACGGCCACCTTTTACCAAGTTAAAGTTTCTGTTTTTTTAATTATTCATCAATTGTATTACTGTTCGCTGAATGCGCTCACTTTCAGCAAATGAATCTTATTTTTTTAATGCCCTTATCATTGTCTTCTATTCTTATACCTGATATTTCCAAATTCAAATTTGAATTTTTTTCAGAAGGAAGGGCCGGGGAAACCGGACGCCACCAATTCTTCTCCATTTGCATTTTTTCTCTTTCAATTCCTTATCCTTTTGATAAAGATTGCAGCTTGCGCACGTATCACCTTAGGAATTGCAAAAGCGAACATTTTGAGCCTCGAAGGAAAACCTAAATCCCTCTTTGGTTGGTTGTTGGTGTTGCTCTTGGCCATTGGAAGAAGCAGTGTTTGAACACAGGACGTGCCTTTATTTCCTAGCATACGGGATGGGGGGAGGTGTATCTGCTCCCCTACCGTCTACCACCCCTTCTCGCATGCGTGAGCGGCTGCTGATATCCCTCCATAATGCATCAAATTCCAGTTCGACTTCAATCGATGAGATTCTAGAAGGTCTGGTGTCATTGGGGAGAGAGAAAACTGTTGCAGCAGCGAATGAAGTGAAGAGTTTTGTTGAAGAAACGGACGGAATAGTCGAGTTTGATGTGCTGAAGTGGTCCATCGAAGACAAGTTTGGTGTTGAGTTTGGTTCGGGAGATGACCAGCTTAACACCTACTTAAAGTCCCTGTCCTTGAGCGCAGATAACAACGCCAGTGACTGTCTAATAATAAAAGGAGGTAGAACATACGTTGACGTTCAGCGGCTCTTCGCCAATATAGGTCAACCGTTTTCCCCCCTCCCTCGGGATGCAGGTGATGTTTGTTCTGCGGTCTGGAGAGGTGATGAAAACGAGGACAAAGCCGAAGAAAACACCCATGATGAAGGTGAAAGCCTCAAAAATGACAGAGATGATGATAATATCGACGATAAGGACGAAGACGACGATGGCGAAGTTGATAACGCCTTCACCGACTTGTCGCATCTCCTCAAGATCCCTGGTTGGGTGTCCGTCCCAGACTCTAAAACCAACAGGATCCCGTTGCACCATTACGCTTCCATCGGAGATTATTCGGCGTGCGAGCTGCTGGTTTCTGCTGGCTCGAACATTTTTCACAGGGACGTGTATGGGAAAACGGCGGGAAATATTGCGGAGGAGTTTGGATATCCAGCAGTCGCCGAGTTTCTGTCGACAGATGACCGACCAGAGCAAATGGAGGGGGGACCAATATTAGCAGCCTTGTCGTCACCGCCCTCAAATGCGAAACTCTTGTTGGACTCTCCGCTGAAATCCGAGAAGGGCACTCCCCCGAACGCAATCCCCTCCGGAGAAACACCACGGAGCCTCAGCAAAAAGGGAGACTTGGCCAGTTTGAAAAAATTCGACCTCAATAACCCAGACTACGATTGGAAAAACGAGACGGATGCATTTGACTCGTGCAGCCTCTACTATGCCTGTCATAGTGGGGCTGCGGTCAATGACGAGGTGGTTTCATTCTTGCTCGAGAAGAAGGGGGGCTTGGCGAATATTGACAAAGAAGTGTTGGATAGGTGCCGCAAGAACTCCATCCACGGTGGCGTCAAAAAGATGCTTGTCCTCAAGAAAGCAGACAACAACGGCGACATTGGTGGGACGGGAAAAGGTGATAAGGGAATAGAGCAAAGTGATGGAGATGAAAAGATTATTTTAGGGGATGACACGGAGATGGGCAAAAATAACAACCATGAGGAAAAGAAAGAGGAGGAGGCAGAGGCGGCAGCCGATGCAATCAACAAGTCTGCTGGATTAACAGGAGATTGTGAAGGTATGTTTGACAGCCCTGAGGGCAGGGGAATTGCCCTGCTCTTCGGGGGAGATGAGCTTAACCTTGCAGATTATTAGTGGAAGATGGAAGATGATGGGATTAAAATATTTTTTGAGAGTAGGCTGACGTTTTGAAGATGGGTTTTTTTTCAAAATATCAATGGTCAAACCTTTTCAAGCAATGATGCTCTACTTGCCTCACTTGCACTGTTCTCCACCAATTTAAACCGATTTTTGATAATCCCAAAAGCTTGTGGGATTGTAAAGAACGGGACATACATTGCCGCTACCTCGATGACTCCGTCGTAAATGAGAACCGCGTGCTCGGTGAAAAAGCCCGCCCTAACGAAGGAACCACTTTCCTCTCCAGGGACCTCCACCCACCGCACATTGCAGAGATACATCTCGTAGTTTACACCAAGCCCAACGAAACACAGGGAAAAAAATAAGTTTCTGGTCCTTCGCCTCAGGAGGTCGTCCTTGCACCTCAAGTACTGCACAAGTCCTATCGCACAAAAAGAAAATACTACCAAAACGCTTAACCACCTGTCAACTTGTCGGCGGGAGTCAACGTTGCCTCCTACTGCCTTGTGGCGCTGCATGCTGACGAGGGTGAGAAGGGCAAAGGACATGGCAAGCAATCCGTAAATGAAATGAAAAATGGCGTCGCGTTTTTCCCTTTTCCCGAAACTAATGTAATCGGCCGGAATGAGCCCAATTAGCGTGATGCAGGCTACAATTAAAACATTGTTTGTTGTTGTTGTTGTTGTTGTTGTTGTTGTTGTTGTTGTTGTTGTTGTTGTTGTTGTTGTTGTTGTTGTTGTTGTTTTTGAAAGAATAGAATTGAGTGAGCATGGCATTGTGAAAAAGAATTCAGCGTCAGTGGTGGTACTCAGGGTAGTGTTGGTTGGTCTCTCCTCACCTCCTTCCCCAATTCCGCGCATAATTCCGGGGAGAACTCCCCCTGACAACTTCCAGCCAAACAGGACAAACTCATCCACAAGACCATCTTCCTGTCCATCACGAGTGCCACGTGAAAAGAGAATTGTTTCAGCAACTGCCCAGTAAATACTCCCGACTAAAAGAACCACTCCGTAATCAGCATAACTTTGATATCTCCTTCGCCAGCTAATTACCGACAACAATATACAAAGAAGAAACCAAAGGAACTCAAAGTCGTAGAATGTGTTCCCATACCCATTTCGGATGATGTAAACCTCTTTCATGGGACAAGAGGGGAGGATCTTCTTTTCTTGGGAGTCACAGTTCGAGAAGGAGGAGAGGGGGGGGGACGATTCTTTTTTTGTAGGTTAAGAATGTAGGGTTCCAAGTATTGGTTTTGAGATTAATTCTTCGCTGCGACACAGAACACGGAACACGGAACACGGAAAACGGAAACAACGAAACAACCAACGACCAAAAGACAGTTGTTGCACAATACCACCACCTGATCCCAATTTTAAATTTTCCTTTGTATTTCCTCCTGGTGCAGAAAGCGACGCACTCACGGGTGTCAGTAACATTTCCAAGCTAGGTTTTTTTAGAGTTAGACATTTGCTCGCGCGGAGTGCATACTCCGGAGTTCTAGATTGAACCCCCACAAATAAGAATACACGAAGTGTGTGTGGTGTCACCTCCCCCCTGACTTTGTCAATTTTATCCCTCCTCTTATATGACAAACCAGAAAATTCCTGCGCAATACTGGGAAGAGGAGCTTTGGTGGATTTGTGAGTCCAATGATTTGGCAAACTATGAGAAGCTGTTGGAGGATCACCCGCACTTGGACTTAAATTGCAGCAATTCAAACGGGACCCCTGCGCTGTACTGCTGCGCTTACTTTGGCGGCAACGATGTCTTGGAGATGATGGTGCGCGCGCCAAGCATCGAGATTAATATCCTCGACTCTCAGGGAAACAATGCCTTCTTTGGGGCTTGTGCAGGGAACAACATCAAGGGTGCTAAGATTCTTCACCATCTCGGCTGCGACTGCAATAACGTGAATGACATGGGTCTTAGAGCTATCGACATCGCTCGCTCGAGGGGATTTGCGGGGGTTGTGAAGTATATTGAGGGGCTAGAGGACTTTCGAGCTAGAAACAAGAATGAGGAGGAGATGGAAGTTCCGACATGGTCTTGCCACCTCTGCGGGAAGAAGAACGAGTTAGAGTTGTTCAGGTGCAGAATTTGTGGACGACCTAACGCTAGCTTGAATGCTGAAGAGCTGGAGCGCGCCATTTGTAAGGAGGAAGGACGAGAGTATATAGAGAAGGAGGAAGAGTTTGATGAGAAGACCTTTGATTTCAGTGAAGATGTGAGCACGCTCGGGACGGTGGCGCTTGATGGTGACGATGAGTTATGACGATACGATGAGCCATGACGATGTTTTATATGAGAGGTGTGACAGTGACAGTGACAGTGAAAGTGAAAGTGAAAGTGACAAGTACTCGTGATAAAGTAGTTGAACCTGGCCCGAAAAAAAGTATATTTAGCATTTCACGACTTTAAGCTCCATTTCTGCTTCCCCAGGATGGCAGACTTTGAGTTTTGGTCTCTCTCGCCATCCCTCCATTCGATTGTTATGTCGATGTCGCGTTGGTTCCTATCGTTCCTCGTCAACTGGAGCTTTCCGGTAATTTTCTTGAGGCCGCTCTTGACCAAACTCGGCTCGATCCAGAGCAGGCTCTGCGCCCAGTGCGTGGGAGGGGACTGGCACCCCGTGCTGAATGAAACGGACTTTTGAGGGCCGACGAAATCTATGTCGAAGGAAATTACAAAGGCATTCATGGCATTCATGGCATTCATGGCATTCGTGGCCTCGGCCTTGTCCTTACCATCGTCCTTACCATCGTCCTTGTCCTCATCTCCCCCCTCCAGATCTTGGTTAAGCTCAAGGTGAAATTCCCTCTCGAAATCAAGCTCCCGATCCTTGACCTCCGTCAAATCCGCCCCCCAAAACATGCACCGGTCGCTGCAGACCGTGCCCCTGTCCACGACCTCCACGGCCGCCTCCCCCTTCCTCGTCCTCTCCCGCCTGGCCAACGGCGTCATTGGGCTCATGTCGAACCCGTAGACGTCCCCCCAGAAGTCCACGTCGACCGGGTCGCGGACCGCCTCGATGAACATCCGGCACTTGTTGGGCCACATGATCCCCCGATCCGGGGTGAGGTAACGCTCCCGGGCGGAGATCACAGACGGGAGCATGGACTCGTAGAGGAGCGCGTACCCCATCCACTCCGACACGATTACGTCCACGGTCGGGTGGTCCTCGGGCAGGTACGGCGCGAGGTCCAAGTCCTCCATCTTACCCCTGACGATCTCCACCCTCCCCTCCATCCCGTTCCTCCTCACGATCTCCCTTGCCTTGCTCGCCATCTCGCTGTCGTCGACCCCGATGACCTTCCTGGCGCCGGCGGCGCAGCAGAACATGCTCAGGATGCCCGTTCCGCAGCCCACGTCGAGGACGACCAAGTCTTTGAAGAGGAGGGGGTTCGAGAGGATCGCGAGCCGGTACGCGTCCGTGCGGACAGAGTCGCTTAGCATGGTCTTGTGGATTGTTGTTGAGGAGTAGGAATCGAAGTAGTAGGTGTCGTTGTCGTTGTCGTTGCCGTTGTCTTTGTCGTTTGTCTTGCGTCTGTCGTGTTTTTTTGGACTTTTGGTATTGTTGGGAGGGAGGGGGGGGTTATTGCTGTCACTGTCGCCGTCGCTGTCGCCGTCTTTCCCCTCTAGCAGCCGACTAATTAGATCTTGCGCAGCCGAGAGCTGCTTTCTAAGGTGCTCTACTTCCTTTTCGTCGCCGTCGCCGTCACCGTCGCCGTCGCCGTTCTTGCCAAACGCCTTCGCATTCGAATTCGAAACCAAAACCGAATCCGAATCCGAATCGCCCCCGATCAAAACCAGCAAATCGTCGCAGCACAGAACGTACCCGTCCTCCTCCAAAAACATTTTAAAGTATTTCTCCCCCTCCCCCTCCCCCACCACCCCCCCCAAACCCTCAATCATCTCCCTTGTGTCCTTCCCCTCGGCCCACCCCCCGCCCGAGAATGCCTCCCTGATAAAATTGACGCACTTCACCACGTCGTAGAACTCCCTCGCGTTCACGGACCTCAGGATTTCCAGGACGTCGAAGCCGTTCCTGGCGTCCTCCTCGAGGGAGCCCCGCAGGGATCCGTGGTCGGCGGAGGTCGTGAAGCTGCGGAAGGAGGCGATCGACTCGTCGTGGTCGGACTCCCAGCTGCTCTCCGAATCGCTCATCGTCGCAGGGGCCAGCGATGTGGGAGGGGAGGGAGTGTGAGGTAGGGAAGGACTTTCAGGGGGAAATTTACGGTTCAGTCGAACTTCTTAAATGTATTCAATCACAAAGTGTCGTGGATAAACGCGAAATTACAAAAGAGTGTGTCAATTCACTATTTGCATAAGAACTCCAAAGTTTCACGCCTACCCAATTTGTTTCCCATCTAGAATCATTATACGGTGCCAAAAAGCAGTTTCTCCGGTTACCAAGTGAAGTCTGTGTGAAATTTTGTCGTCGAAGAGGGGTGAATATTGCCCCTGGCACCCCAAAACCTGACTGGACTGTCGTGGTTGGTGCTCCGATTGGTGCTCGATTGCCCGTGCCATTGGGTCGCCGTTCCCTGCCTCTGGTCTCGTAGGTAGCCGATGATGGTGCACAACTCAATGATGAGCCCTCTTCCCGCCTCTCTTACGGCCCTTTTCTTCCTGTCAGGGTTGCTCCAATCTCTCCCGCTGGTCCCTCTCACAACCTTGACCAACAGTCTGGTGAAAGTGCCTGTCAATCTCCTTTCTATCTACGGTTCGGTTTTATTCGCCCCCTACCTCTGCAAGGCAATTTACGCCCACCTTCTGGACAAGAAGATCCTCACGGCAAAGTCTCTTCTGTACGTCAGCTATTCTGGAGCCGCCGTTGCGTTTGTCTTGTCCGCTTGCGTGCGTCAGGGCGCTACGTACGAGTGGTTTGTTTTGGGCTTCTTGAGGAGTCTCTTCTGTGCAGCTGGAGATTTCGGTACAACTGCTGCAGCACTGCAGTTCTCTTCTATCGGAAATGGAAATGGAAATGGAAATGGAAATGGAAATGGAAATGGAAATGGCAGTAGTGGTGGAGATGATGCGGATGATGCTAAGGATACTAAGGATACGAAGGATACTAAGGATACTAAGGGTTCAAAGGCGTCATGGTATCAGTCGATAGGTTCGTCACTGCGCAACCTGGGTAGTTTAGTGGCGAACATTGTCATGGTTGTCGCCTTTTTAATTTGGGGGGGGGGAGCAACAGTGCCCGTCGCCAGGGTCGTTGTCGGATTGGCAGCGGGGGTGCCGTTGACTTGTTTGGTGGTTGTTTACAATCTGGGGGGGCAAATTCGAGCTGCTGAGCGCGGCCGATTCTTGGTGGGTGCTGCTGGTGGTGAAGGCGAAGGTGGAGGTGGTAACAGCTGCTGGGGGGTTGGCGAGGTGGAGGATGCCCGGGTTGCCTTGCTATTGGATGGTTGTGGTAGTGACAGAAGTGAACGTGTCAGTGACAGAAGTGAACGTGTCAGTGACAGAAGTGAACGTGTCAGTGACAGAAGTGAACGTGTCAGTGACAGAGGTGAACGTGTCAGTGACAGAAGTGAACGTGTCAGTGACAGTGGCGATAACAGCTGCAAATACGACGAGGGGAACATCGCGACGAATGAATCCGATATTCTAGTGAAACCACAAGATCAACCGCAATGTCTGATGAAATGGGACCTGGCATGCGTTCTCTTCCTGCAAATCTTTCTGATGCTCTTTGTGTTCCGACCGGCCATCCAGCAAAGCACAGATACTGACACTGATACTGATACTGATACAGATACAGGTGACTCTTGGTCGACTAAGGACATTCTGTTCTTTTCGGCCGTGTCTGCACTCGCCCTCCCACTTGCTCTGTCTGCAAAGCGCAGCTACGATTACTCAAAGGGTGACAAGGAGAGGTCTTCTATGCTCAAAGCTTCGATATTTCTCGTAATTCGAAACGCCACTCCCACTGTCGCGTACGCCTACGGCAGCTTCAGCTATGAGCTCTTCAAATCAAGCGGCGTAAAGCTTCAGCTGATCAGTCTCATCGGTAGCGTGGGCCTTTACGCCGGCTCGCGCTTCTTTCAGCACCTCTTTGGGAAAACAATCAACGACAAAAATCTCCCCCTCCTCGTCGTCAAAACGACCCTGGCGTCGTGCGTTGTTTCGCTGTCCTACTTGTTGCTTGTGTCGGCCGACGTCGAGAAGGCGGAGGAAGAAATCAACCGAAACTTTTTCATCGCCATGCTGATTGCGTTCTTTACGACCTTCTTCTCAGAGGTGGCATTCTTGCCTTCGGTCATGGTGGCCAGCAACGCCGCGGACCGGGGGAAGGGCGAAAACGCGAGGAACATCATGAGGTGGGGCGTGCTCTGCTCGGCCATCGACTTCGGGGATGAGCTGGGGGATTGGCTCCTCGTGAGCATCGTTGGAGCGCTTGGCATTGACAGGGGCAATTGGGACGGCCTGAAGCGATTGGTCGCCATTTGTGGGGGGAGCCAGCTCTTCAGCTTGCTCTTCATTGGGCTGCTTCGAATTAAGAGGAAATAGACACTGGCACTTGGTGTGACAATGGCGGCAGTGGCGGCAGTGGCGGCAGTGTTGGTGGTGATAGTAGAAGATAGACAACAATACAACAAAAGAAGAGGAAGGCATATGGTTTTGGTAGAGTTTTATTCTCATTCTCGTTCATCCTTCTATTATATTAGGCACCGTTGCGGTCTTGTTGTGGTCATACTTGTTTGTTTATTACTCGATCATACTTGTTTGTTAGATATACTAGTCCACGATTCGTCCAAAATTCTTTCCGTTTTCATCATCTCATGACGAGATCTTCTTCGTCCCCTCCCATTTCTCCAAGTTCTTGAAGTGCTCGGTCTTGATGGGCAGAGAGATTTTCGGCAGGAAACCTGCTTTCGCCACAAAGGTGACCTTATCTCCACCAGGCGAGGGCAATATCATCTTCACAACCTTGGCCTGAATGGTCAGCGGCAGGCGTTTCGCGAGCACCCCCTCCAAATTAATTAAACAGCCATCCACAAATGTTCCCCGAATTTTTGGCATGAACGTTACGTCGAATACAACCTCCCCAACCCCCTCTTTGTAATCATTAATGAAGCGCTGATACTTCCCATACAATTCGATCAAAATTGTCGGTTCATCCCCGGGTATTTCGACTTCAAAAGACTTTACCGCACCCGGAGGGATGACATATAGGGGAAACCTTTTGTTCGCCTTTTGAACAATTGGCTCAATGAGCGAATACAGCTCTCGTGCAGCTGGGGTCATATCTGTGGACATGAGATCAGATTCTGATTCCAATTCCACCTGGCCAACATCCGCGTTCGGTGATATCTTTTCTATCACTTCATACTCATCGAATACGTCTTCTGTTGTAGGTATTGACGGTTGCTCTTCTTTGGAGGTTGGCGGTGTTGTTGCTCTCACCTTTTGCTCCAAGGAGAACAAAAGAGTATTAGCTGCCGCAAACGGCGCCCGCAACAACCTCAGCAAAAAAAAAGAAAACCCGAAGACCAGTCGCAATAGGAAATTCAATTCCCTTAGTGTCGTCGGTGTCGATGTTAGTGTCTTTGCCAACGATGTTGACTGCTGCAGCGATTTGCGGTGCTTACGGCGGATTTTCATATCCTCCCTTATCCCCAAGAAATCGACAAACTGCTCGGGCAACTTCCCCCCATCTTCCAATCCACAACGGACTCGCAGTTCAACCAAGTACAAATTGAGCAGTTCTTGTCGCTTCGTCATCACTGTCTCTTCTCCTCCGTTCATCCACAACCTTCCCATCCATTCCAGATCCCACACCATTCCTTTGGAGCGTCCAAGGTTCACATGCAGCTTACGGAAATCAGAAAAGTGCCGATTCACAACCACATGGTGAGCAGGCAAGTTGCTTCGGACGGTGTAGAACCCCCTACCACTACCGTCAACACTGTGGGAGATGATTCGGATCTGCTTGAGGCTCATTGATAAATAACTAGTATGAAACAATAACCACACACCCCCCTTGTTAGATAGCTAGTATGAGAGCTTTTAATTGAATGTGGGAGATGATTCAGAGGCTCGTTGATAAATAAAGCTAGAACAAGAGCTTTAAACTAAATGACTATCGGCTGCTTCCCCGTTGTAAACCACAAGATGTGTAGATTGTGTAATTTTCTGATATTTAATCAATCCTTTTTTACGAAGTTGCACGTGGTGAGAGAAATATTGAGTAATATTGTCATTCAGGAAGAGCTTTTACGCTCGCCACTACGGCAATAGAGCGGACAATATTGTTTGATGTTATCTACACATATTGTAAGCTTGTTCTAGCTTAAGAAATGTGTAAAAATAAACAATAAACACGCACCCCTGTTAGTTAGGTTTTCGTTAATGTTTTCAGTTCATTTCTTTAGTTTCTTATGTTAGTTTTTTCGGCGATTGGTGTCTGGGTATCTTTCTTTCGATTTTGGGTCATTTAGGG
>ERZ651776.5075-NODE-5075-length-11631-cov-3.378051_pt1 | contig 11631 bp, 9 predicted proteins | sample MGYA00514761_ERZ651776 | MGnify/ENA metagenome assembly ERZ651776 | reverse complement strand
CTAATGCCGCAATATCTTTAGACTGTATGGTGCTTATTAAAGTTTGCATCATAGATGGATCTATTGAATTATGCTCCATGTCTATTGTTAACCAATCAAAACCGGCATTAGACAAAATTTCTATAACGGAAGGATGACCAATAGTAATCCATGATCCAACAGTTAACCCCTTATTTTTTAATGATTTTTTTAAAGTCTTATTTTTCATCGATATCTGCAATTATTGTTACTGGCCCCCCATTTCCTTGTTCAGTTCTTAAAGGAGCCATCAACAGTGAATTAAACTTTGTTTTCTTAAAAACGTATTTCAAATCCATATCTTCTACAATCAAAAAATATCCTGGATATCCCGTATTTTCAATAACTTCTAACTCAAAATTAAGTCGCTCTTTTATAGACTCTGTAATTTCTCCGTATCGTTTTTTTGCGCCAATAAAAGTGATGTGTTTTAGATAGTTATTTTCTCCTCTTTTTCCACCGTCTTCTAGGTCTTCTTTAGACTGAAATTCAGATGGAATATCAAATGCTGGTAAAAGAACATCTCTGGCAAGTGAGAAAACTTCAATCTTGTCTACAATTTCCTGAATGTTAGCTATTGCCTCAGGAATGTCTGCAAACAATTCTTTCATTTCATCACTAGACTTAAAATAATATTCGTCATTAGGCAGCCCATACCTATAGCCTCTTCCTTTTCCTTTAGGAGTAGCTTGTTTTTCTCCTTCTTTTACACACAATAAAATGTCATGTGCATTTGCATCTTCTTTGTTTAAATAAAATATATTATTGGTTGCAACAACTTTAATTTGATGGTTTTTAGCAAACTTTAGGAGTGTTTCATTTACAATACGCTCATCTTCTTGATTGTGTCGCATCAATTCGATATACAAATCGTCACCAAATTGTTGTTTCCACCAGATGAGGGCTTCTTCAGCTTGTTTTTCTCCTACATTTAATATTTTATTTGGTACTTCTCCATAGGTATTACCAGTTAGTACGATAACATCCTCTTTGTATTGCTCAATAATTTTACGATCTATTCTGGGAACATAATAGAATCCATTGATGAAAGCAATGGAAGACATTTTGGCAAGGTTATGGTATCCCTTTTTAGTTTTTGCCAGTAATACAATTTGGTATCCATTGTCTTTTCTTTTTTTATCTAAATGATCTTCGCAGACATTAAATTCACATCCAAGAATTGGCTTTAAAATTGTTTCATTTGGAGTTTCTCCATTTTCTTCAGAGATCTCATTTTTAGCTAATGCTTGTTTGTTGTGTTTTAAAATGGCACTCACAAAATGAAATGAAGCCATCATATTTCCAGTGTCAGTTAATGCAATTGCAGACATATTATCTTTAGCTGCAGCTTTTACAATATTTCCAATTTGAATGGTAGATTGTAAAACAGAAAACTGAGTATGATTGTGAAGGTGGGCAAATTGAACATTTTCTAATTGAGATAGCCCAGCTGATGTATTAGATGTTGTTTCGTTTTCTTTTAGAGAAGCTAAACGTTTTCTAATTTTTTCACTTTCTTTCTTAAGATTAATGTGTTTTAAACCTATTACCTGAATGGGTTTTGGATTAGCCTCTGAAAAGTTTTTAAAATAATCTTCATCAACATCTAATTTTTCTTTTGAAAATTCCCTTAAACGAATTAATTCTAAGAAACATCTAGTCGTAGCTTCAACATCTGCTGTGGCATTGTGAGCTTCTCCAAAATTTACACCAAACAAATGATTGTGTAGTTCTGTTAAGGTAGGTAGTTTAAACTTTCCTCCACGTCCACCAGGAATTTGACATAATTGTGCGGTATGCTCAGTACAAGTGTCTAAAACAGGGAGTTTGCTTAGGTTGTTTGATATTTCCAAACGATGAAATTCACAACCCATAATATTTAAATCAAAATTTACGTTTTGACCAACAATAAATGTAGTTTTTTCCAGAACTTCATTAAATAAGACTAAGCATTCTTTTAAAGGAATTCCTTGTTCTTGAGCTAAATCAGTAGAAATACCGTGTATTTGTTCTGCATCGTAAGGAATGTTAAATCCATCAGGCTGAATAAGGAAATTATTGTGCTCTAGCACATTCCCCATATTGTCATGCAACTGCCATGCTATTTGTATGCATCTTGGCCAATTGTCTGTATCGGTAATAGGAGCATTCCAGCTCTTTGGTAACCCAGTGGTTTCCGTATCAAAAATCAAGTACATAGTTGCGGATTTCTTACCTAGAAATTAGAAAAAATAAAAATACTAAAAAGTGAAAGAAAAACACCGGAAGAGTTATTCGGTTTTATTAACAATTAAGGGTTGGTAATAAATGCTATTGTTTTTTCAACAACAAACCTAAAATCTATCGGAAGCTTTGTTTTTGTCCAAGGTTGAGATGTGCCAAATACATGATTAGATTCTGGAACAACAATGAGTTTACTGGATAGATTCCAATTGTGGAGGTTTTGTGCATGCACAAAAGGTACAGATAAATCCTTATCTCCATGAACTATTAGATGTGGGATCATCATTTTTTTTACTGCATTTTTAACACTTAAGCGTTTTTTATTTTTTATAAAATTATAGTAGAATTGAATGTAGTGTGGCATTTTTTGTTTGGTTCTTCCATTTAAAATATACAAGACACCATCCTCTTTCCATTTATCTAATTCGGCACCTTCATGAAAGATTGTTCTATTAAGATCACATACTGCAGCCCAAGTAACTAGTTTTTTTATTCTTGAATCCTCTGTTGCCTTTATGATAGCTATTGCACCACCTCTTGAGTGACCAATTAGTGAAATATTATTGGTATCTATCTCATTTTTAAATTCTGTAGTAGTGCAAATCCAATTGATAATACTTTCTAAATCATCTAATTCTATTGTGTAGTTATTGTTTCCAAAGGCATCTAGATCAGGAAAATCAATGGGTTGATCTGGAGTGCAACCATTGTGAGAAAAATTAAATTTTAGCAAAGCCAGCCCAGCTTTTAAAAAATTGGAAGACATCAAGTCAAATGCTCCCCAATCTTTATATCCTTTGTATCCGTGACAGAAGATAACCAATGGTTTTTGTTTGTTAGTTTGATTAAAATACAAATCTGTACTAATGGATTTTTTGTATTTACCTTTAATTGGAAAGTTTTTTAGAATTTTCATAAAGCATATAAAAATAATTAAAGTTTATAATACCAAGTATTTTTTTGTAACAAATATGTAAATTAGACGTCTTAACATTGTAAAACTAAAAAAACTTCAAAATGAAAAAAATTTTATTATTAGTAATAGCTATCACAGCAAGTATGACTATTAACTCCCAAACAGCCGAAGAAATCATAGCAAATTATTTTGAAAATACAGGAGGGATAGAAAACTGGGCAAAGTTAGAAGGAATTAAGATGAGCGCAAAAGTGAATCAGGGTGGTATGGAAATTCCGTTAGAAATCACTCAGTTAAAGAATGGTAATCAAATGACCGTAATAAATTTTCAGGGTTTAGAGCTTAAACAAGGAGTTTTTGATGGTGAGGTACTGTGGAGCACTAATTTTCAGACACAAAAAGCCGAAAAAAGTGATCAAGAGTCTACAGATAATATGAAACTTCAAGCACAAGATTTTCCTGACGCTTTTTACAATTATAAAGAGAAAGGATATACAGTAGAGTTGTTAGGTAAAGAAGATTTAGAAGGAACAGAAACCTTTAAAATTAAATTGACTAAAAAACCGATGACTGTAGACGGTAAAGAGGTAGAAAATTCAAGTATCTACTTTTTTGATGCTGAAAATTTTGTTCCTATTGTTGTACATTCTGAAATAAGAATGGGGCCTAGTAAGGGAATGATATCAGAAATGAAACTAAGCGATTATCAAGAAGTTGAAGGATTGTATTTCCCGTTTTCCATGACTCAAGGTGTTAAAGATGGCGGTGGTCAACCAATTACCTTTGATAAAATTGAATTAAATCCAACTGTAGATCCAAGTGCTTTCAAATTTCCAGAAGAAATAACTGAAGGAGAAAATAAAAAATAATCATATCAGTAAAAAAGAGAGCCTCGATAAATTTATTGAGGCTTTTTATTTACGAATCAATCATAAAATCTTAAAGACATGAAAAAACTAATAATTTTAGTTTTGGGCTTCGCTTTGCTACCTTTTACTAATGATGCCCAAAATAATTCTTCCATTGATTTAAAAAATTTATTTGGAGATTTAAGAGCACGGCATATAGGACCTGCTCTAATGAGTGGTCGTATAAATGACATGGAAGTTCACCCAACTAACAATCAAATTATTTATGCTGGAACCGCTGGTGGAGGTGTATGGAAATCTAATGATGCAGGAACTACATTTAATCCAATATTTGATGATCATAGCCAGTCTATTGGTGCTGTAGCGATAGATCCTAATGATCCAGATAATGTAATCTATGTTGGAACAGGTGAAACATGGACAAGAAATAGCGTTTCATACGGAGACGGTTTATATAAATCAACCGATGGGGGTTCTAATTGGAAAAAACTTGGTTTTGACAAATCAGAACGCATTGCAAACATTATTGTAAATCCAAAGAATTCTAAAGAAGTATATGTAGCTGTATTAGGAGCACTATGGTCAGATAGTGATGAACGTGGTGTTTACAAATCTTCTGATGCTGGAGAAACTTGGGAAAAGATATTGTATATAGATGAGAAAACTGGAGCAGCAGACATGACCATGGACCCTAAAGATCCCTCAATTCTTTATGCTTCAATGTGGGAGTTTAGAAGAACAGCTTGGTCTTTTTCCTCTGGTGGTAATAACAGTGCACTGTATAAATCTACGGATGCTGGAACAACTTGGAATAAAATTCATAATGGTTTTCCTAATGGACAATTAGGGAGATTGGCTATTGCGGTAGCTCCCTCAGATGCTAATATTTTATATACAGTAATTGAAGCAGAAAATCCAAAACGAAAAGGATTGTATAGAAGTGATGACGCAGGAGCTAATTGGAAACAATTAAACAATGATTTTGGAATTACGGTTCGTCCATTCTATTTTTCAAGAATTACTGTAGATCCAAGAAACCCGGATGTTGTTGTAAAAGGAGGTTTATCAGGCTCAATTTCAAAAGATGGTGGTAAAACATTCAAATCTTTAGGAAATATGCATAGCGATATTCATGATATTGTATTTGATATTCATGATTCAGATAGAATGTATGCAGGTACAGATGGTGGAGTCTATCGTTCTTGGAATGGAGGTACCACAATGGAAATTGTAGAAAATTTACCCTTATCCCAGTTTTATCATATAAGTGTTGATGATGCTGAACCTTACAATATATACGGAGGGCTTCAAGACAATGGTTCTTGGTATGGGCCATCTTCATCGAGTGGGGGTATCAATGCTGGTGATTGGAATTCTATTGGAGCAGGTGATGGTTTTAGAGTATTAAAACATCCAACTAAAAATATCATTTATTCAGAAATGCAAGGAGCAGAAAATGTTTGGAGATATGATGTAGACAATAAGTTGGTAAAGACAATCCAACCTCTTGAAAAAGCAGGGTATGATGATTTGCGTTTTAATTGGAATGCACCAATGGCAATTAGCGCACATCAACCCAATCGTTTTTACATGGGGAGCCAGTTCCTTCACAAATCTGAGGATATGGGAGATACATGGGAAATTATTTCTCCAGATTTATCTACCAATGATTCTACGAAACAGCAACAAGCAGATTCGGGTGGATTATCAATGGACAATTCTGGAGCAGAAAACCATACTACAATTTTCACAATTGCAGAATCTCCTTTAGATGAAAATGTCATATGGGTAGGTACAGATGATGGTAATGTTCAAGTGACAAAAGACGGTGGAAAAAACTGGCAAAATGTTGTGAGTAATATTCAAGGTTTACCAAGTAATACTTGGACCTACCATATAGAGGCAAGTGTTCATGGTAAAGGAACAGCATATGCTGTTTTTGACGGTCATAACAGTGGTGATATGCAGCCATATGTTTACAAAACATCAGATTTTGGAACAACTTGGACTAACATCATTACAGACAATGTTATTGGCACCTCTAGAAATATTCAAGAAGATTATGAAAATGAAAATTTATTATTCCTTGGAACAGAATTCGGACTTTATATTACTGCTGATGGAGGGAGTCATTGGGAAAAATTCACTAAAAATGTGCCACCTGTAGCTATTCATTTTATAGATCTCCAAAAACAAACCAATGATTTGGTTCTTGGAACACATGGTAGAGGTATCATTATCATTAATGATATTTCACCTTTACGAGAAATCACATCTGAAGTTTTAAAGTCTAAACTTCATTTTTTTAGTTCTAAACCAATGAAATTATCTGATGAAAGTGGGTTTGCAGGTAGTTTTGGAGCTGAAACTCAATTTGTGGGAGAAAATGCTAACAGATCACCTCAAATAAAATATTTACTACCTAAACGACATACTTTTGGAAAGATGAGTATGGAAATAAAAAATAGTAAAGGTGAGGTTGTTTCTAAATTATCTCCTGGAAAATCAAAAGGTATCAATATTGTAAATTGGTCAGGAAACATCAAACAACCTAAAGTTGCCAAGGGAAAAACTCTCGCATTTGGTGGTTTTGCAACACCAAGAGTAGAAGCAGGTTCATATACAGCAGTTATAACAAAAGGGAGGGACGTATACGAGCATACTTTTGAAATTGTTTATGATGAGCGATCTGGTTTAACTTCAGCAGATAGAAAAATGAAACATGATATCATGTCTAAGATGTATAAAATGACTGAAGAATTAGCTTACATGGTTTATCAAATTGATGCTTTTATTGAAGCGCCTGAGACAAAAAGTAAACTAAAATCAAAATTAAATGAACTAAAGAAAACTTTAGTCATTACAACTGGAGATAATTATGTTGGTAGTGCTGAACCCGAGTTAAGAGAAAAACTAGCAGATTTATTTAGTAAAATTGTTGGGAGTTATGACAAACCCTCAAATTCTGAATTAGAATTTTTATCCATAGTTGAAAATCGTTATTCAAAAGCAAAAGAAGACTTCAATAAGATTTCAAAAAAAATAAAATCTAAAGAGGAAATCAAACTAAAAACTTTTGAAGAATTTACAAAGTAAAATTAAAGCCCCAAAAGGGGCTTTTTTAATTTTATAGTTTACTTTAAATGATATTGTATAATTAGTTCCTCTATTTCAAAAAACTTCGTACATTTGCGCCCACTTATCACGAGATGGTAGGAATATTAATAACCAAGGTCGAGAACCTTAAAAAATTAAAAAAATGTCAGTAAAAATTAGATTACAAAGACACGGAAAAAAAGGAAAACCATTTTATTGGATCGTTGCAGCAGATGCAAGAGCAAAAAGAGATGGTCGTTTTTTAGAGAAATTAGGAACTTATAATCCTAATACCAACCCAGCAACTATTAATTTAGATGTTGATGGTGCAGTAAAATGGTTGCAAAATGGAGCACAACCAACAGATACTGCAAAAACTATTTTATCTTACAAAGGAGCAATGCTTAAAAATCATTTAGTTGGTGGTGTAAGAAAAGGTGCTTTAACAGAAGAACAAGCTGAAGAGAAATTTCAAGCTTGGTTAGAAGAAAAAGCAGGTAAAGTAGCCTCTAAAGAAGAAAATGTAGCAAAAGTAAAATCAGAAGCAAAAGCAAAAGCATTAGAGGCAGAGAAAGCTGTGAATGAAGCTAGAGTTGCTGCTGCTGTTGAAGAAGCTGCTCCAGAGGTTGTTGAAGAAGAAGTTGCTGAAGAAGCTACTCCAGAAGTAGTAGCTGAAGAAGCCGCTCCTGAGGTTGTTGAGGAAGCTGCTCCAGAGGTAGTTGCTGAAGAAGCTACTCCAGAAGAAGCTGCCGAAGAGAAAAAAGAGGAATCTGCTGAATAAGCAAAATCTTTATCGATATGCGTAAACAAGACTGTTTTTATTTAGGCAATATCGTTAAAAAACACAGTTTTAAAGGAGAAGTCGTTATCAAATTAGATACTGATGAACCTGAATTGTATAAAAATATGGAATCAGTATTTGTCGACCTAGGTGGCAATTTGGTTCCATTTTTTATTAAAAAAAGTTCGTTGAGCAGAAGCACTATGTTACGTGTTCATTTTGAGGATGTAAATAGTGAGGAAGAAGCAGATTTTATAATGAAAGCTGGAATTTATCTTCCTTTAAATCTATTGCCTAAACTTGAAGGAAAACAATTTTATTTTCATGAAATTATTGGATTTCATGTTATTGATGAAATTCATGGTGATGTAGGTGTTTTAGTTTACATTAATGATAAAGCTGCTCAGCCTATGTTTGAAATTGAGAACGGAGATGTAGAGATTTTCATTCCAATGATAGATGATTTTATTAAAAAGATAGACAGAGAAAACAAACAAATACACGTAAAAACCCCTGAGGGTCTAATTGATTTGTATTTGAATTAGAGAGGTGGCCGAGTGGTCGAAGGCGCACGCCTGGAAAGTGTGTATACCTCTCAAGGGTATCGAGGGTTCGAATCCCTTCCTCTCTGCAAAAGAAAACTCGCAACGAAAGATGCGGGTTTTTCTTTTTTGAATGTATCAAAAGCTTACTTTTGAAAATATAATTTATAATGAATAAACCATTTCATTTTAAGGAGTTTACTATTAATCAGGATAAGACAGCTATGAAAGTAGGTACAGATGCCGTACTTTTAGGAGCTTGGTGTTCATTAGAAACATGTCCAGATACTATTTTAGATGTTGGTTCAGGAACTGGGTTAATATCTTTGATGATGGCCCAACGTAGTGATGCTGAGACTATTGATGCAGTAGAGATTGATCCTAATGCATATGAACAGAATGTTGCTAATTTTGAAAAATCAGATTGGTCTGATCGCTTATTTTGCTATCATAGCTCTTTTCAAGATTTTTCAAAGGAAATGAAAGAAGAGGATGAAGAATATGACCTTATTATTTCCAATCCACCATTTTATAATGACAATTTTGAGACAAATGATACATCAAGAAATACAGCCAGATTCACTTCTGCGTTGTCATTTGAGGATTTATTAGAAGGCACATCAAAAATACTCTCAGATTCAGGGGTTTTCACAATTATTATCCCTTTTAAGGAGGAAGTAGCTTTTGTAAGCTTAGCTAGAAAATATAGGTTATTTTTAAATAGGGTGTGTAGAGTTAGAGGGACTGAGAATTCAGAAATAAAAAGAAGTATGTTGGATTTTTCTTTTTATCAAAAAGAGTTAGAGGAAACAAAATTAGTGATAGAAAAAGATCGTCATATATACACACAAGAATATGTAAATTTAACTAAGGATTTTTATCTAAAAATGTGATAAACATTAGTTATATAAAAAACTTACTATCCAGTAACATTTTCTGGATTGTATCCCAAATAAGGAACCTTTTTTTCTTTAAATTCAATACCATATTGCTCTAATTCTTTTAAAATTGGAGCATATACTTCTTTAGTAATTGGTAGCTGAACTCCTGGAGTGGTAATCTCCTTATTAAGTATTTTTAGAGTAGCAATAGCAACTGGTAATCCAACAGTTTTTGCCATAGCTGTAAATGTTTGATTTTCTCCCTTTACAACTAAACTACTTTCTATCTGGTGTTTTTCACCATTTAACTCATACCCAAATTTATGATGCATAACAATCATATCTTTTTCTTCCTCCTCTAGGGTCCAAGAGTCGGACAATATTTTTTGCAACATCTGGGCTGGTGTAGCATTGCTTAATCCTATTTTTTTTGTTTCACTAAAAAGATCCAATTCTACAAGTTTATCCCAAACGATGTCATCTTGGTCAATTTTTAGGTAAGATCTTAATTTCAATTCAACAGAATCGTTAGGGGAATAGGCTAAAAATAAATTCACAAAATCTCGATATGTCATGTTTTCAGAGTCTTCTATGGTATAGCTATCGTCTGTCATACCCAATTGAATAAAAATATTCCAAGCTCTAGAAAACCCTACTTTTCTGATGGTTCCTCTATACATGGTGCGAATGTCTTCTAGGCCATAAATACTTCTATATTTTAGAGAATCTCTATTAGCATAAGCTTCAAATTTACCATTGCCATTTAAGCTTAAGAATTCTGTTCTTCTAAATAATTTATGATAAGGAATATACTTATAAGTACCTTCTTGAATAAACATTGCAGCTCCTCCTTGACCAGCTAATACAACATTTCTTGGGTTCCAAGTAAATTTATAGTTCCATAGGTTATTATCACTTTCTGGTGCTACCAAACCACCTGTAAAAGACTCAAAAAGTATCATTTTTGCACCTAGATCACTAATTCTATGAATTACTTCCATAGCACTCATGTGATCGATACCTGGGTCTACCCCAATTTCATTCATAAATACCAATCCTTTTTTTTCAGCCTGGCTATTTAATGCTTTCATTTCTGGAGAAATATATGAGGCAGTAACCATATGTTTTTCGAAATAGAGACAATCTTTAGCTACTTCAATATGAAACCTAGCCGGTAACATGGATACTACGATATCAGCTTTTTGTATTTCCTCTCTTCGTTGAGTTTTATTAAAAACATCAAATTGAAGTGCGGAAGAGTTAGGATGATTTCTAGCACTAGTCTTTGCATTCTCTAAAGAAATATCTGCAATGGTAATGTGTAACTTTTCAGCTGTTGATTTTTTTTGAAGGTAGTCTGTTAAGTACGAGCAAGATTTTCCAGCTCCAATAACTAGGATATTTCTCATTATAGAATTATGTTTATTTTTGATTGATCATACAACGAATTTAAAAAAAAATAGACTGAGTTAACTTCTTTTCACAATTAGATATGAACAAAAATTTAGCAATTACATGCATCTTTGGATTAATAGCTATTATACTTGGAGCTTTTACCACGCACGGATTACAGGATGTATTAACTACAAGAGAAATGAGTAGTTTAGAAACCGGTATTCGATATCAAATATATCATGTCATAGTTTTACTATTTGTAAATACATATTCCTCTTTTTCAAATAAATTAAAAAATTATGTGAGTTATGTTTTTTTCTTTGGTATGGTATTATTCTCAGGATCTATTTATGCGATTCATATATTTAATTACCCTGTAAAAAGTATCTGGTTTGTGACACCAATGGGAGGGCTTTTATTCATGATTGGTTGGTTATTAATGATTCATTTTTTTCTTTTCAGAGTAATCAACAAAAAAAGTGAATAAAATAATAACTGATTCTATCTTGTTTTAAAATTATGTTTAATTTTACTTAAAGTTTAAACCAACAAAAATTATTGATATGATAGATATAAATACGAAAACGATTTCGTTAAATAGTCTAGGAATAAATAGTTCAACAGTCCATTATCAACTAACATCAAATGAATTACATTCAATAATACTTCAAAAAAAACAAGGAAAAGAATCTAATCTTGGAGCGATTGCAATTAACACTGGAGAGTTTACAGGAAGATCACCAAAAGACCGCTTCATAGTAAAAGATGATGTTACTAAAGATCAGGTCTGGTGGGGAGCTATTAATATTCCTTTCAGCACAGATAACTTTAATAAGTTATATGTCAAGGTAGTTTCATATCTATCAGAAAAAGAAATTTTTGTAAGAGATAGTTATGCCTGTGCAGATCC
>ERZ651776.5074-NODE-5074-length-11632-cov-9.284206_pt1 | contig 11632 bp, 19 predicted proteins | sample MGYA00514761_ERZ651776 | MGnify/ENA metagenome assembly ERZ651776 | reverse complement strand
GTCTTCTCACACACTAGGTACTCTGCACCCTTGAGAATTGGGAAATGTCGGCGTTCAATTGATATAGGTTGGGGTCCCGGGAAGTAATCCTTACTCTTCCAACAGGTGTGTATATAATTCACGACGTGTTTGTAAAGTGGTGAATTATTACAGATAGACATATTTTTATTTGTATATATAACTTTAATTAACTTTTACACCAGCGGCGTTTAAGATATTACTTACACATTCATGTGTGTATGTTAAAGTTAACTTAGATGCTGAAAATGCATTTATTCGTACACCCTGTTCTTTGAATTTTTCAAACATTTTGGGATATATTTTCCAATTTCCAGTTTTTCTATCTTTGATACTCTTGAGGGTGTTTTTGGTGTTCATCATCCAACAGCGCGCAGTCGTGTGATTAACCTGGTAAATGTTTTGAGATATTTTATTACCCACACTTGTATCAAACGCGAGACCCATTTGTTCAACCGGTTCCGTAGACTCACTCCGAACTTTTGATTTAAAAACGTCCCAATCTATACCCTCCTTTACACCTGGAAAGACCAAACACCCAACTCCTTCATGTGCTTCAAAACACTGTGCAATAGAATTTTCATCGACACCAATTCCAAAATCAATAAACAGTATACGATCATGACTTTTCATATACTTCTGAACCATCTCCGCCTTTTCGTAAGGGTCATCATTCACAAAGACAATCTCATTGTTAATTTGTTTTTGGAGACATGTTATATTGAGACGTAAAATAGAGTGGAGAGTTTTAACACTACAAGACTTGGACCTCGTAGTTATAATAGTCACAAAATTCATATTTCTACATATACCCTAAGCCTTAAGCCTGTCATTTAAGCATCCACTAAATGGTAAATTCCCAACGTGACCCAGTGTGGTGTTTACATCTGCATAGATTTTACCATCGGCCTGTTGCCAACGGCGACAAAATGCGTAATCTTCTGAGAGGTACCTCCGATTTACGGGATCTATCATACAGTCAAAGGCTGCGTGATAGTCGTCAAAATCCCTATTTTGGTGATCATTCTTACACCAAAGTTCTGGAAACTTCTCCTCTAGGGTCTTAAACACTGAGCGTTTAATAACCATAAAACCTGTGGGTCCATCGAGAATTTCTATAAATCCATTGGTGATGGGACGGTTTTGAGCTCCAAAGTTGATTACGAGGCTTGAAGACAGCATAGACATATCCCTGTCATCCCCATTCTTCACGGCGTTGGCGGCTTGATCCCACATCACAACCTTCTTGGGGTAGCATGCGACGGAGAGATCGTGACCAGACTTAACAAGGCGGACTACGGATGCCGGATCAAAGTGAATATCGGCATCGATAAACATAAAATATTCACAATCCGTTTTCTGCATAAAGCGTCCCACGGATACATTACGGGCGCGGTGTACGAGTGATTCGTTTTCGGTTGTGTCGAGATATAACTGAATACCTTCTTTTATTAAAAGAACCTGAAGTTTAATAATACTAGACATATACTTTTCTAAACATAGCCCACCATAACATGGTGTGGCGAGAAACAACTTGGTCATTTTTTATTTTAGACCTTTAACCTCTAAGTGTTTTTTTATGATGACCTCAATTTTGTTTAATGTCGGTATAGATACCGAGCACTTCTCACACATCTCCGCCTTTGTAACTTTATTTCCAAAAACTATATGGATAATCGCGGATGCAATACTATTGGGTGTTTTGCTCATAAGATCTACACAATCCTCTGTTGCATTACACATCCTATTACATTGAAGTCTTTGATCCCGTGTAACATCAAAAGAGTTTAGTAAACGATTCATCACGTCGAAGGCTTTCGTCACATAGTTCTTCTCGGTTTTTCCCGATATAACATCTTGGAACATTTGGGTTGTCCGACTGATATCCTTTGATTGAATTCCGAACATATCGGCAATTTCCTTCGTGGTCCTCGGGAACTGAGCAAGACGGCACGCGTACAAAACGCAGTTCGCCTTTATCCCCAAACGCACTGCACCACGGGTAAGTTTTTGAGTGTTGAATTTTTTGTACATCATCTTGGCATCTTTGAGTATCGAATCTGGTAATGTATAACACGCCTCGTCGATGTCCTTATACGCGTGAAAAAGAGAACGGTCTTTGTGGTTCATAGACATATGAAAGTTAATTTTAGCCATACGTTTGTTTTCGTATGTTGAAGATCGCTGCGTTGAAATAACAGTTCCCTTCCCCCAATTTTGTGAAAAGAGCTCTGGGTTTGGGTTAGGATTACCACACCTGGATGGATCATTTACCTTTCCATCGTCCGTCATCCCGCTCGTCCATTCTGCGGTATCATCGATAAACCTGTCATCTACAAGCCCACATTCAGAACAGGTTGGTAAACCCTCGGGTGAAATAATTTTAGTACCTGAGCACTCACGGCATATATGTATGTTAGCTGGCTTTTCTTCGGTTTGTTTTGGTAATAATGAATCTACTTGAGTCCAGATAGCTGCCAGCATCTTTTTTAGACTATAAATTTTTTTTTGATTTTTAAAAAACGCGTTTACAGACTTAGGCTTTTTACGTGCATTTCTATTAAGTCCACCGTTTCTTTAAAACTTTTACCCCCTGAAGTTGATGGTTTCCATCCCGCCCATTCTTTATCAATTATCTCATGCCCGGGTGGTGGGGAACCCTGTATTTCACTGTCTGATACGATGAAATCATCTAAATCGGATCCAGATTGGCCCTCGTCGTATATGTCACTGTCGGTGTCTTCGATGTCAATCTCGGAATAATAAGCAAACATATCAGTACCAAGGGATTTCATTTCCAGATCCTTAAATGTCGTGCCACTTGGGTAGTGCTCCATGAGACTCTCGAAGGGTGCGGGTGACAGTTCCCCGTCGTCTATTCTGTAGACACAAGCGGACTTATAAATAAGTTCAGTTGGATTGAGGTACCTGACCCCGAGAGTCAGGCCGGTGTTCATTCCAACGACACCGTACATTTGGTCTTCAACACCGTCTTCATTTACAAATAGTTTAACTATATCGTTTTCGTTTATTTCGGATGGTACAATCATACTTAGAGTTTTCTCACAAAAAATAATCAGGGATAATATCACAGATGAAAGTTATTATTTACTCGAAGGAAGGATGTCAGTATTGCGACCACGCGGTGACCCTCAGTGAGGCAGAGGGTCTCGAATACGAAAAGATTTTGATAGAAAAGGAGGAACTAAAAAAATTATGTGGTGGCAGTATCGATTCCTACCCTCAAATATTTATTGACGGACGTCATATCGGAAACTACTTTGAATACCAAGAATACATTGAAGATGAATACGAACCCATCCTAGCATCAACCCTCGATAGATTTACTGTCTTTCCCCTGAAGTATCCTGAGCTCTGGGAACTCTACAAGAAGGCTCAAATGTCCAACTGGACAGCGGAAGAGGTAGATCTGTCTAGTGACATGGAAGACTGGAAAAATTTAAACGATAATGAAAAGAAATTCATCAAGTACATCCTGGCATTCTTCGCTGGTTCCGATGGAATTGTTTTTGAGAATATCAATAACAATTTCGCCGATGAGGTACAAATCTCTGAGGCCCGTTCATTCTATGCATACCAATGCCACAATGAAATGGTCCACGGGGAGACGTACTCTAAACTGATAGACAAATACATCAAAGATTCTACTGAGAAAAAACACCTCTTCGAGGCTATACAAACCGTCCCCTGTATTCAAAAAAAGGCCAACTGGGCCCTAAAATGGTTCGATACCAAGTCCCGAACCTTCGCCGAGCGCCTCTTCGCATTTGCCTGTGTAGAGGGAATCTTCTTTTCTGGGAGTTTCTGTGCCATCTACTGGCTCAAGAAACGGGGCCTAATGCCTGGCCTGTGCTTCTCGAATGAACTTATTTCTAGGGATGAGGGCCTCCACCAGGAGTTTGCTGTGGAACTTTTCAAACTTTTGAGAAACAAACCCTCCACTGAGGTTATTCACTCCATAGTTAGAGAGGCTGTGGAAATTGAAAAGGGGTTCATTTTGGATGCCCTTCCCTGTAACCTCATAGGAATGAACTCTGAGAAGATGTCCGAGTACATCGAGTATGTTTCGGATCGCCTTCTCAAGCAGATTGGACAGCCTACACTTTGGGGTTCTAAGAACCCCTTCGATTTTATGGAAAATATCAGCCTGGATGGAAAAACCAACTTCTTCGAGAAGAGGGTAGGAGACTACGGAAAGATGGATGACACCTCGGATGATATTGGGTTTGATGAAGAGTTTTAATTAGTACATTGTTCCGTCAGAGTCAAGGGCATGGGACTCGAGATTTCGACCACTGTCAATTAGGTCTATACTTGGTTCACCAAAATCGGGTTCTGGGGATGGAGCGTCAACCATGGGAACTGGTGCTGCGACAGAAACCTTTGTTCCCTTCTTACCACCACACCCACACCCTGATTTCTTCTTACCACCCTCCTTTTTCACGTTCATCATAGCCCAAACGATGAGAGTGAAAACGATCGTGTGAACAACGAGACCAAATGTAGATGGACATCCATTTGGTGTTGCGATGCTTGGACCAAGTACTCGCCTGACGAGGCGGAAAGTTTCAGGGTTGGCAATGACAAAGAATGTAAGACCAGAAATTATAGAAATTATAAATTTGTCCTCCTGTTTCTTACCATTGCACCCACAGCCACAGTCTTTAAAGAGACCCATTATACTTTTGATATATGTCAACAAAAAAACTTACTTAAAGTCGAGCCCCCTAAGATAGATATAACCAACCAACAATGTCGCTCTCTATTCAACAAATCTCCGAACTTTCCCCCGCTTCCGTGGGCTTCTCGAACCTCCGTAAGAACAAAAATGGCGGTAAAACTGTCTACCTAAATGCCGGCGGCAACAAAAAATGCTATCTTCAACTCCCCTTCATGCGTTCCCCCTTCGGTCTCAGTGCCTTTACTGACGAGGGAACTGGGCGCACGACTTACTCTCTCGATCTCTCATTTGACCCTGATAATGAGCAGGCTATGGAGGTACACAAGACGCTCTCCGAGCTCGACAACATCATCGTCAACACCGTTGCCAAGAACTCTAAGGAGTGGCTCGGTAAGGAGTTCAACGTCGCGGTTCTCAAAGAGGCCCTCTACAAGCCAATGGTTCGCCCAGGTAAGGAGCAGTACCCCTCTACCATGAAGCTGAAGATTACGACCAAACCCGATGGCACCTTTGTCCCGGAGGCCTACACTATGCAGCGTGAGCCTACGACGGTCGACGCCATCGAGAAGGGTCAGAAGGTTATGTGTATCATCGACCTCAGCAGCATCTGGTTCATCGATAACAAGTTCGGTGTGACCATGAGGCTCAACCAATGCCTCTTGGAGCAGTCTACGAAGCTTCCGTCCTTCGCCTTCCAGGGCCTCGACCTCCCAGGCCCCGAGGAGGAGGTTGACGAGGAGGAGGTTGATGAGGAGGTTGACGCGTAAGATTCCCTTTCAAAAAAAATAAAAAAATCCAGTCCCTATTGGTAAGAAGAAAAAACTTCTTACGAATAAGTAAGAATGTCCAACATAGAGAAAAATCTCATAAAGATTCTTCGGGGGAAAAAGGGGTGTTCACCTCGAAGTTATTTACCTTCAACCAAAAAGGTTGGATCTGGGGAGTATGGAAATGTATTCAAGGGGAACGTGAATGGAGAAGGTAAGAGATATGTAGCCTACAAGGAAATTAAGTTACCCGAAAATAATGTAACCCTAGCTGAATTGCAGAACTATATCAAACAAAATCCAGCTCGGATGGAATTCACCATTGCGAAAAAGTTGAAGGGCTTCGGTGTTCCAGAAAATTACATATACAAGAAGTGTGCTGATAAACTCATCATCTATATGGAGTATATTGATGGTGTAGAATTAAGAAACTGGTGGAATACCAACCCAACATTAGAACAACAAAAGTCTCTTATAGTTCAAATTATTTACAATCTCTACAGGATCCATAGAAAATATCCAAAATTCAGACACCACGATCTTCATGGAGGCAACATTTTGATAAAAAAGGTACCCGAAAAGAATATCAAAGTTGAGCTAAACAATAAAACGTATACAATTTCGAATGGTGGTATCGAGGCCGTGATGATTGATTTTGGATTTTCACTCTTCCCTCGTATAAAAAACCCTTTGATAAACGACAACTACTTCAAAAACATTGGAATTTCGAGAAACTCTCACAAACTATACGATGTACACCTTTTCTTAAACAGCCTTTACGGTATGACCACACGATCGAAAAACCCAGAAGTGAAGAATTTTATTAACTCCCTCCTACCACCCATGTATTTGGGTGCCAAAAGTACGGTTCTCAAAAAATTTAGATTGATTGGCACCGACCGTAAAAATATCGCTCACACCTTTTACCTACCAGGGTTTGAAAAGATTTTATCTAAACCCTTCCTCACTGGTGAAACCAAGGCTTTACCCCTACCAAAGCCGCGAAAATTTGTGCGACCCCAGATTGTTCCGAAAAGGAAATCTAAGACACCAATCAATAAGGCGGCTGCATATGCGAGGGCGGTGGCTGTTATGAAAAAACAACGGGAAGTCGCACCCCCCAAGCTAATCCCCCGCAGACAGAGATGATTAAAGTATGATCTTGAATGTGCGCGTAGTGCCCTCATCAACCTGAGAAAGTATCTTAAACTTTGGGGTCTTTAGGAGCTTCACCCCACCCTTAGTCATGAATGATTTCATCCGTTCAACTTCACCACGTGGCATTTTCCTGGTGTATTTGAGCGTGACATTCTTAGTTCCAATAGTAAAGACGGTTGAGGACATTTAACATTTACCAACAATAAAATGCTATTTACGAAACCACGGGTGGGTGAATTCGTAAGCAGGTGTACTGCTGAATGAAGTGATTGAAATTATAAACCACGGAGAACTTGAATGGAAAGTGCGAGAACTAGTGCATCGCCCATTGTTTTAATTGGTCTGAGCACCGAGATATGCTTCACGAGTGAGCGGTTCCAGGCTATGCGGAGAAAGAAGGTACTAATGAGGACGGTGAGCACAAACACTAAAAGTTCTGTGACTACCTCGGATCGCGTCTTAGATTTGGAGACTTCTTGAATCATTTATTAATAGTCTATATTTTTTTCTACCCTGAATATAAATGACGGTGCCATTAAGTGGGTCTGAACCTACTTTCACAACCCGTCGTTGGGGTACCGCGAAGGGTGTGGGAAATAACAACTGCTACGCCTATGCTGTCGGTGACTATGAAGCCTACCGTTGGCAGAAATCTATACCAGGGGATAGATCTGGGTTATCCAACGGAAACCATAATTATACTCACTGTACAGATTTACCGAAACGCGTTATTTCGGATAACCCCAAAAAGGTCTACAAGGTTAATGGTGACACGAAGTGTAAGAAGGGGTACTACAAGGTTATGATGTTTGTTTCACCTGGGAGGCCCACAAATTACATTCGTCAAGGTGATTTTCACTTTTACAAACAACACGGGGTTGTGGAATACAAGATAAAACCGGGTGATACTGTAAAGTCCGTGGCTAAATTCTTCAACATCCCAGAATCGAGGGTGAAGAGGGCTGGTAAATTTAAAGTGGGTAAGCGTATTGTATTCAAAGCAAATGTATTCAGTCACAAGCGTGGTTGGGCTACGGGTCCACTTCTGACTGATGCAAAGGGTAAGGTAATCAAAGATCCCCGCAAAGCTTCCAAGAACTATCCTGGGTTGAACTACGAGAAGTACTGTAGTTCATTCTGTGTCAAAAATTCCGGAATCAAAGTCGGAAAGACTCATCCCAAGGTCCGATAGAATGCTATCCAAATCCATTAAATTTTCGACACCATCGAAAGATAGGTCAAAAAGATCTACAACTTCCATCGTGGTATTTTCATTCAATGACACAGTATTTGACACTGCTGTATGATTGTTCTGTACTGTGACTGTAATTTTAAACTGTGAGGCATCAAACACTTTTCTACATACCGGGCATGTATTTTTACCTTTATTTTTCCATCCCTGTAGACAGTGGGAATGAAACATATGTCCGCAGCGCGTCGGGGGATTTGCCCGAGTCGACTTGACTTCATTCAGACATATGGAGCATGTTGACATTCTACAGTATGAGTTTAAAGTTTTTTTCTAAATTTAGCTCAGTTAGTAAATTTTCGATGCGTTGATCAGTGGTTTGTTGCAGTCATTGCAGTTCTTCTTTCCCTGTTCATCTTGAATTTTGGTGAGCATCTCTGGTCCAGACTTTTGGAGGAGTTGCCTGTAAGAATAATTATCCTCGAATGAGATGTTGTTTTGTTTCATCACATAGTTGTTGAGGAGTTGGGCTGACGTGTTTATTGTGAAGCATCGACCATCGGCCATGCCAAGTCGTTGAGACATCTTTTATTAAAATACACCTAGAAATTAATTTGTCTATTCGTTATTGTTCTCATCCAAGAATTAAACCCCTTCTCTCTCAGTAACCTCACAAATGGGTCACACCTGTACCCCAAGAAAATGTCAAATACATCCGTCTCAACAGTTGGAGAAACCCTAATTTTTGAATTTTCATTTATATGTTGGTTAATTATGTTGTATCCAAATGCAATCTCCTTTAGGGTCTCCGCCCCTGTAATTATAATCTTCCCTGTACTGAATATACTACACGTAATTTCCTTCATCTCTTGGGAAGGTTTGAATTTGATTTTGACCGCCGAATATCGGTCTGGTTCAAATGATACTTTGAAAATGTCATTATACTCTTCAAACCAATTAGAAACCTCTATGAGATTGATGTTATAGTTCAAACTGAAGTTTGAATTGATCATCACGACCCTGAAAGATTCCACGGGGATAGTGTTTGACATACCCAAAAAGGTTTTGAAAATGTGGGACAACTGTGTAATAATTCTTTTACAATCAAAGAGATCACAGCACCCAGCAACTTGGATACTCCCATTTGGAAAAACCTTTACAGATTTGGTACTGTAGGTGTCGTGGTAGGTGAGTGTAACCTGATTGTAAAATGTGGTCGGTTTCAACTTCCATTCAAAGCCCTCCATCTTCGATCCCTGCCTCTTCAGTTTATACGTACCAATTCGTTGAAAAGTTTCGCGCAATGTTTTAATGTCAATATCTTGTACAAAACTTGAAACCATCGTGATTGTAGTGATTTTCAACCACGAGGGTTTATACTCCTCCACAATTTCATTTCTGAAATTATCTATGGTGAGGAGATAGGAAAAACTATCGTTTGCGATTGAAGAGAACATACTTTCTGTAAAGTATTTAACCACTTAGGTGTTTAAAGACAATAAACATCTTTAAATTAAATGACCTCATTTATCAAGAACGCTAGACACATTCATGATATAGAGACTGACCTTTCGTACGTTGAAATACAGTACAAACGTTATGTAAAATCTTCACATGGGTATGTAACGTTCACAGATTATCTAAACACCGAGCCCATCGCTGATTGGGTATCCCTACAATCTAATACAAATTCTATTCGCTACGACAAGTTTTTGGATACGATGGTTTCTAAGACGGTCGAGGTTCTACAGAGGATGTCCGAGCTAATGATGGAAAATATCCTCGTATACGAACACTCTGACGAAACCTACATCCGTATTGTACACGCAATTAAAATTTTAGATCCGACATTTCAACCACCCCGTATAAATAAGGAGAGTACTTGGCAAGTGGAATTTATGAAAAATATATGTAGTACGATTATCGATGACGTCATTCAGAATTGTATAAACAAATCACGACTGATGCACTTTTTTAACGTTTTGAGTATAATAGAGCTACAGATACAATAAACAGGAAACACAAACAAGACGCGAACGCCGTGTTTCTTTCATCCTCTATTTTCTCCTCAATCTTAATCTCCGCCTTTTCAACCACCCCACAGTCAATATTTCTGCGTGGATGTATGGCTTCGAATGAATCGCCCGGTTCGGATTGAGATTCACATAGCCCAGTCGTACAATATACACTTTGTTTCTTTCCACAAGCTCCACGAACTGGGGTTACTTTCGCAAAATCTCTATGTTCACCCACCTGTCTAACACCTCCTGGAAGGGAGAAATCGTGTGTGACAAATGGATTTACATCGTCAATTGTATCTTGGTCACTGAGCATAAACTCACTCATTATACAACTACTTGAGATTATATTTTTTTGTAACCATTTTAGATTTATGTTCGTTCCACATTTGATCCAAATCTACATTCAACATGTGTGCCAGTTGAAACAAATAACTAAATACATCTCCCATTTCCATCATTACATCTGTCCCCCTCTCCTTTTTCAAATTCATTTTTTTGAATGTTTTCTTATGCTGCCTAATGGCTGATGCCAGTTCACCGACTTCCTCTGTTAAGAGGAGCCACACGGTATCAATAGCTGCTCGATCCCATCCCTTGGATCTACACACTTTTTCAGTTTCTAATTTATAGTAGTTGAGACTCATCACTTATCATACCTGAGACTCCAATCTTTAATTGATTCCAATTTTGTTATTGTAATCAATTTTTTTACCCACCGTACTCGTATTCAGGGGTTGATCAATGGGGGTGGTAACCGTATCAATGTCGCGATTGTAGGCGATGTATTGAGAAACACCAGTCTGGATCTGTGTAACCGATATGTTGATCACACGGGTGTTCATTAACTTAACCTGTTCGTTTACTCGAGTGTTATGATCACCAGAGTTGTTGATGAATACAGTGCGCATGATCGCGTAAAGGTCATCGGGGTTTTGGTAGTCTATAGCGATACCCGTTTTATTTTTGAATGTCTGACGAATCCCACGCTGGAGAAGATTTTTGTTGAAGTCTGAAAAAAAGAGGGTGTTTAGTGGAGTCTCACATTGCTTGAGGGAATCGAGGTGCAGATTATCACACATTTAATATAACACCCGAAAAAAAATTATCAGTAGATATTAAATGCTTAACTACGCTGACTTCAAAGAAGTCTACGCCAACAAACCAAAAAACAATGAAAAAATTACATGTAAACCCCCAGACTGCTTTGTTGGATCCTATGCCCCTGTAGCCAAAGCTGGTGAAACTGGTTCATTTTTCGTCAACACCTACCTTCTCCAACCCAACCGTAAAATGGAGGTTGCTGGACCAGTCCCCGTCCGGAGCAAGGATCTCGAGTGTGGGAAGTAGGTTAAAAATAAAAGTGGAATAAAAAGTATATGAGGGTCACTAAACGCTCAGGTCGTATTGAGGATATGAAGTTTGATAGCATCACCAATAGGATCAAGAACTTAACGTACGGACTTTCCGAAACTTGTGACTCCACAAAAGTTGCACAACAGGTATTCTCATCCCTCTACGATGGCATCACCACCCAAGAAATTGACACTCTCTCTGCTGAGATTTGCGTCGGCATGATCACCTCAGACCCAGACTATGAAACACTGGCCACCAGGATTATTGCCAGTAATATCCAGAAGGTTTGTCCAAACAATTTCCACATCGCCATGAAGAAACTCCAGAAGGCTGGGATTGTTACAGATGAAGTTGTAGACGTTGCCCTAAAGGTCAAAGATGATATCAAGACTGAGAGGGACTTTGACTTTGGGTACTTTGGTAT
>ERZ651776.5073-NODE-5073-length-11635-cov-4.328257_pt1 | contig 11635 bp, 13 predicted proteins | sample MGYA00514761_ERZ651776 | MGnify/ENA metagenome assembly ERZ651776 | reverse complement strand
CGGTCTTGGTCGGTCCAGACAGGAGCGCGACATACAACAGCTTCAGCAACAGCAGCAACTACAGCAGCGCTACGACGCCGGAAACGTCTCCTACGTGCAGGGTCCCTCCATGGGCGAGAAGATTGCCGGCATGGGCGACGAAGCCAAGCGCAGATTTAGCAACTTTGTGAGAAAGTTCAACAGCAAGAACAGTAACGGAGGAGGGGCTCACCAGCACGAGACCCAGGGTTTGCTAGACGAGGAGGAGAGCGTCACGTTCAGTCCCATGGGGAGAGCTAGTGACGGGGGCATGGAGATGGGAGCGATTCAAAGGAACACCGGCGGAAATAATAAGAGTAACAGCAGCAGCAGCATGAACAGCGCCCATGACGCGCATAACAAGAAGGACAAGTAATATGCAACATCTAACCCCGACACGTTTTTAGCAAATACCACCGCGCTCTTATCGTTTTTCATACCGTTTCTTCTTGACAACAAACAAACTACTTTTCTATTCCCTTTTCAAATCACTCCTCCTGTGACCCTCCCAAAATCTCACAAAGGCCCCGCCATCCATACTGCTGATAATTCCGAACCATGCCACGAGCACAATCCCCATGACAAAGCACCAAATAACCGACACATCTCCCATGTTCGCAAAATCAGACTCCGGACTGCTGAACATCTTCGCCTGGCCAAAAAATACACCGGCTTTCCCATGTAACAGCCCCTCGCATCTGAGCGCTCCGCAGTAGTTTTCTATAAAATCATGGTCAGCAGAGGAGGAAGAGGAGAAGCACGTTGAGAGTGTTTCTCGGCAGAGCGAGTTCAAGGCTTTCATTTTTTTATCTGAGCAACCAGGCGGAGGAGGGGGCGGGGCGGGGTCGTACAGGGAGTCGGGGGGTGAGGGGGGTGGGAGAAAAGAAGGAGAGGTCGATATTCCCAATGAGAACATTTCGTAATAGTCTGACACACACACCGACTTCTTTGCCTCATTTTTGTTTTCACTATCTTTGCTCATGCCAACCTTATCATTCTCGTCCGGATTGACATCGCCATTACTATGATAAAGGTGCAAATGCCTGTCCAAATAAGCCTCACGCTTAAATTTTTTACCGCAAATACCACAAGTGCATTCCCTGTGGAGGAGCAAGGAAAAAGAGGAGGGAGCGCAAAATAAGGCACAACAGGAATGATGATGCGAGATATAGATTAGAGCAGAGGAGGGAGAGAACAACAGAAGGAGGTGTTAGACGACAGAACAGAGGCTGGCAATTTAAGATTTGTTGGCGTGCACTCACTGGTTCACGGAGTTGCTGCTACGGGAAACAGTAGTTGAAGACTTGTCATTATTCTTCCTCTCGGAGGTGACCTTCGTTAGCTCATGCGCGAAGAAAACGTCAAACTCGGGGAGAAAAGGGCAGCTCGACGGCGGAGAGGCAGCCGTTATCACCTCTGCAAACCTTTCGAGCGTAAAGCCTTTCGACAGCTCTGCCTTGGCAGCTGGAGACGGAGAAAGATTCGGAAGAATGTGCTCGAAAAGATGCGATCGCACCATGCGAGACCGGGAACGGGAGCATTTTGCGGGTTCTGAAACGTGAGCTGAGCCTTCTCTTCCCTCCTCGGAGCTGTCGTCCGCTGAGCCGAAGCTTCGTTCAGCCATGTTGTCGGGGATATTGAGAATAATACTACAGAGGGGAACTAGGATGGATGTCACTAAGGGAGGCCAAGGAAAATAAGTGGAAATGCTACAGTGGAATCATCAATTTGTTAAAGTTCCATGATCTTTTTTTCGATGTCGGTGTTCGCACGTGGTTCGGACGATGTATTCATTAGTTTTTCTTGATTACAAGCAAATTTGTGCTGTAAATGAAAATAGCACAGTAAAAAAAAAGGCTCGGCTAAAATTACCACGTATATTGTTTTAGAGGCAATAAACTATTATTTAATTTCGTTTTACTTTCTTTTCGGTTTCATATGTTTTACGATGAAGTTGAGGGTGTCGAAGGAGGAGGCGGTGGCATCAGAGAGGAAGGAGCCTCGGCATCGTCGGGGGAATCACATGTAGGGGTACTAAATTCGCCGCCAGCAGTGTCGTCCTTCAAATTTCCCTGTTTTATCTCCTCGCCGACAGGTTTACCTCCCGCTTCCTCTTTCTGGAGATTCTCGAGCTCAACTATTGTCTTCTCCAGCTCCAAGACCTTGTTCTATTCAGCAAACAAATTAGTGTTAGGAATTGCATACTATTTCATTTTCTTATTCCAAAGCATACTTCAGCTGAAGTTACGGATGTCCGCTCACCTCCTTTTCCATGAGCTCAACTTTTTGCCTTAAGTCTCTGTTTTCCTTTTCCAGCGCCTCAATTTTCCTTCGATCGAGGTTAGTCTTTTGTCTAAGCATGGCCGCAACGTACTCTGGCGACGAGTTGTTCTCATCTACCTCCCCGAAGGACTTTGTACAGTCAAACCCGAATTTGATGGAGGAACGGGGGGAGTTCGAGCGGGAGAATGATATCCTAGTCGGCATGGATAGACGGCGGGCAGCATTGGTCGGAGATTTGCGAAGGATATTGCTGGAATTTTTGCCCCGGTGAAGCAAAATGGGAGGGCGAGTGAAATTGACACGGTTTTTGTTGGTGTTAATTTTGGTACGCCCATTTGTACGTGTGTTTTGGAGTCGCGAAGCTAATTAACTCACCTGAACCAACTACCCCCCCTATTCATTCTATTCACAGCATCTCTTTCCGACAAGGGTCTCGGAATGCCATCTCCATTATTATTGCTACTTCTCCGTGAGGGGAGGGAAAAAGTGAAGCTACTACGTTTGCGAGGCGGCTCTGACTGGGACCGGAAAGAACGACCATTCGCACCAAATACCGAATCCTTAGAACGACGACGCCCGTCAATACCGAGAGCACCCAGGTTCTTGGTGTTTTCTGAGTCGAGAGTTTCCTCAGTTATGCCGAGAACATCCATAGCCTGAAGGCACGAAAAAAAGAGAGCGTCGTGTGTTGTTAGCACGTGCGCGCAGCCCTCTCAGAATGCTCCCAGCACATACACATGTTCGCGCTCTCTCTCACCTTCTTTCTATCAAGCCTTGCCTTATCATACCCCAGGACCAACTCAGCCTTGCTATTACTCCGCCCTTTCACTGGTGGCGCCGGCATTTCCCTGAGCAATTTTTCTGCGATTAATAAATCTTCCTCAGACACACCAAGCTGGCGCAGTGACTTTGCCCTCGCCATCTCTGAGGCTGTCAGGCCAAATTTCTGCATGAAGAGAGTCTCCTGTGACTTTTGGGTGGAGACATTTGGTGTGGCCATATTCTTGGGTGACGTTATTGAGTGGTCTGGATCGGAGGGGTCCTGCGAGTTAATTTGAAGAACCATGGTGGAGTAAAAAGATTGTAGAGATGAAAGAGGGACACACGGCACGGGATGGTCACGTGATGGTGGCCGAAGTTGAGGGTGAGGAAGGCTTGACCGGTATGCAGGAAGCTTTTCTTCTTTAGTGGATTGCTGAGTATGACTAGTCCAGAGTGCTGCTCGAAGGGTCGTCTTTAAGCCAAGGCTAAACTGCAAAGAGCTACAAAAGCTAAATGCAAAAAGTAAACACTGACAAAATGAAAATGGAACAAGACCATGGCAGTCATTGCACCCATCCAAGAAAATAAAATAACTTTGAACAACACCCGAAAAAAGAACTGACTTGGATCGGCGTAAAAAAAGTTGGGCAGAAACACTTCTGACCTCTCTTTTTCATTCGATCCTACTCTTCATTCCATCTCATTTATTCACCCAACCTATTACACAAACAAGTTATGCCACCACCGCCGATACCACCCCCGGCACCACCTACTGCACCTCCTACCGCTGAACAGATAAAAAAAGGCGTACAACTTGAGGGAAAGTTGAAGTATGTGAAATCAAGTAGCACCCGCTCTTTAGGGTCAAATAACAGAAGCAGTGAAGCACAAGATGACAGTTATGAGAGGGATAGCGAAGCGGAAAGTTTTTTCGGGAAACCATCGTCAGGATCAGTCGTGGAAGACCACTTAGTGCCACCTCCTCCAACTCATTCGCCTATCGCTGGGGGTTTGTTGAGACGAAACCACAACAACAACAACAACAACAACAACAACAACAACAACAACAACAATTTTAACAAGGACAACAATGTTCACATTAAGTTTGCGGATACCGTCGTCGTCGATGATGATTCAAACGCCCCTCCACCTCCAACAAAGCCGCCGAAACCTTTACATACACCCAGATCCATGGAGAACGAGTTTGATGCCTTTCAGAGTGAGGTGAACTTCCTCCTTTCTGCTGAGTCGAATTCCTACAAAATCCCCGTAGACCTCCAAATTTTCTCCGGGACATGGAACGTGAACGGAAAACTAGAGAGTGGGACAAAACTTATCCAGTGGCTAGAGTCTGGATTGACCGGGATGGTAGGGGAGCCTGACATCTTTGCCATCGGTCTGCAGGAGGTGATCGACTTGACTCCTGGCAATGTCCTTGCCGACAAGCTCATCGCGGGCGACCAATCTATCGGAGCAGAACGTGCCAAAGAGTGGGAAAGCATTTTGCTAGAAAGTTTGGAAACATTTTCATGCGTTCACGACTGCCATTATGAATTGTTGGCTCAGCAAAGTATGGTGGGTGTTTTGTTGATAATATTTGTCAAGAAGGAGATCAAATCGTACATAAGCAACGTTCAGTGTGTTTCGCTCCCCACCGGTGCGCTGGGACTGGCCAATAAGGGAGGTTGTCTCGTTTCGATGAAGTACATGAGCACGACCATGTGCTTTGTTAGTAGCCACTTTGCCGCACATCTGAGCAAAATCAAGGAGCGAAACTTTAACTTTCATCAGATTAGCAAGAGCAACATATTTGTGGATCACGACATGGTGCCATTCGCCCAGACTCAATGGAGGAAGCGACGGGTTTTAGATAAAATTGGCGGAACGGTAAAGCGAAGTAGTTTAGGGGGGATTGTGGTCAAGGGGGGGGGGGCAGTGGAGGAGGGGGTGGCGTCAACGAAGAAGTTGCAGAGGGAGGCAAATCTTCGTCCTCTGCCCCCACCTCCAAACCCTCCTCCGACGCCAAGCGCAATAACGGCGATAAAAGGTCTAAGAATGTCAAAACTAGCGGCAAGAATAGACCGAAGACCGCCAAGAGGCCGGCTTCCGCCCGAGGGCCTAATGACATTCACCGCTCCATTGCTAACATGGCCTCAGCATACCCTGCCATGTGGCGTTCTCTCTCCGAGAGAGGGACTCTTCGCAAGGGCGATAACTCCGAGTCTTCTCAGCCTACCAGGCTTCAGAGGCTTGAAAAGAGGCACTTCGATGAGAGAGAGGCTCGCCAGAAGTCAGAGTACAAGCGCCTCCTGCAGGACCGCCTCGTCAGCCTCCGCCGGAAGGACATCCTCGAGGCTAAAAAGCAGGTCCACCGCGCCCGTGGTGCGATGCATAATGAGAAGGTCCGTGGGATCAAGCTCAAGCAGCAGGCAGACGTCATGAGGAGGCAGTCAATCTCTTTCCGCCTTCGTCGCAAGACCCAAGCTGAGACCAGGATTCGAAAGCTCTACCTGAGTATGATCAAGAGCCTGCACGATACCAAGAGGGAGGCAGAGGTTGACGACAAAAGGTGAGGAAGAGGAATGGAACGCTCTGTGCAGTTATTTTCGCTGTTGTCAGGAAGTGACGACGACGACGACGACGGCGGCGGCGGCGGCGGCGACGATGATGATGATGACGACGACGGCGGCGGCGACGATGATGATGATGACGACGACGAAGCGGTTTGGTTTTGCCTAGTGCCTAACTAACTCTTCGCTTATTTTCACTTTCTCTATTTTATCTTTTGCGACTCAACTTAGGCGGCTGGAAAGCATGAAAACTGAAGGAGGTGCTCGCGCCCAAGCATTGGATGCATTCTTCGCCGAGAGACTGGCAATGGTGGAGAGGCACTTGGGAGAGTCATCACGAGAGAGGGACATGGAGACTCAGGCTCAAGAGGGGCAGATTAGGGAGCTGCTTCGGGAACTCAAAGAGGACAGCGCCGTCAGGATCGACCAGAAGCTTGAAAGAGCGAAGACGTTGGAAGAAGAGGAACTGAGGAGAGGAGCGGAAGCGACCTTGGCCCTTGCGCAGGTTATTGGGGTAGAGGATTGGGAGGGACTCTACAAGGAGAGATTCATGACGCCATTGATCAGCGAGGTAAACAGGGTCAAGAGGGAGATTGAGGGGGGAGGCGCTGGGAGAGCGGGAGATATGGAAGAAGATGGGGGGAGGGATGGGGAGGGATCGGAGGAGGGAATCGGAGGATTTGGGGGGATCGGCGGAATCGCCAAGGGGAGAGGGAAGACCAGGGGAAGGAGGAACCCTCGTAGCATCGGGAGAATGAAGGCGGATAAAGCCAGGGAAATCAGAAGGAAGCAGCTCAGGCAGGCTTATGGAACAGGAGTCGGAGTCAACTGAAGGGCTGCCTGAAGGGCTGAAGGGCTGAAGGGCTGAAGGGCTGAAGGCTGGTTTCAGAGACTGAGCACAGGCAAAAAAAGGTTGATGAATACTGTATCATTGGGATGGAAGGGGTATTAATTTAGACAGAGGCGTGAAAAAACGGCGCGTTTACAATACATATCTGGCATATCTAATTAGAACGACCTTCTCAGGGGAACGCAAACAAACATTATTAACCATGCGCTCCGACGTAGCTGTTGTCCTGCAACGGAAGTGGTCTCGTCAAATTTGTGGCAATTTCTTAGTTGCTAACTAGCTTTAAACACTGTCTGCTGTCTGTGTGTACCCTACTATTGTCGTCTCATCGATACAGGTTCTCACGACGAATCCAATCGTGCGTGGAGAGTTGGGGTCACTTTTCCATAGGTGAGAGAGGAAACTCGAACGTGTGATGATAGCGGGGTTGAGCTCAAAGGTTCGTCGTCAAGACCGATTTTGGGTTAAAACTAATCGAACTCCAGCGAATACGCTCATCCATTTCCGCTGCACTTTTTGTGTTCTGTGTGCAGAAAAAAGGCGTCTCCTCAAGGCCCTAACGTCGTCCACCACAAAGAAGAGCCTTCTTATCATCTCATCTCTCGCTTTCATATAGCGCTTTCTTATAGAGGGGGTTACTTTACTTTACTTTACCAACCAACCCGTTTCATTCGCAATCGTTTCCCATTGTGCAGACATAAAGATAGTGCGCACTTTTGGGATCCTCCGACAGGTTCATTTTTTCCCGCTCACCCCCTATGACAGGCTTCACAAGCTCAGTGCACTCAACACTCCAAGAGAAGTCCTCGTTGGAGAGGAAGGGGAGATTTGTTGACGGAGGAGATAGAGAAACAAGGATGAATTTCCCCGCTGGGCGAAGAACTCGGGAGACGTGACTTAAGTAGCTAGCGACTGCAAGGGAGTGAACAAGAAGTGAGAAACCAAGTTCGTTGTGAGCTTGTGTTTTCAACGATTTACACACAAGAGTGTGTGATAACAGCGCAGCAGCAATCCACTCACCCGCCCGTTCGCTTTCTTCGGTAGCCAACACAGTGTCCATGCAACCCTTATCAAGCACTCTGTCAAATGTCTCATCCTCAAACTCCATACTTCTACAATCCATAACCTGCCACTCGATACCCCCTCGCCCCTCTCCCATCTCTTCAATCATTCTTTCAATCAGTACAGCACTAATGTCTATGTTGTGAATCCTCTTGTATCCATCCTTCTCCATCTCAAGCGGTAGAGAAGAGTTGCCACACCCCACATGAAGGACAGAGTGAAGAGGGTAGACGTGGGATTGGATGTGGGACTTAAGACTGTTGTAATTTTGGTACCACTCGAGGGGCTCGGGATGTTCCGTGTAGCGGGTATCCCAATAGCTTGGTTTGTGGTAAGCTGGTTGCATTTTCAACGGGGGTTTTCCTTTTTGAAAAGAACAGGAGGACAAGGAATAACTCACTCAGAGTGAATCGAGGTAACGCTCGAGTAATGGAGACGGGTTGTTGCCCTCGTTTTCGTTTGAAGCTCTTCTCTATCGCCAGTCCTTTTTATCTTCTTAAATGGGTGCGTAAGAATATTGCGAGCACACAAGAAGAAAAGAGTTAAGTTTGACCCCCGTTAATGTTAGTTAGTTGTGTAATCTAGTGAGTGTTTCTTTTCCAATTCCCCTCCAGTCCATTTAAACCACTAATTATCAACATCCTCAGTACCCCCCCCATTTATTGCTGTGTCTAACTGCCTCGCCTCTTCAAGTGCCTTCCGTGGTGAACTGAGTTTGTTGTCGGGACTCAGATTGTTCGATGTGACAACGTCACTCTCGCAAGTTGTGGTTGTTGTCGCGTTCATCTCCTCCTCCCCCTTCGGACTGTAACTGGGCATTCCATCTCTTACCCATTGCTGGAGTACCCTGATGCTCCTCAACTTGACAAACCCTTCCATTTTGTTTGCAAAGAGAAAGATTCCGTAACTGTGGAGGAGACACTTATCCACATCCACGAAGCTCCCGGCGAACCTCATCCCGTCGAGGATGACAGAATAGAGCGACTTGACTTCCTTAACATAGCTTGTCAGCGCACCCCCAGAAAACGCACCCATGAAGAGAAATTGGGGCTTGATGGCCCTCTTGAGTTTGACTAAGTCAATCGTGCACGGCTCTGGTATGCCGGTGCTCATCAAATTGAACACTTCGGTGGGTTTCGCTGCTTCACCCGTGTCCTTTCGAAAGCAATTACGTATTGTCGGAATCACAAACTTGTTCACGAGCCCTGGAATAAATTCGATAGGGTTGTGATCTTTGTCAGGGATGCCGCAGACTCGCCTGAACATCTCGACGCGGGTGTGTTCCGTACAGAAGTGTCGAACGCTTCTCAGGAAGACTCGCATGTGGCGACGCGCTGCTTGGCGTGTTGGGTGGAGCCCACGAAACATGTGCATGACGAATGCATCGAATCGATCGCCCTTTGCATTTTTATCTGCTTTCAGGCGCTCGTGGAGGTAATTGTCGGCGGCAATCTTGGATGCGTAAATTTTCGCTATCATCAAGGTCGTCTCAGACAAGGTCATCGTCTTCATCTTGGCTGCTTGGTTCTCTCCCTCGACGTCAATGACATGCCTGGTCAAGTCCCGAGTTAACACTGAATGCCTCTTTTCATCCTCTTTTATTTTTTCGCCACTGATGTCCTCGTTGACTTCGGCGTCTTCTTCTTTCTCCTCGACGTGGCCTTTCTTATTCGCTTCTGCCTCGAAAAGAAAGTTGAAGTATCTGTTGAAGTGAATCGCCTCATCTTTCTTGAAGCACAGCTTCCCTCCCTCGCTGACCGTTATTTCGGCAATTAGGCGAAGGAGAAAGTTGGTGTAGTCGTCCGCGAGGCAGGTCGTTACCCACATATCGCACAGCTGGAATAGCTGAAGGAAAAATGCATCCCAACCCATGGAGTCTTTGCCAGCCGCCACAACGTCCCAATCCTCCAGGGACGACTTGGCCGTAGCTTCCAGATCAATGGGAGGTGGTGTGGCCACGATGCAAACCTTTAAGCAGAAGATCATGTATGACTGCTTCGGGATCTCTTTATGCTCCACGTTCGCAAGCATATCGAAGATCTGACGAGAGACTGCCCTGAAGGTATCGTCATGCAAGACGCTTCGGCGGAGCTCTAGATTTGTCACCGAGTAAGAGTCCAAATTGACCTGGTTTCGGATATCAACAATCCCTTCTTCGCCGGAGGGAAGCTCAGAGACTATTTCTCCTCTGCAAACCCCTGTCAGCACCTCGTCTTTCTCTTCCAGCAGCTGCTGCATGCTCGGCGTCCTCGAAAGCCACGGGTTTGCCTTCAAGCCAAAGTTGCCACCAGTTGGAGAGAAGAGAGGTGCCCTGTCGTTCTCCTCGTCGTGATTCGGCTGCTCAGATAGTTCGACCTTTAGATCGTCGAGTTTGTCATCGCCAAGCTCAAGCTTTGACAATAGCTCCTTGTTTTGTCCGGCAAATGTTTCTTTTTTGCCTTTGGGGGAAAGAAACGGGTCGACACCGTCGTCGTCCTCGTCGATTTCGTCTGAGACCTCGAGGAACAAAGAACCGCATCTCTGGAGCTCATCACTTGACAGAGAGCGGTCGCAAAGAATATCATCAACAGGATTGTAGCTGTCGGCTGTGTCCTCCCAAACTTCGTGCATCATCATTTTTAGTTTCAGCCACGCCGGGTTCTTCTTTGGGCAATCTTTACCAAATCCGATGCTAGAAAGCTTTTCGGAAACCTTATCGGATATCTCCGACCTCTTCATCGTAGGCATTCTAACCATTAACTTATTATCAAAGCTTTTTCTGCCTCCAGAGCTCCTCCGCCTTCGTGGAGATTCATCTTTTTCCGACTCCGATACAGATTCCTTGCGTGTAGTGAGTACAACGTCAGCCAATGAACTTGACGAGATCGTGGATTTCACAACGCCAACGCTAACGGCGATTTCTTTCTCTCCGTTATTTTCTTTCTTGTCTTGGTCGCTGGCAGTTTGGGGGTTAGAGGTAGCAGATGCTTCAACTGTAACTCCTACCAACTCTGGTGGGGAGGAGACCGCCGGAGTCATTGTTGCAAGATTTTAGGATTTTTTGAACGCACGGTCGTCGGTTCTTGTGATTTAGAAGATGTGTGTCGTGTGATTTGGAAGATGTGAAGATGTTAATGGGTAATAGGTTAGATGGGGTCCCCCAGTGTGTTGTTGTTGTGTGTGTTGCTTCAAGTGGGCTGTTTGTGGGTCAAATTATCTTCTTTTGGAGTAATTAAAGCTCACCTCGATATGGATTTTGCCTATTTTTCGGAACAAGGAAATATGGCTTTTTTTCTTCCTATAATGTACGTATAATTGAAGTTGAATTTGCAACGATGAGACGATGTGCAAAAGGCGTCAGCCGGATAGTAGTGGAATCTTTTTTTTTATTCCTCAATGGTTACTCAATTTTTTAGGCTGTTTTTTGTGTTAGGACATTGTAGTGCCTGAGTTTTCAGGCCCCCGTGTGTGTTTGTTGTTCGTTCGCCTTTATTTGGTCTGGGGAGTGACTCTCTCTTTGTTGTCCTTTTCGTGTTTGCAAAGGACATTGGTTCTCTTTGTCGTCGTTTTTCGTGTTCTCTTTTTGTTTGGTTTTATTTAGATCCTGTATTTTCCGTTGATATTCCTGAGTGTGCTTGCTGTTCGTTCGACGTTTTCGATCTCGTGTTTGGCTCTCTTCTTTTTGAGGGTTCGAAAATTGCTTGTTTTCTAACTTAAAATACATTTTTGTGATTCAATTTACTTTAATTAATAAAAATTAAATATGTTTTATCATATTAATGAATAATAAGTTTTAAATATTTATAAATTATAATTAATTTTTTAATCTTTTAATTATTCAATTTAAAAAATAAATAAAAGATTTAATTTACATCAATAAGTTATTACTGATCTTTTAAATTTATAAATTCATAAATAATCAATATATATATATTCATAAATTATAAATATATTCTAGTGAAATTTAACCCATGTAACCGACATTTAAAACGTTGTCAAAAGGATGCCAACAAGAAGAAAGTCACACAAACGATCAAAAATGACGAACGAACAGCAAAAACACACAAGAACCCCAACGGAAACCTAGGACCCAAATCACAACGAAAAACGA
>ERZ651776.5069-NODE-5069-length-11640-cov-6.154112_pt1 | contig 11640 bp, 5 predicted proteins | sample MGYA00514761_ERZ651776 | MGnify/ENA metagenome assembly ERZ651776 | reverse complement strand
CAGTTATGGCTATTCGTGGTCGATGGAAGCTGAAGGGAGCGTTTCAGCTTCTACAGATTTTAATATGGCTGTTGGAGTTTGGGAGCTTGAAGCGGAGCTCGAAGACACTTACGGAAAAAGTATCGGGCAAGAGAAAGTTCTGGCATGGGCAAAATACGGTGAAATGGAAGTCACGTATACGCTCGGTGACGATGATCCTTACGACAAGTTTGTGATTCAAGTTTCCAACGATAAGCGATTCGGTACTCCTCTGTTCAGAACAATCGGTGGCTCGTCCAAATGCCCGGGCGAACCAAATACGATGTGGCGAGAATCGGGCTTAGGAATTGAGGCGAAACACGCCGCGGGGTCTGATAACTACTTTGTCCTTCCCGGAAAACCTGCGCTGTTCGACGTGATCATTACCAACGATTCGCCTTACAGAGAAGGTCCCATTTATGGTTTACTTTTAACTTCGAACGAAACAAATGGTGGTTCTTCTTTTTCTGGCGGCAACATGCTCGATTTGAAATTCTCCATCAACGGCGACAACACCAAGTTGCGTCCGTTTGGTGATTTGTTACCTTTGCACGACGTGCCGTCTACGGACGACACCGGCAATTCAATCAACACTAAACTCACTCTGAGCGTGGAGAAAGGGAATCTATCTAGTGAATATGCAGGTATTTTCCTTAAACTCGTGAGCGAGTGCGAGTGGCAAATGTCGAGAGATTTACTCTATCGCGATCCGATTTCGGACGCGTATTCGCTCGACGATATCAAGTGGCAGCGCGAGTGCCCCGAAATTGCATGGGACGAAACCACGGTTAATAAGTATCTGTATTACATCGCGAGCGGTGCAACTTCAGATGTTCTCGACGTATCTGTCATGAATCCAAACCCGTTGAATATTTGGACATCCGATAAATACGATGCCAGTGATACCGTTAGAGGCGGATGGGACGTGAACAAAGACCATCTCGTGCATCCGAACGTCGAGTTTGTTCGCGTGCAGTTTCGACGACCTGGTATCGGTGAATGGATCAGCGCCTGGGACGACTCCAAAGCTTCCGCGAATGTGACTTGCGGACATTCGACTTCCGGGTGTGGTTTGTCTTGGAATTTGACCAAACAGTACTTCATGAACGGCCTTCGCGATGGATCGTGGGAGATTCGGGCAAAAATTTTCTGTTCTGGTGGGGCTTCAACGGCCCCAATGTCCGTGTTTGGATCCACGACGAAAGAAAATTTGAATCTTGTCGTCGACGTGACTTCGCCAAAGCCAATTGCTCTCAGCGTGATGGACAAGTTATTCGTCGTCGAGTACACTGAACCCGTAATTTGCCCTCAACTGAAAACCGACGAAGAGATTTATCAAGTCACGAGGGTTGAAAACTGCGACGGAACTGCCACCGAAGAAGTGATCGATTGGACAACAATCCTTTTGCAATATTCCTTTCGATGCATTGAAGACAAAATGAATGCGTGGACGATGCAGTTACCGAGCGATTTGGATAACCAGGGAAAATATCAAATTGTCGTTGGTAAAGACAGCACTAGCGGTCTCACTGACGTAGGAGGTAACGTTGTTGCGAAGATGACCTTTGACGTCGATTTCTGCTCCGCGAGTGCAACTGTGGCTGTGGTCTCGTCATCATCATCATCATCTTCTTCTTCGTCGCCGTCTCTTACTTCAACAAACGCGGTGGCGGCCAAATCTGCAGCCGCAGTCGGCAATTCCAAACGTTCAAGGAGGAATAAAACCGACACCCAAAACGAGCGCGTGAAGGGAAAGAACGCTGCATCGTCAGAACTAGGCGTGGTGAAAGACGGGAGCGCGACGTCGAATCTCTTTACATTTGCTCCATCTACACTTCTCGCCGGTATTCTCGCGACGACGGTCGTCTCTGCGACGATCGCGTTTACCATAGCGCGAAGAATATCGCATCCGCTCGTGACTTCCATCGATGGCGATAGCCCCTACGAGGACAAAAAGCCGTTATTGGAATCCACCATTCAGGAACAGCCAGCGTATGGATCCGTAATTTGAGAAGAGAATAAAAGCGAAACAAGCAAGCGAGCGAGTAAGCAAACAATTAAACTTTGTCGGCTGTACGGCACGCGAAAGAAATATATACATATTGTGAACATGTACATACACGAAAAAATTTAAACACGACCCCGGTCGTTCGATTGAAAGAGAAATACGCGAAGAAAGTATTTATTAAATAACAAATTATTATTCTACTACATCATAACAACAACACATGTAACCATCTCACTCGCGCAGTGGTGTCTCAGAGAAACCATAATACAATTTTGTTCATAATAAAATAGAACTTTCCACGCTCGTTTTTAAAAAAGAAAAAAAAGATGAACTTTGAGGAGGAAGAGAAGGGAGAGAGGAGAAAGAGAAGGAGGAGGAAGAAACGCTCGGGAAGGGGCGCAGATGGTGTTGCCACCATAATCGTTTCTGGTTCTCTCCTCGTCCGTCTTTACCACGACTACGTCGTCGTCCTCGCACTTTCATGTCTTCTGTTTTCGTTCTCGTCTTCTCAAAATCCAAAATCGTCGTTTACGTCGTTTCCGCGCTCGTCTTCTTCGTCTTTGTCTTCTTCTTCTTCTTCTTCTTCCGTTGCGTCATCGTTGACGAACGAACGAGGCGCGGCGGCGGCGTTCGAGAAACAACGAAGAGGAGGAGGAGGAGGAGGAGGAGGAGGAGGGATTTTTTTACTCTTCGCGAGCGCGGAAGAAGAAGACAAAGAAGACGAAGAAGAAGAATCGATGATGACGATTGTTCGTTCAAACGGATGGATGCGTTGGACGGACGATCAGTCTGGAAAGTTTTACTTCCAAGAAGAAGCGACGGGCAAAACGCAATGGGAAGAACCCTCGGGGTGGACGCTGAGTGCGAACGATGATGCCTCCGATGGTGGTCATAACAAGAACATCGACGAAAGAGAAGAAGATGAAGAAGACAAAGAAGAAGTAGAAGAAAATGCGCCAACGCAAAACGAACGAACTGTGCGAACGAGAGAAGAACGAGAGCGACGCGAAAGAGAAGAACGGCAAGAGCTCGATTTGTTACAACAACAACAACAACAACAACAACAACAACAACAACGACAACGACAACAAGGAGAACGCGAACTCGAACAACAACGAGAGCAAGAAGAGCGGCGAGTACGAGAAGAAAAAGCACAGAGACAACGGCGAGAACAAGAAGAAGAAGAAGAAGCGGAGCGACAGCGACAAATCAAGTTACAAAACCAGCGGCGCGAAGAACAAGAACTGCAGCAACAAACGGCAGCAGCAGCGGTGGCGGCGGCTGCGGCTGAAACTGCCGCACGGGTCGCCGCCGAAAATGAACAAAAGCAACAACAACAACAACAACAACAACAACAAGCAACGCACGCGTCACCGCCGCCGCGCTCCTCCGCCGCCGAAGTTGATGGCAACGACAGTAGCATTCAAGAGATGAAAATGCAGCACCACAAACAACTTTCTTCGCAAAAAGAGAAGCACAGGGACCAAATCGCCGTGTTACAGAAGCAACACGAAGAAGAAATTGAGAAACACATTTCCGATTTGAAAACTGCGCAGAAAGAGCGCGACGAAGCGTCTACGAAAATGTCCGAAGTTCACGAAAAGCACAACATTCTGCTCGAACAACACGATAAGTTGAAATCGGAGAGTGGAAAGCTGGAGAAGAGAATCGAAGACACCCTGGCTGCTCACGAGAAAGAACTTGAACGCGTGAAAAGCGAACGCGATGCAGTTGTCGATGAAAAGACGAAAATAGAGGAAGATTTGAAGGTATCGTTTACAGAACGAAACGCGAAAGAGATGAAGCAAAGTGAAGAGTTGAAGAAATTGCGAGAAGAGTTGATGGAAATTCGATCGTTGTCGAAAGAATCAAAAGAAGCGAGGGAGCGAAACGAAGAAGCGCTGAAAGGTTCGAAAGAAGAAATTGAGCGCATATCGCGACTGTACGAAGAGGCGAAAGCAAACGCGAGCGAAGCTGAGAAACAGAAAGGAAGTTTTGACAGGCAGTTGGAAGAATTAAAGGTGGAATACGAGGATAAGATGAGGAAGTTGGAAGAGTTATTATCGTCGTCTGGATCTGTAATCGCCGCTAATAAGGGAGGGGAAGGAGTAGAAGAAGAAGAAGAGGAGGAGGAAGAAGAAGACGCACCCCGCGAAGAAGAGAAGTCCTCTGTCGACGAAACAGCGGATGAGGCCACTGGTGATGACATTTCCACTGATGATGGTGATAATAATATGCGCGGGTTTTATAGTGTTGATGATGATGATGATGATGATGACGACGACGACGACGACGACGATACGCGTGAAAGTGAGCCTTCATCAGCATCGCCCGATGCCAAGGTTGATCGCGACGACGTGGACGAAGAGGAGGAAGAAAAGGTAGGTAATATGGAAGAAAAAGAAGTAGAGAAAGATGATTATGAGGAGGAGGAGGAGGAGAAGGAGAAGAAGAAGAAGAAGAAGAACGACGCCGAGTATGCGCGTAAAGAAAAAGAAGAAGAGAATGCAATAAATGCGAATGGAAGAGAGACAGAGCACGCCGAAAATGATGAATCTAGAGGAGATATTGCTGAGGAAGTCGAAGGCGTCGACAACGATGTCGATAATTTCGAAGTGAAAGAAATCGGAGAGCAAAAAGAATTCAATGAGAATGAAGTTTTGAAAGAAGAAACCGCAGGGAACAATGCGTCCTCGTCCTTTGCAGACTCTGTTCTCGCGACTAAAGATAAAATCGTAGTCGCACTCAAGCCTTTGGAACCTTATCTCGGTAAGTTTTTGAACATTCTCTCTGTTGCGCTTAGCGAAGCCACAAGCAAAGCGTGGAAGTCAAAGGAAGGAGTAAAATTAACGAAAATTCTAGAAAAGTGCGAGGGAAAACTTCAAGAGTTCCTCGAACGATACGTCGATAAGGTTTTCAAGACGAGCTTTGCTCGTGACGAGGTAGTCATACGACAAAGCGTGAGAGTCATTGTTTTCGCGCCGCCGTTTCTGACGACGATTTTTTTTATGAGCTTCTTTTCGAGCTTTCTGGGATTGAATGATTCGAAGAAATCTACCGGGACTGTAAATAACAATAGCAATAAATTCAGTGGCGATACGAATGGTAGAAACGATCAGACAAAGATGGGCACCGCGCCTCCTCCACAACAGTCGATTGGTGTTGGCGGTGGAGGAAGTGCTGGAATGCAACAACAGCGGTACCAGCAAACTCAGAGCGCTTCCGCGATGATTATGAATCCAATGATACCACCGAATGCAGGAGTCGCTGGATCTCTCAGCAATGATATTTCGGCTCAAAGTGTCCCTTTTATTCCCGGATCCACAACTGTTGCAAACAATGGTGGCGGAGGTATGAATGCCGGTAATCATCATCTGGATCGTAATAATTCTGGCGACAGCACCGCCAGTGGTGGGAATGGTATGTCAGGAGGTGGAATGAAGCATGATTTGTCGAGCAACACTTTAATCGGGAGACCCGGCTCAGGCGAACATCCACCGCCAACGATGATGGGAGATTTAGCGACTGCGGGCGTATCATCGAGGGATAACGACGACGCGTATAAGGCTCCGCCGAAGTTAGGTGCGCCGCACGGCGAAATCAATAACACGGCGATTAGTCCGACAGCAGGCTCAATTCCTCCGAGCGCAAACCTTTTCGTACCCTCGCCAGCTACCTCACCTCGCGCGACAGCAATGGGCGGTGGTAGTGGTGGTGGCGTGGACGCAACGACGGCAACGGCAACGAATATGTCATCATCATCTGTTGTACCAATCTTACAGAATCCTCCAATACCGCAACTTGACAGAGCATTAACGCTGACTTCTCCGATGCAAGAGCAGAGATTGAACAACACCGATGGGGACGTGGATGCAGAAATAAAAGGTGGAGAGATTGTGCCTCCTCCACCAATCATTCCCGTTGGCGCGAAGAAAAAGCAAACAAAGCCGCCGGCGTGGGCCAAAAATGCTCGAGGCGCGCAAGTCGGCACTATTCCACCCTCGATCAACGATCCATCAAAGATTGATTCGTCATCGCCGCCGCCGCTGCCGCTACCGCAGCAAGAACAGCAGCAAACATACCAACCGCCATCAACACATCAACACCATCCACCAGGATCAGTAATAACTCCTCAGCAATCTATGTCTGCGCAAACGATTCATCCGCCCCCTGGCGGTGGCAGCGCTCGATCTCGTCCACCGCCGGGGGTGCCGATACTGAGGAAGAGCGTTAGTACAGGAAGCAAGGTAAATCCCACATCTAGAGGCCCGCCCCCTGGCGTGAAAGTACTTTCGCGTCCTCCTCCAGGAATTTCGCGTGCGCCTCCTCCTACCCCTCCGCCGTCTGGTTGAGATTATACAAATGAATGTTAGTGGCTTGCTGAAAAAATATCAACTTAGTACATTTAGTTTTGTGATATTAAAAAGGCTCTCGTACGGTACTCTTAGTTATTTTCTGTGTTCCAAATCTCTCTCTCTTTCTTGGAAAAGAAAGGGAAAAAAAAATACGCGAGCGTATCTCTATAGACTCACACGCGCTCTCGCTCTCGCTCTCGCTCTCACTCTCACGTGCGTTGTGGAAATGACATTAGACGCTCAGGAACAAGAGAACCACGATCGGCGTCGCTCGTCGCGAGATGAAAACGAATCCAATCAAAGGAGGAGGAAGAATAACTCGAACGCCACGGAAAAAAACGAGACGGCATTCCTCGTTGTTGCGTTTCGAGTGGTAGTTTTCCTTCTCTCTTTCGCCGCGTTGTACGTTTCGACTCGAGCTTACTCCGTTATCGTGCGTTTCTTGAATGAGCGAAGGCGCACGACGCTATACAGATACTCATCCTTCCCGAAATATAACAACAACAACAACAACAACAACAACAACAACAACAACAACAACAACAACAACAACAACAGCAATAACGCCGAAAGCGTCGATAGTGCCTTGCGAGAAAGATTCTTATGGACAACGAGAGAAGTTGTCCTGTTAAGCGACACCAAAATAAATACTGGCGGTGTCAAGGAGAAACATCGTCGAAGCGACGACAAAAGATTGAACCGTCTTTATCAAAAGGCAAAAAGATTGCACGTGTATTTTACCGTCTCTCTGTGCGAGGTTATGTTGAAAGCGCTGGGTCATTCAGAAATTACGATCGAAGGGTGCGAAAGAGACGCCAATATCGACATTCATTCTCACAGCACGCCCTTGGTTGTCGTTTCCAACGCACCTCGGATTTCTGAGATTCTTTTCTTCGTGCAGTACTTGCGACGATCCATCCCTTTATTCATTTCGGCGGCGCCGCCAACTCTGTTGCATGAGAGGTCGACGACGGCACTCGAGGCAACAATCCTTGATGCCGTCGGATCAGATCAGATTTTTTTCGGTAAGACGTTTGCGCATCGACAGCAATACGTTCACCGAATGAAGAAGTTATTGGCTTTGATTTCTGGACGACTCCCGACCATATACTTCCCCGAAGTTGCAGGGCGCGCAAGTCTTACTCACGTGTTAGAATTCGACGAAAACCTTTTCGCTAAAGGACAAAAAGTGCAGCCTGTCACTTTACTCTTTTCTTCTTCTTCTTCTTCTTCTTCTTCCTCTAGCTCGAACCGAGCTGGTCACCGCCGCGAAAAAGCTACACATTTCGTACGAAGACTGTATCCGAAGCGTTTTGAATCACTCGCAGATCTGTTCCTTGCTAAAACGAATCCGCTCAAGGTTACGTTTCTACCATCGATGAAACCGAGCAAAGAGGAAAATGAAAACTTAAAAGTGTTTGCTGAACGAGTGAGAACGGCGTGCGCAGAGGCTCTCGACGTGCCCAAAATCGACACAGAAGTGATTCACAAAAGTACCACGGCCGTGGGTACCTTACTTCTTCCATATTCTCAGTAGAGGTTAAAAGAGAACGCGTATTACTCAACACGTATGCGTAGTAGTGATGTTTTTTTCATTCAGTGCGTACTTATTCCTATTATACAGGTCAGGCTAGATTGTAAAACTCAAACGATTGTATTCGTGACACGCTCAATCTCTCTGCACGCTTTCACTCTCTCCGAAAGCGAGTGAATCGCAAGCGTTAAGATACGATTCAATCTCTCTCCGTCCCATCGTTGAGGCTCGTGACGTATGTATTCAACGAGTTTCTCGAAAACTATTTCTTCCCCTTTTTCGCCGTCTTCATCGCTTCCAATTGCGAGCAAATCTTCCGTCGCCTCGTTCAAAATCGATACAGCTACGTTTGTGATAAAATCGCCGTAAGTGAAATCCATATTCGCATTTGCTATGATCACGTCCATGATTCGGCACGAAAATCGCGTAGTAAAATCACTCGCAAAACAAGTCAGGATCCACCCCGAAGCATACATCATAGGACCTACTTTGAACTTCTGTAAATGCGCGCTGAGTCTTTTGTTTTCACATTGTAAAAGACTCTCGAGCTTCGAAAATGTCCTTTTTAATCCAATTCCGTTCTCTTCGTATATCTCCCTCGCGTTTCTAGTGGATTTCGACATGATAAAAAGCAACGTTTGGAACGCGTCACTTTCGTTCATGTACAGAGCTAGAATACCGACGATAAAAGGCATTCCTTGACAGTACCCAACGCTTGGGTCATAATCTCTGTACGCCAACAAAAGTCTTCGCATTTTATTGATTCCTTTCGCGCTTTTAAACGAAGGATGATGGGGAAACGTTCGTCGCAAGTCTCGCTCAATCAAGGTTTCAAAATCCTCCGTGTCATCTGTATCTCTTTTCTCTTCTCTTTCGTCTACTAATTCATCTAATTCATCTTCTTCTCCGTTTACTTCACCTTCTCCGTGTTTGCTGCTGTACTTCTTCATCGCACTCTCCCACAACTGTGTTCGCAAGAAAGCTGGCGAATCCAAATACGGTTTGCCATCGCCGACTTGTAAGTCGCAGGTGGAACCGTCGTCTTTCTCGTTAAAGCCTACTGCTGTTGATTTCGATGATGTTCTCAAAAACAACGACGGGAGTTTGAGTGAATAAAACTTGTCTTTTGCGTTGCTCAGCTCTCGGCTCGCTCTCGAACGAATTGTCGAGTCCAAAAGCAACGAGTTCACGCCCGAAGCCGCTCTTTCGAAGAAGTTCATCTTCTTCGTCTTCTTCATCTTCTTCACCTCCTTAAAATCATCTTTTGTTGTTGTCGTTTTATGATTTGTAGTCTACTTGTGTGTGTTCTGTTTTGTCACGTTTGTGGCTTTTTTGTGTAAAAAAATCACCTCAATCCTCAATCCTCAATCCTCAATCCTCAATCCTCAAAACGAATACGAATACGCGTACGAATACGAATACGAATACGATGACGGTGATGATATCGCTCACCACTTTTCCGAAGAACAACACTCTGCTCTCGTCCTCGCCGACGAACAGAGAGAGTCGAAGGAATGCGCTACTAAGAAGAACAAGGAGAAGAAGAAGAGTGTTCACCCAATCATCTTCTTCACCGAAAGGCACGGCTTCGTTCACCTCAACAACAAAAGGAGGAAAGAAAGGGAAATCTGGCGCCGCGTTTATGACGCACACAGTTTTTGATTACGAAGCAAAGGAACGCGCAAGATCCGCTTCAAAATGGATAAACAATTGGAAACAAAACTACGGACCTGTTTCGATTGAGCTCATCGGGAAATATATCTTTTCGATTGCTACGGAAGCGTGTATGATTGGATTAGTTTTATTTGCAATGGACGTTGCGTTAACCGCTGTCACTGGTGGTGGCTTCGGGAACGCGACATCGTCCGCGGCGGTGGGAACATCGAAGGCGGCGGTTAAAGCCGCGGCATCGGCGGCGGCGGCGAAAGCCGCGACGATGACAAAAATCCGAAACGTCTTTTTGTTCTTCTTCTTCGCTTTCCTGGCGTTGAGATCGAGAACGTTTTCCATTCTAGACGCGTCTCGACCAAAATTGATAACCGAAATCAAAATGAAAGAGCAAAGAAAACGCCCGGAATGGACGCCTCCAGCGAAAGTGTTCCCGGTAGTTTGGATCTCCATCGCGTTTTTACGTTCGATTTCTTCCATATTAGTCTACGAACAAGTGGGCAAGTTATTTTGCTTCCCAATCATGTGCTTAGTTTTGCACTTATCCATCGGAGACTGGTGGAATTTTGTCACGAACAAAGAGAAAATGTTGGGCGTATCCGCCGTCGGCGTTTTATTCGTCTTGTCGAGCGCGTGGTTTGCTATATACCAATATTACTCGGTTTTACCAACCGCTGGTTTCGTTTTAATGCCGCTAGGTATTTGGCTCAGCATAGCGACCGCGCTGGTCTGGTCGATTTGGGATATCAACAAACCGCGCATGCGATTATGGCCGACAAAAACGCTTTAAGTAGAATCCAATCGGTTGATTCAAACACAAATCATATCTAATCGTATCGATCAAATCGACGAACGAGCTATAAAAAAATATCAACCGCGGCGGCTAAATCCTTCGCTACGTATAACGGAAAGCATTCCTCGGGAAATGCATCCAAACTTGATTCCTTGTTAACATCATTTCTCTCACTCTCTACGTAATAGTAAAAAACACCATCATCGATGAGCTCTTCATTTTCTTCCGCTAGCTCGCTCCAAACTCTTGAGCCGTAACCTGTGCCCACTAAAACTCTCGTTATCGAGCGCCCACTTTCGATTTCCGCTCTCCCAGCTGCCATCATATCCGTCATAGAATCCCCGACGAAAATCACGCCATCTTTCCCCGGTGTATTAGGCGGGAACATTTGCAGAGCTTCGAGAACCATCCCGGGCGCCGGCTTTCTGCGATTATTGCCTTCAACTGGTGATGTCTCGTATAAAATCGCATCAAAGAAGGCATCTGCGCCACCATCGCGAGAAAGTTCCTCGGTCATTCTTTTGTGAATGACATCTGTTAAATACTCCTCCGTTATTATCTCTTTTCCCACGCACGTTTGATTTGTGATCAAACAAACAACTTTGCGAACAGCAGCATTTGTTTTACTTGTTGATTCATCAACATTCTGTCTCCTTCGAATCGACCATAAACTCTCTTTCGCGAGAGGTAAAAACTTGAATCTGTCCACGTCAATTACCCCGGGCGACCCGACGTCCTCGTTAATCACGCCGTCTCTATCTAAAAGCCACAAATACATCCCGCCTTTCCCTTTTTCTTCCTCTTCATTCGCGTTTCTTTTTTCTAACCTCATCGCGAGCGGCATTTGTCTTCTTCTTCTTCTTCTTCTTCTTCTCTTGACTAATCTCATCGTTACCAACCTCGTCTCCAATCCGGTCTGTGTTTTCATCTTTATCTTCGCAAACACGCCGTATTGCGGTTATTCAAACTCACGCACGTTTGGTCCTCATCATTCTTCTTCTTCTTCTTCTTCTTCTTCTTCTTCTTCTGGTGTACTGAAGCAATCGTCGAAATGTGAAAAATTCCCCTAAATTTTTATTTAAATATATTTCTTCTGTAGATGATGTAGATGATATAGTATACTATTGCAGTTATATACGACGACGGACGCGAGTAGTCCATCATCCATCAGTCTCATCGTGTTGTTATATTGTAATACCGAGCCCCTAAATTTTCGTTTAATATATTTCTAGGGTTTAGGGTTTAGGGTTTAGGGTTTAGGGTT
>ERZ651776.5065-NODE-5065-length-11654-cov-5.278570_pt1 | contig 11654 bp, 9 predicted proteins | sample MGYA00514761_ERZ651776 | MGnify/ENA metagenome assembly ERZ651776 | reverse complement strand
AACAACAACAACAACAACAACAACAACAACAACAACAACAACAACAACAACAACAACAACAACAACAACAACAACACGGTTCACTCACCTCTTTCGCTAAGAGAACGACCGCTTCAGATAGGTTGAGGCTGTCCGCGCAGTCGTAGAACTTTTTGAAGAAGGATTTTTTCTGCTTATCCTTGTAGTTCTGGCCAGTCTTCCTTAGATCCTTGCCGAACTTGTCGATGTTGTCGTTGACTCTCGAGTTGACGTTCTTCATAATGTCAAATAAGTTGTTTCCTCCGCCATTTCGAAAGCTGTTTTTGCCATTGTACGAGGCCCCGTCCTTCAAAAGCGTCGTCGACATATTTGTCTGCTCGCTGAACAAATGATTCATCTTGTCTCCATGGTGCGTGGGATCGGTCTCACTGTCCTCAAAGACTCTATATGCTGCGCCCTCGACCATTATTCTCTCCTTTAGCACACTCCCACAGTCCTGACAAACGACGTCACCGGCCTTTTGGTCGGTCTACATCAAAATAGTAGAAGGGGTGGGTTCGAAAGGTTCGTTAGGAACATCCTCAGTTAACAGCCTCAGTTAACAGCCTCAGTTCAGTCGGTGAAATCTTTCCCTTACCTGAATCTCACTGATAGTTTTGTTTCGCTTCCGACCGGACGGCTTGTACACCTTACACGAGTCCGGAATCATGTCGTCTGGAATATAGGAGACCAAATTCTCCCCGAACCAGTCAGGTAGCGTCTGGCACCACTTCTCAAAGTTGGCAAGCGACCAGTTCTTGATCTCATAGTATACGTTCCTCTTGTCCAATATAAGGTTCTTCTTGTTGATAAGGATCGTTCTGAAGACGTTACTACGGGTCTCGTCATTCAGCGCGCGCTTGAAGCGATCCCAATCGCGGACTTGACACGAGGAGCAAACTTCCCAGTTGTGGTCGTCGTTAATGTTTTGATTATTGTCAACGACAATCCGATTTTTTTGGGCGTCAGGCTCGCGAGACAATGTTTTTGCGCTGCTGTGTGTTCCCTCGCCTTGGCTCGTCTTTTTAACCGAAACCATGTACTTTGTCACGTCAGACTGCTGGGCATAAGGACAAAAGTACATCCGAATTCGATCGGGCATCGATCTGGTCTGATCCGCAGCGATCCGAGAATTGCAGGCCTGCATAAGAACCTGCGCAACAACCTTGAGGTGAGGGTAGTTGTTGGTGTCAATGACACCAGGGGGTACGGGGGAGGTAGATTTCTTCTTCTTCTTCTTGTTTGCGATAGCAGCGGCTGCAGACTGACGTTCAATTGTTGATTCTGTCACGCCACCTACGATGCCAGCAAGAGCGTTCAGCCATTGCTGACGCGTCATCCTACATAGCAATTCTCCACATGTCGTGGGCTCCAGAGTGGGGTTAAATTTAAGGGAGAATGGGTCTGGAAGGGGTGGGGTCGATAATTTTGCCTCTGCCGTTGTCGGAGGAGGGCTGTAGTTTAATGATGATAGGGTCGTCTTGAGACGGGTGATTATTTCAGCATTTGTCAGGGGACTTGTAGAGAAGGGAAGAGGAGACGAAGAGCGGCTGCTGCTACCGTTGCTGCTATCATCTGCTTCCTTTTTTTTCACTGCATTAGCTACGTCCAGTGATTTGACCCAGTCATGCACCTCAGCCGTATCCATTTCCCAAATTATCTTAGAAGTAGGCGCCGCCATTGTGTAAACGAAGCCGTGGGCGACCAGGGCTTGGGGACGAGAAAGGGGACGACGACAACAAGACAGTGAAGGTCGATGCTCCTTCTGTGTGTGCACAGCTAGCTAGATTTTGGACTATCGCCTTATCCTGGAGTACCAAATGATGTAGATGATGGAAGCAACCAGTGAAGCGATAAATATGATCACAAAATGGGTAGAATTATTTCAGCGAATCTTTCGCTCTTCGCTCTTCGCTCTTCGCTGTTTATCCATCGCATTTCATTTGAACCCAAAGGACACTCCTCACTCTTAACCTAACAGCGAACGAACAGAACAGACGATGGACTCTGTAATGTCGCTCTTCGGTTTTGGCAACTCAAATCCTGCACTGGAGATCCCAGCGGTTCCCCTCTACACCACACACAGCAATTCAGTGTGCGATACTATTGTTGACTCCTGCACTCCTGTCGCTGTCCCGTCCTTCCTGACCTCCTACCTCGACATTGCACCCACATATGCGGTGCCTAACGTGATGATTTACTCTCTGCTGTTCACCCTGGTGATTGGTGTGTGGGAATGTTTCCTGAAGCTTCGCCAGCTCTCGTGTTACAAGATAAAAACCATTCCTGAGACCTTGCTAAATGTCATTGCTGACGTTGAGAAAGATCGCGCCGAAGAGGCCGCGAAGGTGAAGAAGGAGGGCAATGGGGGTGAAGACGACGGTGAGAAGTCCAACATGGCTGACAACTCAAACTTTGCCAACTCTTCTACAGTCGGAGACAACAACCTTGTCATCCAGACCAAGGAGAAATTTGATAAAGCTCAGTCCTATGGGCTCGATAAGATGAGATTTGACATTTTTCAGTCTATTTTCTCGCTCGTTTTGGAGTTTGTTTGCGTGGTTTGGGGATACTTGCCATTCTTGTGGGACCATGCCGCAGCATTAGTTGAAAGGTGGTCTTCTTCTCGCGTAATTAGCTGGTTTGACGATAAAGAGATTGTCGTGACGGCGGCGTTCTTTGTCATTTACAGCATAGTTGAGCTGATTCAGGGCCTGCCATTTGGCATATATGGCACCTTCTTTGTGGAGGCAAAGGTGAGTGGAGTGTGTTCCCTACTTAGTAGTGTGAATGAAGCAGTGAGTGAAAAGAACAACAACCCTAACAGAAAAAAAAATTCCACTCCCCTTGTTTGTTTGTAGCATGGATTCAACAATACGACTGCGAAGGTTTACGCGGCTGATAAGGTCAAGGGCTTCATTCTCAGCGTCCTCATTGGCTCCCCAGTTGTCATGGTCGTAGTCAAGATTGTCAAGTGGGGTGGAGATTCTGCCTACTTGTACTTGTGGGCATTTTTTGTTGTGTTCCAGGTTGTGATGATGACCGTCGTGCCCGAGTACATTATGCCCCTCTTCAACAAGTACATGGTCCTTCCTGATGGGGAACTCAAGACAGAGATCCACGCACTCGCCAATGAACTCAACTACCCACTGAAGAAGCTCTATGAAGTTGACGGGAGCAAGAGAAGTAGCCACAGCAACGCCTACATGTACGGCTTTTGGAAGAACAAACGCGTTGTCCTCTACGATACGCTCATCAAACAGCTAAAGATCAACGAAATTCTGTCCGTCCTTGGCCATGAATTTGGACATTGGGCGATGAGCCACTCTTTGCAAAATTTTGTGATTACAAACGTTTACTTTGGCGCCCTCTTTTACCTGTACGGGCTCGTGCTTGACTCCAGCGGTGTCGTCTACGCCTCTTTCGGATTTGGAGATGGCTCAGAAGGAGGAGAGGTGCCCACCCTGATCAGCCTTATCCTATTCAGCGGAACTCTTTGGGCCCCCGTTGACAAGATTGTTTCCCTTCTCATGACCTACAAGACCAGGATGTGCGAGTTCCAGGCGGACGAATTCAGTGTTAAGCTGGGTCGGGGCAAGGGTCTAAAGACTGGCTTGGTTAAGATAAGTCTGGAGAACCTTGGGGCCATGGCCCCGGACTGGCTCTACTCTGCCTATTACTACAGCCACCCCCCTGTTGTTGAGCGGATTGGGGCCATCATTGAGAATATGGCTAAGCACGAGAAAAAGAAAGTGTAAATGTGCTTTTGTTTGTGTGTAGGGTATTGTTTTCAGATATGGTGGGAGATGCGAGAGCGCTCCCCCTCGATGGAATGTCTGTGGTGGTTGTGCTTCATAGTATTATTATTAACGTGGCCTGTCTGCCACAAAAAAGAAATTAGTTTCCCAAAAAATATCCATCGTTCACGTACATCAATAATTCATCATTCACACAATAGTCACTTCCCATCACTGTCACCGCCGCTCTCCCTGAATTTCGTTTCAAACTCCTCACGAACCTCAAGCTCCCTCAAATTGTAGCCCGTAACAAGCTGCCACATGCAAAGCTCAGCAATAGCATTACCGCTCTGCATCGTCACAACATCGTCGTCGTCGTCGTCGTCGTCGTCGTCGTCGCTATCCACAATTGAGTCCCCATCCGCTACCCCTGCCAGCACATTGTCAACAAGGTTTCGCATGGCTTCCAGCACATCCGGTGTAATGGTGTTTGTCAGCGACATCATTTGTTGCTCGGGAAGGGTTCTTATGTAAGCTAGCAGATCTTTCCGATCTTTTTCCTCCTTCAGCCGCCTAACATTGTCTAACTCCTTCCTAAGCTCGTCAACCTCGGACCTTAGTTCCCCCATGTAGGCATCCGCGTCCACTTCAATCTCTTGCCCTGGGGCAACTGTCACTTTCACTTTGCCAGATACCTTGGGCTGAGAGTCGGTTGATGTGTCGGCAGGGGAGCTTCCGGATAGCAGGCGAGCGCCAGTGCTTGCGCTCAGGCTCTCGCCGAGGCTAAGCCTATATTCAACGTTCTTAAACATGTATCCCGTCATCTGAAGCTGGAAGCACAAGCTCGCCAGCCTTTCACCACTTGAGCTCACTTTGGTCTCAAAAGCAAGTTTGGGAAGGGTGCCGATGAGTCCCAATATGGTCGTCTTCACGGCTGTTTGAACAGAGATGGGGGCCGTGGTCATGAACCGTCCAATGAGATCGCTGGGGGTGAGGGACTGCACAATCTTTTCGTAATTATTCGAGGTTGTTAAAGGGGAGGAAACACGGTTGGCCAAAGCAGAAGAAGTGGAATTGGACCTTTTTTCCAGGGGCGAAAGATTAAATTCAGAGTCGCGTGTACCGTTGTCCGTCCGGAAGGAAATCGGGAGGCGTTCAGGGAGATTGTCGGATTCTCCACCCTCGTTTGAGTTCGGATTTGAACGCCGGCCGAACCATCCCTTGTTATTATTGTTGTTGTTGTTGTTGTTGTTGTTGTTGTTGTTGTTGTTGTTGTTGTTGTTGTAGTTGTCGTTGTTGTTGTTGTTATTGCCGTCGCTATTATCATTACCACCAGTCGTACCAACCATGCTGCAATAAGTGGGACGTCGGGATAAAAGGGTTTGGATAGACACTTGTGACAACGACAATGACGGTTTCGGAAGAAATGATGGTGGGGAGGGATGAAACGATCTCGCAGGGTGAAATGGGACTGCCATATTCGAGAAAAAACAGCCGACAGGGAGTAAGAGAAGAAGTGACAAGAGCGAGACGGGGAAATTCATCTCGGTGAAGGAGGCAAGGACCTTATGGGAGGGGAGGGTGACCGGTGAAAATGATGCACAAGCTGTGGAACTACTCGTCACGATGGCAGTGGCGAATTCGTGCGAAAGACCAGTGAGTGTCCTACCGCTGCCAAGGGCGAAGGGGGGGCGAATTTTCAATTCAATTCACCTCCGAGCATTGAGGTTTTATATTTTCCGTACTTTTGTCGGAGCTCATCATATTTTAACTGAGAAGAAGACAAGGAGTTCTCAATTTTTCACAATTATTCGTGCTGCATATGGTAGATTACCTCTACAACACAGAACAATTATCAACGTGAACAACACAGAGAAGCAAGCACAACTAAATCAAGTGTGACTCGAGAAAAATTGAGTGTTAGTAATGCGTCACAGCGGTCTTCAGAAGGATGTCTTCTCTCTCTACCGTATTCTCATTCGCCAGACCCCCTCTACCGCGCAGGCTCGGACCTCCCTCCGCGAGGAGTTCCGGTCCCACTCGGACAACGTGGGCAGGAATGATTTCAAAAGGATTGAGTATTTGCTGAGGAAGGGGCACAAAAGGGTCAAACTATTGGCGATGGACGGAGTGAGTGGCGTCGGTAGGACGAAGAAGGCGTGACGCTGACGCTGACGCTGACGCTGACGTTGACGTTGACGTTGACGTTGACGTTGACGTTGACGTTGACGTTGACGTTGACGCTGACCAACGATAGCAAAGCGGCTTACGGTCAGAAGTTCATTTCGGGTGGGGATATACTTACTATTCAACAAATAATGAAGGAGGAACACGAGGACAACCAGTGGGACAATGAGATCATCAACATCGATAACGTCATGCACATCGGGCAGGGATTCGACACATTCTTTAGGAAGTTGGTGAGGGTAATGAAAAGCGTCGATACGGGGCCGACGATTTGCTTGTTCAATAGCCAATGCCATCAACGACCCGGCTATCATTGGGCATCGCTATTCATCGTTAAAAGTCCCTTAAAGTAAAAGAAAATGGAAATAAGGAAAAGACAAGAGTTGAACGCTAAAATTTTTCATTCTCAGTTCTCGTGTTGAACCGCGGCTGCCCTACTGTGTGTTTTCATCTGGCGTCGAGCCTTCTGGGGGCTTTGGGGAACTGGGGGGGGGGTTACATCCCTCTGCTCGGCCAAATGCCTCCACACACTTAAACATCTTTCAAATGGCACTTTTCTTCAAAAAATTGCTTTTTTTGTAACCAGGGGTGCTTTTTTTGTAACCGGGGGTGCCTAATTCTGCCACATTTTATTTTTATGCTTTTACTAGGGGCACTAAAAAATGTTCACTATAAAATGTTGCCATATTTGTCCATTTTGGGTCAAAATATTGCCATATTTGTCTTTTTCCCCCAAAAAAATTCACGTCAAAAAAAGTCAACTCCAATCATCTGAAATCAACAATCTTTTCTGCACGGGCATTAATTTAATTCCAAAAAGCAATTTAGTGACAGTTTTCGCTAATAAACACATCACATCATTCAATTTTTGTATTACTGTTCATTCGCTCAAAATACTTGCGGAGCATTTAATTCTGCTCCTGAATCGTCGCTGTCATAATCCATTCCCCCGTCCTCGCCGTCAGCCAGTCCACCACCGCTGATAGCACGGTGAAACATCATACTGCCAGACATTTTCTGGATGGCTGCTACCTTGGGGTTGTAAATGGGCGCATTACTACCGCTTCCATCGTTTCCGGTGTTCCCACTGCCATTAGAAGGATTATTGTCAGGGTTGCGCGGCGCAAATTCGTTGAAGGTTGAACCTTGGGAATTCAACTGGAGTCGAGGGCTGTCAATATTGCCCAGGTTATTCCAGTTCTGGCTCTGGTGCCTTCCCATACCATAACTAACACTCTGCTGTCCTTTGAGATAGTTGAGCGGGTCATCAAGGCCACTGCTGACATTACGTGTGGCACTGGCCTTCGATACATAGTTACTTGGCTTTCCCCCGTTATCGCGGCGCCTCTGCTGTTCTATGATGTCAATAGACTCCATCCTATCATTGCTCAAGGTTAGCGGTATAGTAGCCTCGACATCGGTGAAGTCCTGCGTTAGACCAAGACCAGTGAGAGTGTTGCTCCTTCCTAGCTGGTGAACCGGGCTGTCGACAAAATAGCGCTCGCTTATCCCGCCGTCCCCCATCATAGAGTTCCCGCTCGTTGTCCTAGACAGGCCTGGCATGCCTCCGCCTGCGCCCTCATCCAGCATTCGGCCTACATCGTTTTGGCTGTATCCCATTATTCCGGCATTCGAAGCGAATTCTTCCGTATCGACGTAGTTTGTGTAGGCTCGCATCAGTCTGTCAGTGGACGTTGGCGATAAAGGAGGTCGAGGGAGGTGAGCAAAGGACTGCTCATTCCCGTTATCGTTATTGGGTGGGGCGGGGAGGTAGTTGTTTGAGTTGTTACTAAAGTTGCTGTTGTTGACGTCAATTTTCAGGGCCCTACTTTGGTTGTTGTTTGCACTGTAATTATTGGTGCTGTAGTTGCTGTAGTTGTAGTTGTCCTGCTGCCCACCCTGCCCACCCTGAGATGACGACTCATGGTAAAATTGCTGGTCCTGAACCTTCCGAGTGTTCCGCCCCATTCCACCGCTGCCGGATGAGCTCGCCGACGGTTTTATGTCTCTTCTGTTTAGCTCCTTCTTCAAGGACGGCTAAATTGTGAATGATAATGAGGAGAATGAAGAAAATATGTGAGCGCAGAGGGCAGTGAGGGGGGAGATCAAATTATATAAAGTTAGTCCATGCACCTGGATTCAAAAATAGTCCATTCTTCGATTACTCAAGCCTTCGAACTCACCTGTCCCTCTCTAAGGCACTGCGAAGTTTTCTCGCGCGCCTTTTGGTCCCCAATGTCATCATAGGTTCCCTGCGCATTTTTATTCAGAAACCTTCCCGGGGGGTGAAGGCAGCGGATCCGCTGCACCACATTGTTCGAGTAGATAATCTTTTGAGATTTCGATGCAGACGTGTAGTTCAGCTGTTCCATGTCGACGAACTTCCTGTACTTTAGGTTACCGACCCAGTTGTTTGTGCCACCACCACGACCACAAAGCACATCATTGGTACCAGGAGTGGAAATATTGCGACAAGCATACCAGGTGCCATTAGGCGCCTGTTGAGATTGCATCAGCCCGTTACTGTCATACTGAATCGGAGGGTTGGGAAATTTCTGGACCATATTCCCTTAGGCCTGCTTCAATTCCCTGTTTGTTTGAAGGGGGAGACAGTCCCACTACCGACAGTGTCCCTCGAGCTGGTTGCGCAAAGGGGACCTGAGCTCTGGGTGCAAAGATACTTTAGCTTGTATACTGAGATTGAGCAATTGAATCGGGGAAAAAGCTGATTAATTGCTGTGAAATTAATAATGAGAGATTTTTCTTCTCTCTCACTTTTTTTGCCCTAAAACTTGTCTGTGGTGGCTGCCGTTGACTAGAGCATCTTTAAGTGCTCGTTTCGGCGTGAGTCCAGCACAAAGTATTGCATATCAAAGAAATTAATAGTAAACAATCCCGCAGAAGCTCTAATCTGCCAGACAACTGAATTCTTCCTTCGATCGTTGTGTGCTTTCCCCTTTTCACTCTGGCCCAGCATGGGTCGAAAGAACCGACAGAAGGGCAAGAATTCCGACGACGATGGGGACGATAATGACGGTGATCTCGGCGACGACTACACTATCGCTGACGATGACGAGTTTGGAGGAGGAGGAGGGGGAGGAGACGACCTCGACTTCGACCAGCCCCTTGGGGATGATTACGAGTCCTCCGATTTGAACGACGATAAATTCCGTTCGTGTCTATCTGGGGCGGCGGAAATTCCCTACGAGAAGAAGGGGAAGACCCGCCTCCAGGCGTACAAGAACCTATTCCGTGCTCTCTCCCAGTATTCAATCGGCGAGAACTCCGGTGAAATATTGGAGTCGAGCCTGGATTCCGTCGTGGGTTCCTGTCTCGCCGGGTTACGCAACTCGGCTCCTGAGCAGTACGCTTGCTGCCGTTGCTTGGAGGTGTTGTCGATCCTTTTGGGGAACCCTCAGGACGAGTACTTTTCCCGCGTTTCCGAGCCGTTGAGGGTATGCGTGCGCGCCACGGGGAACCCAGCGATGGTTCGTAGCGCCGCTCTGCGTGCCCTGTCGATGTGTGCATTTATCTGCTGCAGCGATCAGGTCGAAGGCGACAAGGTAATGGACTTATGCGAGGAGTGCTGCAAGAGTAAGTGGAGGGGTACTGCTGTGCCCTCGGCACTGCGATCGAGCGCTTTGATGAGCTGGGGTCTACTCGCTACGACTATAGGGGACGGAGAAATTGCCAGCAGTGAGGGAGGAAGAGGCGTAGAGATCCTGAGTATTTTGCAGAGCTGTCTGGAAGAGAGCGACGCGGAACTTAGGTCCAGCGCAGGGGAGTGCTTTGCTTTGATTCATGAGAGCCGGCTGAACCTCGGTCTTACGAACACTGACGAGATGGGCTCGGAGACGAATGCTACATCGCGTCGGTATAGATCGGGTAGCTGGGACGGCAGCGACTGGGAGACGTTAATTGACGAGGTTCGTCAGCGCATGTCTGAGCTGTCAGTCGAGAGCGGACACCACCTATCCAAGAAGGCAAAGAAGCTACAAAGGAGTACGTTCAGGGAGTACATGTCGACAGTGTGTGACGACGAGCCGCCAGAGATAACCGTTAAGTTTCCCGGGGGGAGCCTCACGCTTACATCGTGGAGGGAGATCAAGCAGTTGGATTTTGTCCGACACTGTCTTCAGTCTGGGTTTTTACCTCAGATGATGAACAACGAGACATTGCAGGAAATTTTCGGCGCGGATCCGGATGTACTGAACGATTCCAATTTGACGAAGTTGGGTAGGGTGGACAAGCGCCTCCTACTCTCGAAGAACAGTGATGCTAGCAAGCAGAGTACCAAGGACATGAAGAAGAAGAGGGGTGTTAAAGAGAATCGCAACAACTATTATGAGGATTAAAGTTAAGGGTTAATGTTTGAGGACGGGAGGTATTTTTTGGTGATTTTATATTTTGTCAATGTGCTCTCATCATCTTCTCCGTAAGTATTATTTAAATCTCTCCTACTCCCCCCCTCGTCTCACTCTTAAGCTCTTCAATCTCCCCGGCCAATCTCTTGTTAACATCCCTCATCGTATCAATCTGCAAATCCTTATCCCCAATCTGATCACTCAAGCTCTGCACAATCCTCTCCAACTCCGCCTTGACCGTGAGCGCTCGCTCCGCCTCGCCCTCCCACCCCTGCCGACGACGGATCTCGTTCACTTCCTCGACGCCCATTTTATACTCGTGAACCTCGTCCCTAGCCTGACGTAACTCCGCCTCGAGAACGCGGTTTTTTACCTTGATACTATCATAGTCGTCTAAACAAATCCGAACCTGTTGAACCCCTCTCCCATCCCCACATACAACGGCAAGATCCTTGCTGAGAGCCGAAGCCTTGGAACGTAGTGAGTTTCTCTCCGCGATGATCCTCGCGGTCCCTTCGAGTTGCTCTGATAACTTCGATACTTGAGAAGACAATGATGCGATCTCTTGTCGACTTGATCGCTCTCTTTCTAAGGACTGCTCGAGTTGGGACTTAAGAAACTCTTTCGCCTTCCCCATTTCAACAATCTTTTCCTTACACCCCTCCACCTCCAATTTAAGTTCCTCGTTCCCCTTCTCCAGGCTCTTCAACTCTTGTCTAAACTTCCCGACTTTCTCCGCCTTCTTCTCCAACTCCTTAACCTTGCCGGCCTTATTCTCCAGCGCCTGCATTCTCGCCATGAGCACGGATTTATCGTTCTCGGAGGCACGAATCTGCTTTTTCAACCCTTTCGTTATGTCGTCCTTGGCGGATAGGTTGTCGCGGAGCATGTCGGCTAATTCCGTCTGCTCGAGTAACTGCGAAGATAGATTCCGGATCTCGTCGCGGAGGATGGACTCGTTCTGCTGGGAGTTTTGGAGTTCTTTGTGTAGTGCGTGGGCTTCCTCTTCTTCATTCTCCTCCTCACTCCCGTTTTTGTCCCGCTCATCACCAGTATCTGTGCCATTAAAGTGCTTCGACATCGACGTCGGAGGAGACGGAGACGAAGACGAAGACGGAGACGGAGACGGAGACGGAGACGGAGAGAGAGGTAAGCACCCCCTACCATCAATCCCTCTCTTCAACCCGTGAATAAAAGCGTCCATAACATTAAGTCCGCCCGTGCATCTGAATTTCATAACCCGCCGCTGTCGTCTTTCTTGCCTCTGCCGTGCATCTTTCTTAGTCGTAGATTGTCCATGTTCATCACCGTTGTCATTCTCGTCAACAGCGTCATCGTAATCGTCACC
>ERZ651776.5061-NODE-5061-length-11667-cov-6.582399_pt1 | contig 11667 bp, 12 predicted proteins | sample MGYA00514761_ERZ651776 | MGnify/ENA metagenome assembly ERZ651776 | reverse complement strand
CTGGCCGGTCCCAGATTGGCGGTTTCGGCAGGTCGGGTTCGGAGCCCGTTGATGAGGGAGTTGGTGGTTGTTCCACGGATGTCAACTTATGGGTTGCGGGCGAAAGGGCCTGTAAGGCAAATCGAAAGTTCTCTTAAGTTATCGTCGGCGATGCCGTTCTTGGATGCACTTGTCGAACCATCCATGAAACTCCCCTATTCCCTTCCAACAGCACCGCTCCTGTATCTCGCCGTGAACTCAGCCAACCGGCGTAGGTGCGCCCTTGCGTTTAGGACGACGCCGACGGAACTCGCCAGCCACCTCGACATCGTGGTGTTCTGGCAGCCATATGGCAAAGGTGGCGCCCACAGGTGTATCAATTATCGAGATGTCGCCCCGATGTGCCTGGACGATCTCCCGCACAATCGCGAGTCCCAGGCCGGATCCCTGGCCACCAGCGAGATGAGGTCGCCCGGCTTCGCCTTCGCCGAGGCGGACATATCGCTGGAACACTCGCTCACGCTCATCCTCTGCCACGCCTGGACCCTGATCCGAAACCGTCAACCACACCCAACCGGCCTCTTGACCAGCCCCGATCGAAATCGCTGTTCCCGTTGGCGCAAAACGCACCGCGTTGGCCAGAAGGTTGGCGATCGCTTGTTCAAGCGATCGGGCGTGACCGCGCACATACAGATCAGCTTCGACGTCGATATCAAGCGCCAGGCTCTCCTGGGCCGCAGCTGTCTCAAATTCATCGACGAGCATAAGTACAAGCTGGCTTAGATCGATCGTGGTCTCGACCCGAGCCGCTGCCTCGTGGCGGGCATAGGCCAACAGATCATCGACGAGTTTCGACATGCGCTCACTAGACCTGCGCACGACTTCGGTTGTGTGTTTGTACTGCTCGAGATCGGCGTCGGGATCGCTCAGCGTCACATCGAGGTTCGTTCGCATGACGGCCAGTGGGTTCCGCAGCTCGTGTGACGTGTCGTGAATGAGCCGCTGCTGATTGTCGAAGGCCCGTTGCAGACGGTCGAGCATGGCATCGAAGGTGTCAGCCAGTTGCTTCAGATCATCGTTGGGCCCCAACAATCCAATTCGCCGACTGAGATCGGTCGCTTGAATGTCTCGCGCAACCCTGGTGATCCGTCCGATCGGCATGAGCACGCGGCCCGCCGTGAACCAGCCCACGCCAAAACTGACGAAGAAGATCGCTCCCAGTCCAACGAATGAGTAGCGCCGTAATGTGTCGAGCGTTTGCGCGTCGACCTGGAGCTCGAGCGTCTCTCGGATGTCGTAACGCTCTTGTTCGATATCGAAGGTCGGGCCGCTGCTCGCGCTCGCCATCTCGGCGGCCACGATCTGGTTGGTCAGGCTGTTCGACAAACTCCAGTACATGCCGCCCATCAGGATCGATGCCACACCGAAGAGCATCAGTGAATACAACAAGGTGAGCCGGAAACGCACGGACTGCATAACGGTTGGCAGGCGCGATGAGGCAGCGTTAACGGCTCGGGGACTTCCCGGTGGCGGCGCTGGTTTCAAATCGGACGACTTCACGTGGTTGGGTATCACTCGACAGGCAGATCCAGAAGCCTGTAGCCGGCACCAATGACTGTCTCGATCGGAGGGTCTTCGCCCTCGACCGTGAGTTTGCGCCGCAAGGTGCCAACGGTGACCCGGACAGTATTGGTAAACGGATCGGCGTTCTCGTCCCAGACGTGTTCGAGCAGCGCCTCCTGCGATATCACGACGCCGGGTTGACCCATGAAGTATCGAAGGAGCGCGAACTCTTTGGACGTCAGGCTGACCGGTTCGCCTGAACGTGTGACCGAGTGGGCCGCAGTGTCGAGCACGACCGGCCCAACCTTCAGCATCGAACCGCTCGTCGCTGCGTCGCGGCGCATGAGGGTGCGGACCCGAGCGGTGAGCTCGGGAAAGGCAAACGGTTTGACGAGATAGTCGTCGGCACCGTCGTCGAGGCCACCGACACGGTCTTGAATTTCGTCTCGAGCAGTCAACATGAGAATACGGGGCGGCTCGGCGTGCACTGGGTCGGCCCGGATGGCGCGGCACACTGCGCGGCCGTCCATCTTCGGCATGGTGATGTCGAGACAGATCAAGTCGTACGGCGTTAGCCGCGCCTTTTCAAGTGCGTCTTCACCATCGTGGGCGAGGTCTACGGCGTACCCCTCGCGCCGCAAGCCGCGGGCAATTGCCTCGGCCAAGTCCACTTCATCGTCAACCACCAATACGCGCATCGTTGCCACGGTACCAATCCGTTTTACCTGGGGCATGGCGGGGCGAAACCGTTCGTACCGCTCGGCGCTCTACGATTGGCCGTCGAACGACCGGCGAATGGGGGTGGGCCACACCCGTTTCGCCCAACCCAAGGAACTCATGGCGTCTGAACCTCTTCCACCACCACCGGCAAATGACCCAACCGAATCGTCAGCACCAGCCGCCAAGATCCCGGCGAAACCACCAACGCCTCCACCGAGCCCCCCAGCCGCAGCCATCCCCCCACCGGCGCCACCCAGCAGCGATGCCACGCTGTCAACCGCACCAGCGCCCCCCGCGGCTGCAAAACCTTCGACTCCGCCACCACCTCCGCCATCAGCGTTGCCCCAGCCTCCGCCTCCCGTTGAGCGCACGCAATCACCTGCGACTCCGGTCGCTGTAGTCCCGCAATCGGCGCCTTCTACGCCGCTTGAGTCCGCTCTGTTTGAGGTCAAACGAGTGGTGGTGGGCCAAGGACGCATGCTCGAACGCATCTTGGTGTGTCTGATCGCCGAGGGTCATTGCCTGCTCGAAGGCGTGCCTGGCATCGCCAAGACGTTGAGCGTCGAGACCCTTTCCAAGGTCGTTGGCGGCTCCTTCGTTCGGCTTCAGTTCACGCCTGACATGCTGCCCGCCGACATCGTGGGAACTCGAATCTGGCGAGCTTCAACCGAGACCTTCGACATCGAGCTTGGTCCGATCGTCGCCAACATGGTCCTCGCCGACGAGATCAACCGCGCCCCAGCCAAGGTCCAGTCGGCCCTACTCGAAGCCATGGCCGAGCGCCAGATCAGCATCGGTGGCGAGACGTTCAAACTGCCCCGACCATTCCTGGTGCTGGCCACCCAGAACCCGATCGAGTCCGAGGGCGTCTATCCACTTCCGGAGGCCCAACGCGATCGTTTCCTGATGAAGATCGTGATCGATTACCCCACCCCTGCCGAAGAGGTCGAGATCGTGCAGCGCATGGGCGTGCGCCCACCAGTCGCCAATCAGGTTCTCGACCTCGACGACCTGTTGGTGCTGCAAGAACACGCCCGCAATGTGTACGTCGATCGCAACGTGGTGGACTATGCGGTGAGCCTCACCCTTGCGACCCGAGACCCCAGCGCGTACGGACTTGGCGACCTGGCACCGATGATCTCGTATGGGGCCAGTCCACGAGCCAGCCTTGGTTTAGTGGCTGCCGCTCGTGCCCTCGCTGTGATCCGCAACCGTAACTACGTGTTGCCGCAGGACATCTTCGACGTTGCTCCTGAAGTCATGCGCCACCGCCTGGTGCTGTCCTACGAAGCACTCGCCCGCGACATCACCGCAGACCATGTGGTTGCAGGAATCCTGGCAACTGTGCCCGCACCCCGGGTCGCTCCAAGCCAGGAACCGACCTACGGATCAAGCGCAGCGGGTTAGCCACACCCATGTTCCGACGCCAGGCGACCGACGCCGAGACACAAGCACACCCGTACCTCGACCGCCGCGAGGCTGTGTCCAGCGTGCTGCGTCGACTCGAACTCGACATCAACATGCGTCTCGACGGCCTACTTCAAGGCGACTACCGCGGCCTCGTTCCCGGTCATGGGTCCGAACCAGGCGAGACCCGTCGTTACTCCCCCGGCGACGACGTACGCCGTATCGATTGGAACGTCTCAGCACGGATGCGAGAGACCTACATTCGCCAGACGATTGCTGACCGCGAACTCGAGACCGCGGTGGCTATCGATCTGACACCAAGCCTGGACTTCGGCACCGCCGACAGCGAGAAGCGCGACCTGGCAGCAGCAGCCACCGCAGCGATTGGGCTCCTCACGCTGCGTGTGGGCAACCGTTTTGGGGCTGAACTCATTCGACCCGACGGTGTTGAGAGCGTTCCTGCCAAGCAGGGTCGGGCCCATGTGATGCACATCGTCGAACAGGTGCTGACCGCACCTCGTGCCGACAGTGCGACTACCACGTTGTCCGACGGGATCGCTCGTCTTCATGGCCCCCATCGGCGTCATGGTATGCGAGCAGTTATCAGTGACTTCATCGACGACAGTGACTGGCGCAGTCGACTCAAGGTGGTGTCACTGCACAACCAGGTAGTCGCCGTCGAGATCGTCGACCCTCGAGAAATGGAACTCCCCAACGTGGGCACACTCGCCGTTGTCGATCCTGAAACTGGCCAACGACGCGAGATCCATACACAACGGCGCAAAGTCCGCGAGCGTTATGCCGAGGCAGCCCTTGCACAACGCGCAGACATTGCGCAGACGTTCCGCGACTCGCGCACCAATCACCTCCAGCTGTCCACGGACCGTGACTGGCTTCTCGACGTGGTCCGTTTCGTTGCCACTCAGAAAGGACCCACATGAGCGACGGCGGCGACACTGGCCTTTGGTCATCGAAGTTCGACATCCCTGACAATCTTGAGTTCCTACTGCCCGGCCGCCTGTGGTGGCTGCTGGCTATCGCAGGCCTGTTCATTGCCTATGTCGTCATGCAATTCATCCGTCGTGGAGCTGCTGTGCGGTTCACGAATGTCAGCCTGCTCGACAAAATTGCACCGCAACGCCCGAACTGGCGTCGTCATATCCCCGCGTTCTTCCTGCTACTTGGATTGGCGGGCATGATCATGGCGTACGCCGAACCAGCGGCTGTGAGCCAGGTTCCCAGTGAACGAGCGACCATCATGTTGGCGATCGATACCAGTCTTTCGATGCAAGCCGAAGATGTCGTGCCCAGCCGAATCGACGGAGCTAAAGAAGCCGCCACCACATTCCTCGAAGAGGTCCCCGAAGAAATCAATATCGGGCTCGTGAGCTTCAACGGCATCGCGACCGTACGAGTGCCGCCAACCACCAACCGGGCCGCAGTCCGGTCTGCGATCCAGGGCCTGGATCTTGGCGAGGCCACCGCTATTGGTGAAGCCATCTTCGCCAGTATTGACTCACTCGAAACGTTCATTACCGAGTTCGAGGGCGACGTACCCCCAGCCCGCATCGTGCTGATGAGCGATGGCGAGACCACCGTTGGCCGCCCTGACGCTGCCGCTGTAGACAGAGCACGCCTGGCTGGCATCACCGTGTCGACCATCGCTTTCGGCACCGACGGTGGTGTGATCGAGATCCCCGAGGATCCCCGCCCAATCCCCGTTCCGGTGAACGAAGATGCTTTAGCCGAGATCGCCGATGGCACCGGTGGCGAGTTCTACGAAGCGGCCACGACCGATGAGCTCACCGAAATCTATACCGACATTGGTTCCGCAGTAGCGACCGAAGAAGCTCGGGTAAGCGTGGGCAGTTGGTTCGCCGGCCGAGCCATGATTCTCATCCTGATCGCTGCTGCACTTTCACTCGTCTTCAGCAACCGCCTGCCCTAGGAATGGGTTCGTGATAGTCACCCCACGCAAAATCACTCCCGAAGACAGGCCCTCGGTAAAGAGGATCTCGCATCCTGACCGTGAAGCGGCTTCGATGATGAGCGAATCCCAGCGACTCAGCTGATAACTCTGCCCGGCATCTAAGGCATCTACCACAAGGTTTCGGGTCACCGGAACCACTTCCAGCTCAGCAAGGGATCCAACCGCATCGCGGGCGTCGCCAGGTGAGAGCGGCGACGTGATCTTTCGGGTGACCGCTCCATAGAACTCATTCAGCACCTGAGCGCTTAACACCAGGTCCATATCATCGTGCGACAACAGGTCGCGAGCCACGTCTCGTTTGGCAGGATCGTCGCTGCTGTAGAGGTGCACGAAGACGTTGGTGTCGACGAAAGCTCGAACTCCCATACTCAGAATCAGACGTCCTAGTGGGTGTGCAGGTCCTTGCGTGACCACGTGCGCGGTCCCACCGTGGTCACCACGCGATCGGCATTGGCAACGATTGCTTGGCGCTTAGCCATGCTCTCGTCGCCTACGAATGATTCAAGGTACGAACGAAGAAGTGCGTTGACCGATGTACCCGCTTCGAGCGCTCGCAACCGGGCACGACGGAGAAGGTCATCATCGACGGCGATTGTGAGATTGGCCACCGATCCTGTGTAACACTGATCCCGTGCTACACAGGTCTTCCTGTCGCAGCGATCATGCTGAGCCCACGGCCCTGGGCATTCACGACATCGAGGATGATCCAACCGTGTTACTCGATCCCGCCGGGCATTGCCCGATGATCTGGTTCCAAACTGTGCCGAGGCCAAGTCCACCAAGAACCGAGGACACATCGATGTGCAGACACCCGAATCGGCCTCCAGGCACGCGTTCGCTGTTCTTGGGCTCAGGCACCGCGGATGTATGGGGCGGCCAGATCGTTGTTATCGATCACGATGTCGGCGGTCTTGATCGGCAGTGCACCTTCAACTCGGCGGCAAGCTCATCGGCGAAGCTGCTGTCCGTACATGCATAACGAACGGGTCAGCGTTTGCGTCTGAGTCCTGCAGGCATGGCCCCAGTTTTGTTTATCTTCGGTTGTTTCGTCCACCGGGATCTAGGCTTGACACATGACTCCTGATCTTGAAGTGTCCCGTGACATCGCTGCGTCTCCAGCCGACGTATTTGCTGCCATCACTGACATCACCCGCATGGGCGAATGGAGCCCCGAGTGTGTGCGGGCAGAGTGGAACGAAGGTTTCTCCGAGCCAGCCGTTGGTGCCATATTCACCGGCCACAACCGCAACGGTGACAAAGAATGGACAGTCCCTGCCACCATCGTCGAACTGGTCGACAACGAGCGCTTCTTCTTCGATTGCATCGCTCGTGACTTCGTATTCGCCAAGTGGGGTTACGCCATCGACGCGACCGACGAAGGCTGTCGCGTCACCGAGTACTGGCAGGATCTTCGCCCAGAATCTTCACACGAGCGCAGCACCATGATCTCTGGGGTCGCTGATCGCGCAGCCCACAATCGGGCTGGCATGGAAGCCACACTCGAACGGCTCGCCGCAGCGGTCGAGTAGCCATGTGACCGAAGCCGACGCCATAGCCAGCGCATCGAAACCGGCCACCGTGACATCGCTCGTGGATGAGCTTCGGGCGCTCGGTCTCGACGATGGCATGACGGTGATGGTCCACTCATCGCTCTCCCGGTTGGGTTTTGTTTTGGGTGGAGCTCAAACCGTCGTTGCCGCTCTCCACGAAACAGTTGGCCCTGGCGGCACGATCATGATGCCCACCCACTCGGGCGCGCTCTCTGATCCATCGAAATGGCAAAACCCGCCAGTACCCGAGACCTGGTGGCAGACCATTCGCGACGAGATGCCGGCGTTCGACCCTGCCCTTACCCCACCCGCAGTATGGGCGCCGTTGTTGAGTGCTTCCGATGCCTTCCCGGAGTGTGCCGCAGCAACCATCCAACCGTTTCGGCTGCCGCAATCGGCCCGAATACGACAGCGCTACTGAACGATCATGACCTCGAAGATCGACTCGGGGCTACCTCACCTCAAGGGAAGCTCTACGACCTCAACGGCCACATCCTGCTACTCGGCGTCGACCACGGCAACAACACCTCACTGCATCTCAGCGAGGCCCGATCGGGATTGCCCGCCACGGTGACCGACGCAGCTCCGATCTTGATCGACGGCGAGCGCCGCTGGGTCGAACTCAAGCACCTCGATGACAACGACGAAGACTTCGCCACGCTCGGTGAAGCATTCGCTGCTACGGGGAACGAGCGCCAAGGACCAATTGGGGCTGGCGTCGGTCGACTCATGCGCAGCCGCGACATCGTCGACTTTGGCACCGAGTGGATGCTCGCCAACCGGGTGGCGTCTCGCTGAGATCTCGCACGGGCGAGGTCGCTGACACGCCAGGCTTTGCTGTCAGCACGGCGCCTGCGTTCCAAAGCGTGGTTCTTCGGTCTTTCGAGGTGACCGTGACATCAACGCAGCTGTCTTTGGTCGTCCAGATACCGCGGGCATAGGCGAGCCAGGCTCCGGTTTGGATCGGGCACAGTCCGAAAACAACCACAGACCACAGAATACCGAGACTGCAATCTTTCCGAAGAGAGCGAACGGCGCTGCCCTAACCACAGCTACCACGGGTGGTCATAGCCGTCCCAACGAATGAACCGACCCGTATCGGCAAGAGACAGATTGTCGATCGACGCCACAATTGCGTCGGCTGACTGATCCACGGTGAGCGGAGCGTTCTCGCCTCCCATGTCGGTCTGGACCCAGCCGGGGTGCAGCATCACCACCCCGATGCCTTCGGGGGCCAGCGCCGCCGCAGACTTGACACTGACCATGTTCAGTGCGGCTTTTGAAACGCAATACGCGGCGTCGCGCCCATTCCGCGCTGCCACCTGCATGGAGCCAAGCTGCGAGCTGACGTTCACGACCATGGCACCTCTGCCCCGCCGAAGCAACGGCAGTACCGCCGATGTGAGCACCATCGGGCCAGTAGCGTTTACATTGAGGACAGCGTTGAAGGTTGCTGCATCGACGTCGAAGATCCCTCGGACATTCTCGCCGGCGCCGAAGGCCCGCGCATCGACGCCAGCACAATTGATCAGCAGATCGAGTGAATCAGTCTGCTCAGCCAGCTTGTTCGCTGCCGCGATGATGCTCTGCTCATCGGCAAGATCCATAGTGACGCGGCCTGTAAGACCGATGTCAGGCGTAACGCCCCGTGCTGATCCAAAGACTGTGTTGCCAACGGCAGCGAAACGCTGCGCGAGAGCGAGGCCCAAGCCACGCCCGACGCCAGTGATGAAGATCCGTCGGCCATGGTTTTGCTCTGTGGTCACCTGGCAAGTGTGTCAGATGGCTACGGCAGCGGTTTCTTCGGATGGGGGCGCTTCGGTCACGTATTCGGACATGTCGGCACCCGGCCGCTCGCTAACGACGCGGGAGCTCTCGCCTGGCTTCATGCTGACGCCATAGAGGCAGTCAGCAGCTTCCATGGTGCGCTTTTGGTGGCTCACGATGATCAACTGTGCTTCGCTGCGAAACTCGGCGACGAGATCCAGGAAACGATGCAGGTTCACATCATCGAGTGCTGCCTCGACCTCGTCCATCACATAGAACGGCGACGGGCGGCTGCGGAATACGCCAAACAGGAAAGCCAGCGCCGTCAGTGAGCGCTCGCCACCGCTGAGCAGCGAGAGCTTGCGCACGTTCTTGCCGCCAGGGCGAGCCTCGACTTCGATACCCGTGTTCAAGATGTCGTCGGGTGTCGTCAACTTGAGTCGGCCGGCGCCGCCCGGGAACAAGGTGCCGAACAGCAGCTCGAAGTTGGAGGCCACATCGGCGAACGCCGACGTGAATACCTGGACGATTTCTTGATCGATCGCTCGGATGACCTTGCCCAGTTCCTTGCGCGATTCTTTGACGTCGTCGAGTTGGCTTTGCAGGAACTCGTGCCGCTCGCTGAGGGTCACATATTCTTCGAGCGCAAGCGGGTTGATTGGACCCATGATGCGAAGCTCGCGCTCGAGTTCGCTGGTGCGAGCAGCGGCCGTCATACCCTCGGGCAGTGGCGGCGCTTCGGTTCGGATGGCATCGCCGATCTCGACATCGAGATCACGCCGAAGCGTCTCGATTGCGCCTTCGAGGCGCACGTTGATCTCGGCTTCTTCGATTTGGCGAGTGGACTGGCGCTCACGCAGGTCGCGGAGGCCTGCGTCGGTTGTGGACCGGTCTCGACGGGCCGACTCGAGCCCGGCTGCGATGTCGCGGACCTCGTTGGACTGGCGCTGGCGTTGGGTACGTAGCGAGTCGATCCAGGTGTCGAGCTGGGCTTCGCGGCCCGAAAGGTTCACCCGCAGATCGTTCGCAATAGCGAGCCGTTCTTCGGGTGCCTCATGCGTTTCGGCACTGTGGCGACCAAGACGCGCTTCGACGTCGGTAAGACGCTCAACCAGGAACTTGCGGCGATCGCTAATCGCTTTGGTACGCACCGAGATGTCGTTGCGCATACCGCCCACGAGCTTGTTTTGCTCGTCGAGCATGCCCCGGTCGGTCTCCATCAGCTGAAGCTGCTCGTTCTGAACTTCTTCGTCGGCTTCGAGTTTGGTGATGTGGCTGTTCAGTGCCTCGGTGCGTTCGTCGTCGGCGACAAGACGGGCATCAATTTCGGTCAACCGGGTAGCGACCGACTCGAACTCGTTCTCTGCCTTGCTGTTGTTGCGCTGCAGCGCAGACAGCTGCTCGCCTGCTCGCATCAGATCATCGTCGCAGGTGTTCAGTTCGCCTTGCACGGCCTTCTCGACAGCGAGTGCGTCTTTGCGTTCAGCGGTGACGGCGTCGAGAGTCGTCGTCTCCAAGACGACAACCGCTTCGGCCTTTTCTGCTTCGATCGTGGCTTCGTCGAGCGCAGCACCAGTAGCAGCGAGGCGCTCGGCGCCGACTCGCCAGCCATCGGCCGAGAAGGATGCGCCGTCGGTGGTGACAACATGGGTGTCGCCATCGCTGAGGGCCAGCGAAACTGCTTGCTCCCAGTCGGCAACGACATCGATATGTGCAATCGCAGCGTCGAGAAGTGTGTCGATGTCTGCGCTGCGACCCCGGACGTGATTGCGCAGTGAGCGACTCGACTTGGGTGCGCCTGCCCGGCCAGTGAGCGGCAGCAGGACACCTCCAGCATCAGCCTCGGTCAGGGCCCGAGCGGCAATTCCGGCAACGGTGGCGTCGCGAACAACGACTGCATCTTTGGCATCGCCGATGGCCGCAGCCAACGCTGCTTCATATCCCTCGTCGATTTCCACGAGGTCAAGCAGCGGTCCGAGCACGCCATCGATGTCGTTCAATAGCTCGGCGCCTGAGCGAGCGCGAATTTCGTCGAGTGCGAGGGTGAGAGCCTCGACTCGGGCTTTCCATGTGGCCCGTGACTCGCGGCTGGACTCGAGTGCAGTCGCGGCTTTTTCGTGACGTTCGGTGACTTCGAGCCTGGTCGTTTCGGCTAATTCGAGTCGGGCTACCAGGTCAGCTTCGCGGGCTTCGATCTGCGACAGCTTCTTGCGAATCTCATCGGCCTCGGGGCCGGTGGCCCCCATCGAGGTCTGCAGTTCTTCATGTTTGGCCGACAGGCGACTGCGCTCGGCTTCGAGCACCTGGCGGTTGCGAATGTGTGCTTGGAGTTCACCCCGCACGTTGGCGATGTCATCGGCGACATTCTCGATGCCGTCGCTCCAGCTCTGGTCGAAGTCAGCACGTTTCGATTCGAGTTCTGCTTCGGCCTGAGCAACTCGGGCAATCTCATCGTTCAGCAATGCTTCGCGAGCGTCGACGTCGGCGAGGTCGCGTTGGATCTGTTCCCGGTCAGCTTCGAGTGCGGAGATCACGGCACCGTCGACGGTTGCCTGACGATCACTATCGATGCTGCGAATACGCTCGGCGAGCACCGCGTCGACGCCTCGGAGCCGTTCGCGGAGTGATTCACATCGAGACAAGACATCGCCGATGTCGTTTGCGCCAGCGGTAGCCAGCTGTGCTTCGCCG
>ERZ651776.5059-NODE-5059-length-11669-cov-6.943150_pt1 | contig 11669 bp, 13 predicted proteins | sample MGYA00514761_ERZ651776 | MGnify/ENA metagenome assembly ERZ651776 | reverse complement strand
AAAAAAAAAAAAAAATTAAAAAAAAAATTTAAAATTTTTTTTTATTTTTTAAAAAAAAAAAATAAAAATAAATTAAACATTTCATTTGTTGCCAAAAAAAAAATAGGAAATGCTGTTAAAAGAAATAAAATAAAAAGGCGTCTTAGAAACATTATGAATGACGCAATTAGAAAAATATCAATAAAACTTAACTATTCATATCTTGTTATTGCTAAGCCAACTGTGCTAAATAATGAATTTAATAATATAAAAGAAACTTTATTTCAAGAATTTGAAAATATTTAATAATGAAAATAATCAATCAAATCTTTATTATTCCTATCAGAATTTATAAATATCTTTTAAGTCCTTTCTTTTATAATTCATGCAAATTTGAACCATCTTGTAGTAGCTACTGTTTAGAATGCTTTGAAAAATATAATTTTATAAAAGCAATCTTTAAATCATTATTAAGAATTTTAAGATGTAATCCTTGGTTTGGTCATGGTGGGCATGATCCAGTGGAAAGAAAGGATGTGGTATAACTTTGGATTCTAAGAATCTTATAGCTGCTATCGCTTTATCTTCAGCCGTAATTGTGCTGTACTCATTGTTCTTCATTCCAGAACAATCAACAACAAAACAAAATTTAGCTGAAAAAAATAAAATTGAACAAAATACTGATACGCCAACTTTAGATGAAAAAGAAACTTTAGTTCAGGTTTCAAGAAATGATGCATTAAAAGAAAGCAAAAGAGTTCAGTTTGAAAATCAAAGTATCATTGGAACAATATCTCTAAAAGGTGCAGTAATAGATGATTTAACATTTAAAGATTATAAAATCAGCTTAGAAAATGAGGAAAAAATTACTCTGTTAAGTCCAAGAAATGTTGAAGATGGTTATTTTATTGAAAGTGGATTTGTTACAACTGATAAAAATATTGATATTCCAGACACAAATTCAATTTGGACAGTTGTTGGAAATAACAAATTAACCAACCAATCTCCGATAAAATTGTCATGGTCAAATAATCAAGGTATTACATTTGAAAAAGAAATTTCATTAGATGATAATTTTTTATTCACAATAAAACAAAAAGTAATCAATTCTACAAACAAAAAATATGACTTTTATTCTTATAGTCAAATAATAAGAAACAAAATTCCAGAAGACTTGATGAATTTTTTTATATTACATGAGGGTCCAATTGCTACACTGGATGATGAGTTAATTGAAGAAGATTATGATGATATACAAGATAAAAAATTTTCAAAAACAGCACAAAAAGGATGGTTAGGTATTAGCGATAAGTACTTTATCGCTTCTATTATTCCACCAGAAAGTAAGGAATTTAAAACCACATTTGATTATAAAAATAAATTTAGAATAAATTTTATTACGACAGATCCTCAAGAATTAAATCAAAATAGTTTTATTGAAGATAAATTTCAAGCAATAGTTGGTGCAAAAAGGGTTAGGGCAATAGATGGTTATGCTGAATCTTTAAAAATAGATAAATTTGATTTAGTTATTGATTGGGGCTTCCTGTATTTTTTAACAAAGCCAATGTGGTATGCATTGGATTATTTCTTTAAAATGTTTGGTAATTATGGTTTAGCTATTATTGCTGTAACTGTTTGTATTAGATTGGCAGTGTTTCCATTAGCAAATTATTCTTTTAAAAGTATGGCTAAAATGAAAGCCTTACAGCCTGAAATGGTAAGACTTAAAGAGCTGCATAAAGACGATAAAATGAAATTACAACAATCAATGATGTCTTTATATAAAAAAGAAGGTGTTAATCCTATGTCTGGTTGTTTGCCAATAATTCCACAAATTTTTATTTTTTTTAGTTTATATAAAGTTTTGTTTGTCACTATCGAAATGAGACAAATGCCATTTTATGGATATTTAAAAGACCTCTCAGAACGAGACCCAACTTCAGTTTTTAACTTGTTCGGTCTATTACCATATGATGTGCCTTCTTTTTTAGTTATTGGCCTATTACCAATTTTAATGGGCCTATCGATGTATGTACAACAGAAACTCAACCCGGCTCCAACAGATCCAATGCAGGCAAAGATATTTATGTTTTTCCCGCTGTTCTTAACTGTTATTCTTGCACCATTCCCAAGTGGTCTTGTTCTCTATTGGACCGTAAATAATATATTAACAATGGCACAGCAAGTTGTAATCATGAAAAGAACAACAGTTAAAACTGTAACTTAATGTCAAAGATTACAGACGAAGAAATAAAAAAAATTTTACCGTTAAAAGGACCCTCTTTTGAGGAAGTAAAAAACTATCTTGAAAAATATAATGATGAATACATTGTTATTAAATGCGGTGGTAGTGTTTTAGTTGACCAAAATTTATTTAATAATTTTATCAATGATATTTCAATACTTAATAAATTAGGCTTTATCCCTATTATCGTTCATGGGGGAGGAAAAAGAATATCAATAAAATTAGATGAGGCGGGAATTAAAAGTAATTTCATAAACGGGTTAAGAATTACAGATGAAAAATCTATAAATATTGTAGAAGAGGTTTTAAACAGGTTTAATAAAGAAATAACAGATGCTCTTAAAAATAATGATTGTAATAGCCAAGGGATAACAAATAAACAAAAAAATATTTTATTTGTTAAACAAGAAAATAATAAACTTGGTTATGTTGGCACTCCAAAAGAAATAAACAAATCGATCATAGAACAGATAGTTAAAGAAAAAAAAGTTCCTGTAATAGCCCCTTTAGGGCTAGATAAAGATAATCAAGTTTTTAATATCAATGCTGATACAGCTGCTGGTGCTATTGCAAAAAAACTTAATGCTAGAAGACTTATTATTATGAGTGATGTTGAAGGTGTATTAGATAATGATAAAAAATTAATATCTGAAATCAATTCTAATAAAATTAATGAACTAATAAAAAATGAAACAATAAGTGGTGGAATGATTCCAAAAATTAATAACTGTTTAGATGTTGCAAGTAATGGTGTTAAAGGAGTTTGTATTATTGATGGACGCTTAAATCACTCTATTTTATTTGAGTTACTTTCAAATGCTGGATCTGGAACCTTGATTAGGGAATAAATGAAAGAATTGACTGAAATAAAGTATTGGATATTTGATTTAGATAATACTCTTTATAGTGGACAAACTAAAGTTTTTTCAGAAGTTGATAAGAAGATGTCATCATTCATTTCAAAAAAATTTAATGTTGATTTAATTGAAGCTAAAAAAATCCAAAAAGAATATTTTTATGAATATGGAACAACATTATCAGGATTAATGAAAAAAAAAGATGTTAATCCCAATGAATTTTTAGAATTTGTACATGATATTGATATATCTTGGCTACCAAAAGATAAAATTTTGAGAGAAGAATTAATAAAAATTAAGGAAAAAAAATATATATTTTCCAATGGTTCTCATGACCATATTAAAAATGTTACAAAACAATTGGGTATTAATGATTTATTTGATGGAGCTTTTGATATAACTGATGCAAATTTTGTTCCAAAACCTCATTTAGATCCTTACAAAAAACTAATTGAAAAATTCAAATTAGACCCAAAAAAATCTATTTTAATAGAAGATATTGCGCACAATCTAGAACAGGCAAAGAATTTAGGAATGAAAACTTGTTGGCTCAGAAATGATGAGGCTTTTGCAAAAAAAGATGCTGATAAGCCATACATTGATTATAAGATTAATAACTTGCCTTCTTTTCTTCAAGAAATTAATGTATTAAAAAATAACTAATCAATAAATTATGAGTATTGAAAAAATTATAAATGATGCTTGGGAAAATAAAGATCAAGTAAATCAAAATTCAGAAAAATCACTAAAAGATGCTGTAAATCAAATTATTAATGATTTAGATAGTGGTAAATCAAGAGTTGCTGAGAAGATTGATGGGAATTGGGTAACTCACCAGCATCTCAAAAAAGCAATTATGCTTAGTTTTAGGATGTATCCAATGGAAAATTTAAATGGTCCATATAGCAGTTGGTATGACAAAGCTCATTTACTTAAAGGAAAAACTGCTGGATGGACAAAAGAAGATCATGAAAAAGCCGGTTTTAGAATGGTGCCTAATTCTCCAGTAAGAAAGGGATCTTTCGTAGGCAAAAATGCTGTTCTTATGCCTTGCTATGTAAATATTGGGGCATATATCGATGAAGGAACAATGATGGATACTTTTAGTCGTGCTGGAAGTTGTTGTCAGATAGGAAAAAATTGCCACATATCAGCTGGAACTGGTGTTGGGGGTGTATTAGAACCCGCTCAAGCACTACCAACAATTATTGAAGACAATGTTTTTTTAGGAGCGATGTCAGAAGTTGTTGAAGGTGTAATAGTTGGTGAAGGTTCTGTTTTGAGTATGGGAATGTACATTGGCCAATCAACTAAAATTGTTAATAGAAAAACTGGTGAGATATCTTATGGAAAAATCCCACCTTATTCAGTGGTAGTTCCTGGATCATTACCAGATAAAAAAAATCCTACAGCACCATCTTTGTATTGTGCGGTAATTATTAAGCAGGTTGATGAAAAAACGAGATCAAAAACATCTGTTAATGATCTTTTGAGAGATTAAACATGTCAAAAATTAATGAATTACAACTAGCTAAGGAGCTAATTAAATTTCCTTCTATTACTCCGGTTGATGCTGGCGTCATGAAATTTTTAGAAAAAAAATTAAAGAAATTAGGTTTCAAAACAAAAATAATTGAATTTAAAGAAAAAAATTTTAAACCTGTTAAAAATTTGTATGCAAAAATAGGAAACAAAGAACCTAATTTTTGTTATGCAGGACATTTGGATGTTGTTCCTCCTGGAAACTTAAATGATTGGGTAGCCAATCCATTTAAACCAACTATTAAACAAGGTCATCTAATTGGTAGAGGGGCAAATGACATGAAAAGCTCAATTGCAGCTTTTGTTTCAGCAGTTAGTATTTTTTTAAATAAGAATCATAAATTTAATGGATCAATTAGTTTGTTAATTACAGGTGATGAAGAGGGCGATGCAATTAATGGAACAAAAAAGGTTGTTGATTATCTAAAAAAGAAAAAAGAGAAAATTAGTTTCTGTTTAGTTGGAGAACCTACAAACCCAAATAAATTAGGTGAAATGATAAAAATAGGCCGTAGAGGCAGTTTAACTGGAAAGCTTATTATAGATGGCATTCAAGGACATGTTGCCTATCCTCAAAGAGCAAATAATCCCTCTACAACTATTGTTGAGATTTTAGATGAGTTAAAAAATATTAAATTTGATAGTGGAACAAAAGATTTTCAGCCAACGAATTTAGAAGTGACAAGAATAAATATTAATAATAGTGCTGATAATGTTATTCCTGGATCTGCTGAAGCTACATTTAACATTAGGTTCAATAATAAACACTCATCAAGTTCTATCAAAAAAAGAATTGGTAAAATTTTAAAAAAGATAAGTAAAAAAAATAAATCAAAATTTAAAATAGAGTATAGGGTTTCTGGAGAAGCTTTTTTGACAAAACCGAACAATATCACGTTTATGATTCAAAATATTATAAAAAAAATTACAAAAATTAAGCCTAAGCTTTCTACAACAGGAGGAACTTCAGACGCTAGATTTATAAGAAAAATTTCTCCATGTTTAGAATTTGGACTTGTGGGTAAAAATATGCATAAGGTTAATGAGTCCGTTGCATTAAAAGATTTAAAAAATCTTTCTAAAATTTATCATAATATTTTACAAAAATACTTTAAGTGAAAACAGGGTTAATCACTTCAGATACATTTCAAAATCATGATACAGGACCAGGCCACCCTGAACAAATAGCAAGAGTTTCTGTAATTATAGAAAATTTTAAAAAATTAAATAACCAAAATATTTTGTGGAAAAAACCATCAATAATTTCAGATGAAATTATTAAAAACACTCACGACTCGAGATATGTTGATTTAGTAAAAAATTCATTTCCAAATAAGGGTTTTTCATCATTAGATGGTGATACAATTATTTCACCCGGGAGTAAAAATGCTTCATTTGATGCTGCAGGCTCAATAATTGCAGCAATAGATGGTGTACAAAATAAAGAATTCAAAAATGCCTTTTGTTGTGTTCGCCCACCAGGACACCATGCAGAAAAAAATAAAGCAATGGGTTTTTGTATTTATAACAATGTTGCAATTGGAGCGCATTATTTAATCAATAAATACAATTATAATAGAGTGGCAATATTAGATTTTGATGTTCATCATGGTAATGGAACACAAGATATCTTTTATGAAAATAAAAACGTTTTATTTATATCAACACATCAATATCCTTATTATCCAGGGTCCGGTTCTGAACATGAAAAAGGAAAATTTAATAATATCAAAAATATTCCATTGCCAGCAGGAACAAATTCAGAGGAATATTTTGATGCCTTTGAGCATGCTCTTAAAAAATTGAAAGAATTCAAACCAGAATTTATTCTGCTTAGTGCAGGATTTGATGCTCATAAAGATGATCCATTGGCTCAAATTAAACTTGAAACAGAAGATTTCTACATCATCACAAAAAGAATACTAGAGATATCAAAGAAGTTCTGTAATGGCAAAGTTGTTTCTATTCTTGAGGGTGGATATGATTTACAGGCACTGCAAGATAGTACTAAGAGACATGTTGATGCATTAATAGAATTCAATTGATAAAAATCTAATTCATTATAGATAACTCTGATGAAGTTATACAAAATAAAAAAATCTAAAATTGATAATAAAGGCCGTGGTCTCTATGCAGCTAAAAATATTAAAGAAGGAACAAAAATAATTGATTATAAAGGAAAAATTATTACCAACAAAGAAGTTGATGAATCTAACAAGTATGACAATGATAAACCAATTTATTTATTTACTTTAAATAAAAGGTACACTTTAGACGGTGATTTTGCATGGAATACAGCAGGCTTAATTAATCATAGCTGCAACCCTAATTGTCAATATGATGGCAAGGGTCTTAAAATATGGATTACATCAATAAGAGACATTAAAAAAGGTGAAGAATTTACTTGTGACTATGGTTTTGGTTACGATGAAGATTATAAGCAATTTCCATGCAAGTGTGGAGCAAAAAATTGTTGTGGTTACATCATTCGAGAAGAGTCAAGGTGGAGAATAAATAAAAAATTTGCAATGAGTAACAAAAAAAAATTAATAAATAATTCTAGATAAAAATAAGCCTTCAGGAGGAGCTGGCGGAGCACATAATATTCTCTTTTTGGACTTCATTACACTTTCAAATTTTTTTAATGACCATTTTTCTTCTCCCAAATATTTTAAACAACCAACCATTGAACGAACCTGTTGTTGTAAAAAAGATTGAGATCTAAATTCAATTTCAATTTTATTTTTTGAAGATCTAATTTTTACTAATTTCATTGTTTTTATTGGACTTTTAGCTCTACAGCTAGAGGCTCTAAAAGTTGAAAAATCATTAGTTCCAATTAATTTTTTAGCACCTTTTTTCATAGCTATTAAATTGAGTTTTTTCATAACGTGCCAGCATTTATTCTTTTCTATAACTGGTCCACTTAGACGATTAATTATTATATATTTATATATTCTCATTTTAGCTGAAAACCTTGCATGGAAATTATTATTCTTTTTTTTTATTAAAAGAATTGCAACCCCTTCTTTATTTAAAAAATGATTGATCGATTTGAGAAATTTTTTTGTTTGAATTATTTCAGTTTTGCAGTCGAAATGTGCAGATTGTTCTAAAGCATGCACACCCGTGTCAGTTCTACCCGATCCTAATAATATAATTTTTTCCTTCAGGAGTTTTGAAATTTTTTCCTGAATAAGTCCTTGAATAGTTTTTCCTTTTTTTTGAATTTGCCAGCCTCTAAAATTAGTACCAACATACTCAATTAATATTTGATATCTAAACATTTGATATTATAGAACCCTTTTTAATTTGCGATCCAAGCATAAACTCGCCAATTTTTTGAGGTTTTTTTCCTTGTCTTTGAATTTCAATAATTTTAATTGATTTATTGTTATTGCAAGCAACTTCTAATTTATCAGATATTACTTCACCAGCTTGACCAATACCATTTCCTATTTCAGCTTTTAAAATTTTATATCTCTCTCCATGAAAATTAAAAAATGCACCTGGAATAGGAAATAAGCCATTTATTTTTCCAATAATAATTTTAGCTTCATCATTCCAATTAATTTTACCTTCATTTTTATCTATTTTTTTTGCATATGATGCTTTTGTATGATCTTGATTAACAAATTTTGCTTTATCCTCTAATATATCATCAATGTTGTCTAAAATTTTTTCTGCTGCAAGATTAGATAATTTTTCTGAAACTTCTTGAGCGTTATCATTATTATGTAATTTAATTTTATAAACATTACTAACAGGTCCACTATCTAATTTTTCTTCAATTTTCATAACACTTATGCCTGTCTCAGTATCTAAATTCATTATTGATCTTTGGATTGGTGCAGCTCCTCTCCAATTAGGAAGTATTGATCCATGAATGTTTATAAAACCTTTTTTTGTTAGAGTTAAAAAATTTTTTGGGATAATTTGTCCATATGCAACTACGATAGCAAGATCAGCATTCAACTCTTTTAAAAACTGATATTCCTCTTTATTATCCTGTAGAGTTTTTGGAGATCTAAAATCTATATTTAATGTTTCAGAAATATTCTGGATTGGTGATTTATTAATTTTATGTCCTCTATTAGATTTCTGAGGAGGTTGAGTGTAAACTACAGAAATTGGATAACCATTTTGATATAATGACTTTAAAATAGGTACAGCAAATAACGGTGTGCCCATAAAAATAATTTTTTTTGACATTAACTAAATAACTATCTGATTGGATTTATTTTTTGATAGTTTTTTAATAATCATAGATTTTTTTAATTTTGATAAATAATCGATAAAAAGAATTCCTTCTAAATGATCCATCTCATGTTGAATGCAAGTAGCTAAAAGACCTTCAGCTTTTAATAACTGTTTGTTTCCATTATAATCTAAATATTCAATATCACAATTTTTTGGTCGCTCGATTTCAGCGAATTGATTAGGAACTGATAAGCATCCTTCTTCATATATTGATTTAATTTTATCTTTATTTTGAATTACAGGATTAACAAAATATCTTGGTTCTTTTTTATTTTCATCCTTACTAATATCCATAACTATAATTCTTTTAGGAATGCCAATTTGAATAGCAGCTAAACCTATGCCGTTTGCTGCATACATTGTTTCTAACATATCATCCATTAGTTGTTGTTCCTCTTTACCAACTTTATCCACTGGTTTAGAGATTTGTCTTAGAAGCTTATTTGGTTCTGTAAGAATACTTTTAACTGCCATAAAACAGATATCTTAATATATTTTTTAGACTTTTAAAGGCAGAACTTTAAGCAATATCTTATTTCTTATCCAATCAATATTTAATTTATTGAGAGTAGTAACTATAAAATAAATAGTGTCTTCGTCTATTCTCTCGATTTTATCTTGACCAATAATTTCAGCAATTCTTAAAAGTGCAAATCCACTTTCATTATTATTAATCATTATTTGTATGTCTGATGGAATTTCATTTTCATTAATTTCGTATAAATCACTATATTTTTCAGAAATTTCAACTCCATCATATTTTAATGACTCTAAAAATATAATATCTTTTTTTGATAAAAAATATTTCTTATTTTTTTTTATCTTCTTTAAGAAATTATTTGTATCTCTAGATATTTTTGATTCTGAATAATCTCCATTAAAATAATTTATGAGTTTAGATTGATGAATTATATCATTATTGAATTTAATCTTTTTATCATCTTGTTTTTCAATAAGTATATTAGTGTAATAAAAACTTGTGAGATTATCTGGTATATCAGTCGGATTAATTTTTTCTAAAAAAGTTTTAAGCTCTAAATCAAAAGCTTTTCCCAAATCATCATTTTCAAAAGAGTCCTTTAATATTTTTAACAATTTTAATTTTTCAACCATTTCTGACTCGAGTAAAATTTTTTGATAAACTAAAGCTCTACCTTCAATATTAGGTAAAGTTTTATAAACATCCTTTGCGTTTAAAAGTTGATTAAAATTAAATTGAAATCTTTGGTATAAAGCAAATAAATCTTTTTCAGGATAATTTTTGTCATGGACAGCTTTTTCAATAGTGGAGATTTTTTCAATTTCAGCAATATCAATTTCTTTAAAAGAGTCTAATAAATTTGCTGATGCAAGATATTTCCAAATTATCTTTTTAGTTTTTTCACTTGGCTCAAATTTAAAGTTAGGATTTGTTTGATGAGCTAAATAAAAATCAAAAATTGATTTTTCTGAAATTGAGTTATCAATTTTAGAAGTATATTTTAATAAATAATTTATTTTTTTTTCAAAATATTCATCCTTAAAACCTAACTCCTTATTAATATCTAAAATTAATAGAGCTTCTTCTCTTTTATTATTAGTAATTAAACAATAAATGTTGAACTTGGATAAATATTCATCTGTAAGTAATTCTGTATTTTTAAGAAATATATCACAAGCCTTATCAATATTTGTATTTGATAAATGTTGATCTACTAAAAATTTAGATAATTCAGGGTGCAAATTTATGGCTTGGTTTTTTACTAAATATTCCTCAATTAATTCCAAGTTAGAATTTTTTATTAACCATTCTGATTTAAACTTTAAAAATTCTTTCTCAGAAATATTTTTTTGTGGATGATAAGCGTTTGTCAAAAGTGAAATATTAATAATTTCAATTGCATCTTGAGATAAATTCATTTTATTTAATTTAGTAAATAAAGCTTTTAATTGATCTCCATCTGAGTTGGACCACATATTAATATTTAAGTCATAATCCTCTGGATCATATAGTCCAATAATTTTGATTTTTTCAGCTTCTAAATTTTCATCAAAGCTCACTGGGGATACTTTTTCTTGGGACTCAATGTTGTAAATATTCGAGTCTTCATTTTCATTTATTTGAATTTTATTTTTTGAAGTTTCTAAATTTTTTTCTAAAGATTCCTTTTCAATTTCTTTTTGTTCAATATTCCAAATATCAACTGGTTTTTCTTCAGCATATGAAGATAATCCAAAAAGTAAGATTAAAATAATTGAAAAATATTTTTTATTTAACAATTTTGAAGTTTTCATTAGAAATTATTTTTTCTATTTCTTTTTTTGGTGCTGGAAAATCAATTTTATTTAATAAAAAAATAACTAAAAAAATAATAACTGAAACTAAAGCTAATTTTGTTATTATTCCAATAATACTTCTGCTTGAACTTGTTTTTTTAATAAATTGCATATAACTTTAGATAATTTCAAAATAAGACATATTTGTGTTTTTTCAATAAAGAAAGTTATGAAATCAAGTAAAAATATTGTTTTTTTAGGTATGATGGGATCAGGCAAAACTTCTATTGGTTTTTTAGTTTCTAAAAAACTTAATTTAGATTTTTTTGATATAGATAATTTTATAGAAACAAAAATGGATATGAATATTTCAAACATTTTTAAGACTAAAGGTGAAGAGTTTTTTAGAAAAGAAGAGGAAAAAACCACATTAAACATTCTTAAAAAAGAAAAAGTTGTTATAGCCCTTGGAGGTGGAGCATTTATAAATAAAAAAATTAGAAATGAAGTGTTAAAAAACCATCTCT
>ERZ651776.5057-NODE-5057-length-11673-cov-8.233960_pt1 | contig 11673 bp, 10 predicted proteins | sample MGYA00514761_ERZ651776 | MGnify/ENA metagenome assembly ERZ651776 | reverse complement strand
CCTAAACACGTAATGTGTGAGGGTCGATTGCGCGCGTGCGCACGCGATTCAGCCCAAATAGACACCATGGGGGCGTGTAACACATGATTATGCGTCCTTATACGAGTTTTCAGTTCGTACATTCGCGATTTACGTGGATTTCACGGATGTTTTTCCATTTTTGTCAGATAAAATTTAGGAGGTTGGTCCGGATTAGGGGTTGTGTTCCGTATTAGGGGTTGTATTTAAGAAATATATCAAATGAAAATTTAGGGGTATTTTTACAATTTTAGTTCCTCCATAAAAGAAACCCAATCTGGTGGATTATACTTGACGTATTTCGCGTACGCCAAATCCAATTTCTCGTCGTTCCCACCTTTCTCGATGAATGCTTTAAGCTTATCAAAATCAACGACGCCGCCTTTACTTCCTAGTACGGAAATTTTTGACAAACTCGAGGAGTCCAGGTGACATTTACTTGACAGCGCTTTTATCGCAGGAGATATGCTCAAATCATCAATTTCCTTTTTCAAAATGTCATACCCAAACTCGCTTCGCATCTTGGGCACTATCTTCATTCGACCAAGGTTAATAATCCCACTTTCCTTTTCCATCGCATCTTTATATTTCCTTCCTTTGACTTTTTGGTTGCTCTCGTCGCTCCTCATGTATCCCAACGGTGGAAGCGAATATTTGATGTCGCGTAAAAATTCAAATCCGCGTGTTCTCTCGAATCGCGCGTGGAGTTCTGCATTAGCCCGTTCGCTCACTCCTACTTTCGCTTCCTTCGTTTCTATTCCAATGTGCAATCGCTTTGCTACCTGATTTTCTTTCTCACCCCGAGCATCCTTCTCTTCTTCGTCTCCATCATCCTCTTCTTCCTCTTCTTTTATAAGTCTCATCTTCTGCTCGAAAATCGGATGCATGCTGTTATATAACTGTTGTTGAATCTCAAAATCATCGTTGAACGCATCTCTTTCCTCTTGCGTCATTGCTTTCCATTTTATAGAGAGGTCTTTCGAATGCAATGCTTGGTTTGACATCGCACGCTCTGCACTTTCAAACAAAAAATACCCTTTGCGCGGCTTGCGCGTTTCCGTCCCCATGAACTCACCTTTGAGAAGAGCGGAAGCAATTTGCACGAATAATTTCTTATATGCATGCATTTGCATCTCCCGTTGATATCTCAACTCGTCTCGCTTCACGTGCGCCTGCGATGCCGCCCTCTGCTCTTCCGACGCGCCGTACCAAAGTTCCCGTAACTTTGAATATTTTTCCGCGTTCGTTAGTTGCGGATTTTCGCGTCTAAAAAGTTTCGCTTTTGGATCGTGCTCTGAGAACGCTTTGTACGTACTCATTACTTTCTTCGGTTCTACCAACTTCTTTTTCCGCATTCGGTCCAGTTTCGCATCGATTGATGCGCTTGCGAGTTTTCTTTTCTCTCTTTTCTTCTTTTCTAAATTTTCGTCACGACGACGCTTCGTCTCGTTCACGTCGTCCGTCGTTGTCATCGTCGTCAACTTCTTCCTTTTCTTGTACGGACCTCTTTTCATGCCTTTTGCGGGACCATTATCTCTGTCTCTCTTACTCGTTTCTTTTTCAACGCCTTCTCCTTGCGCTGCGTTTCCATTTCCATTTCCATTTTGTTGTAGTTGTTGTTGTTGTTGCTCGATTCTCGACGCTGCGATTAACTCCACCGCTTGGTCTAAGGACCCCGACATGATTGAGGAACTTCGAACAATATATATTCCTTCGTCTTCGTCTTCTTTTCCCTTTGCTACTGCTGTCGATGCGTATATCTCCTCGAAACACGCGCTCCTGCAGCCGCAGCGTGTTTCGAGATTTTTGAAATTATGACGATGTGAAGAACGAAACTTGTTTTTCTTCTAGAGCTCCACAATTTTTACTACGCGCGATTAATAGTAACTCATATAAAAGTATACATATTACCAGCGTGATTGAGGTACACAGCGCGGGGAAGAGATTACGCACACACACACACACACACATAGCAATGAATCAACGTCGTCCTCCTCATTCTGCTTCTGATACTTCGGGGATGAACTCAAACGCGCTGGCGCGCATGCACCAACAACAAAGACAAGGGAGACAATCTGCAACGTCTACCATCGTCACTTTGATTAAGAATTGGAAGCCACGCACGACGCCAAAGTTGACGTTCTCTTTGGGTTTGTACGCGGTTGGGATCTTCTTGGCGTTTTTCGCCCGTCCGTTTCCAGTGACCCCGGAACAGTTTGAAAAGTACGAACAAAAACTTCGACTGATTGACGGAGAGGAAGGTGGCTTAGGTGACGCTCGTTTGAACGCCGAAGACGCGTATCGATCTACACGCATGGAATTGTACCAAACAAAACGATTCGGTTGGCGATTACGCGGTGGACGCGAGAAATCCAGAGTGCTAGAACTCCAGAGGAAAGAGAAGGAACAATGGCGAGCTGTAAAAGCGTTGAACAAAGAGCGCGAACGAAAGTTGCGAGACGCGAGAAGTGAGTTAGGTATTTGGAGCGACGAAGGGGTTCGGGAAACGAAGAACAAATTTTGGGAGAAGTACGAAGGCGGCAAAGTTTTCGCAACGCAACAAACGTTTTACGACGCGTTCAATGCGTTACTCTATGGCAGGTCGGATGATAACGCGCTGGAGTTTATGATCAGATGGACGTTTACGATTCTTATTAATTTTACGGTCGGAATGTTTGGCGCCATCATCGGTTTCACCTTTGCTCTGCCTTCGGTAATTTATGGATTCGGCGCTTCCTTTTTCTCGTTTGCGATATTTTTCTTTCTCGCGGTGATATCTGCTATTTCTGTGGTCTTGACGCTTTTAGGTGTTCTTTACGGCGGTGCTATCGGAGGCGTCGTCGGGGCCGTCAACGTCGCGACGAATAACGCGTTGCGCCTGGAGGAAAAAAAGAGAGAAGAGATAAAACGTTTGCAGCAAAGACAACAGCAGCAACAACAACAACAACGACAAAGGCAAGGAGGAGCGAACGGTAGCGAAAACTTTAGGGACTTTAACGATAACAATCGGGATCACATGGATTAATGACTTTGGAATAAAGATTGAAGGAAAGTTTAAAAACAGACGTAGTATACCCTGCGCGAGTTCTCGTCTCCTCCTATTTTTAGAAATTTATTCTGTTTTACACCACACACAAAACTAAAGGTATTCTTCACACTCTCTCTGCCGCGCGCGCGCTCGTAATCGCGCATCGTCGTCACACAGTTGCGCGCGCAAACAACCGTCGCAAATGGCTATCGTTGACGTCTCGCCGTTTCAGAAGTGCATTGGTCCCGCGTCGCACCATCAAACGCACGCAAAGGTGAACACACCTAAAACAACAACGCGTCTAAAAAATACGACGAGTCAAGAAGAGAAGGACGACGACGACACGGCTATAAATAAAACGTTGTTCCGGCAGTCGCTTCCGCTTTCGCTCCAACCGCGACATAATCCGCGCAATACGCTCTTCCGCGAGTTTTACGATGCCGGTGAAATTCCCATCGCGGTAGCCCACGGAGGTGGTTCGAACGCAGTCACGTGGAGAGTTGATCCTGCAAGTCTCGATTATCACAGGTACCTTCCGTTATTTTTCGATGGCATTCGCGAAATCGACCATCCGTATAGATTGCTTTCAGTACAAGGCGCGAAACAACTGTTAGCTGTTCGACCGGAAAAAGTTGCGGACGTTTTGCCGCAAGTCATTCTTCCGCTGCAAAACGCGCTCAAAACACGAGACGCGCCCATCGTGGCGGTTGCGATGGACATTTTGCGTCACTTGGCCACGTGCGAAAAATCCATCGGACAGATGCTCGTTCCGTATTATCGACAACTTCTTCCGATTTTAAACGTCTTTCGGAATTGCGACTGCTTAAAAGTTACGTTAAACGTCTTGAGCGACGGTTCGAAGCGCGATGGAAAAGAGTTGATCGGAAAAGGGCGTTCGGCGAAATCACTGCGCGTTCTCGTGAAAGAGACGTTACGCGTATTAGAGAGAGTCGGCGGCGAAGACGCGTTGATTAACATCAAATACATGGTCCCGACGTATGAGTCGTGTGTCGCTATCGCGGAGCGCTGAATACTACAAACTAAACTGACAGTACATCACAGTCTGATGAAATTTAATATATATCCACTTCACCAGTACCTGGTACCAAACAACGTCAAATTGGAAGGACGTTTTCTCTACCGACTGCTATTTCGCCTCGCGTTGTTGTTTCGTCGTCGAGTTTAACGACAACTTTATTCCCATTTTCTAAGACTCGGACTATACTCGCCCAAGTTCCATTCAGCGACGCTTGTTCGCCAGTTAAACCCGTCATTACGCACCGTTTACCATTCAATCGTGGCGTATTTCTTCCTTCTCCTCTTCTTCCTTCTCTCGCGCGGTTGTTGTTGCTAAAATTCGAAAATCCTCCAAAGAGATTGAAACCAAAAATATACTTTAGCATGTTGATAACTTTCGTCGGGCGCAACACGAGCATGCCCGCTAATATTCCACTGACGTGTACGATGAGATTCAACGTAGATGGATTCATCAGATATAGTAAACCGACTTCCGTCAACGCCAATCGATGCGCCGGTACCTGCAACCCGAAGAACGAATAGTTGCCTCTTGGATTTTCACCTAATACTATCGTTTGTAACGCGAACAAGACACCACTGCTACCGTACGTCGCGTTGTAATACACATCTCCATCGAAGAGTCCGCTGTGGAACAGCCCGCCTGCTATTATCGCCGCGAATCCGTGCGTCAAAACGGACACCAGGCAAAACAAAAGAACAAATTTTTCCGCTTTTCCTCCGTATCTCTCTTCGAGCTTGATGCCTTTGGTGAGTAAAGAGCTCAAATTATACGCCAAGTGTAGCTCGTCGCCGTGGACGAAGGAAGAAAACAACGTTCTTTGTAGTTCAAAATCTCGCAAAACCTTCGCGGGAGAAAAGCACGCGCTGGAGATGTCACCGATGATATCGTTCAGGAGAGGGAACACTTCGAAGTAATAAGAAGCCATAACGGCCATGACGACGAGCGTGCCGTGAGGCTTGTTCGGGACCGCTTGGTATTGTTGATACATTCTATACGCGTAATAATAAAAGAATGGATTTATACCCGATCCTCTTCTGCCTCTTCCGTAGCCCCCCGCGCGAAACATCTGTTCGTTTCGATTGATGGTCGGTTCGTTGCCCCGCGTTGTTTTTGTTGTTGAGTTTCTTTTTTGTGTGACGAGATAATGAGATTTTTTCTTCTTCTTCTTTCCAAATTCTTCTTTCTTCTCTTTACATTTTTTCCACACCTACCCCACTTACGTGTACACACACAAACACGCACGCACTTTTCTTCGCGAACGATCGATTAATAAAAAAGGACGATGGATCATCAAGACTTTAAAGAGGTTGTGTTGACCAAGAAACGACCGACTGGGACGGGTACCGGTGGTGGAACGCTCAAGGATCAAAGAGCGGTAGCAAATGTGCGTCGTCTTCCTTTTCGATGAATGAAGTGTTTGTGTTCTTTTCTTTCTTCGTCGTATTGACGTTGCCTTTCATTTTTCTCTTCTCTTCTCGTACACGTGATAACAAACAGGCATTGAGACAAGGATTGAACGTCACCGCGGTAAAGAAAGACGTTTCGAACGTGAATAAAGCTGGCCCAGGGCGTAACGCGTTGAAACTCGAGAACGAGACCGAAGAGCTCACGCACAAAACAGTCAATACGGAGGTGAAAAAGGCCATCATGCAAGGCCGTTTAGCGAAGAAGTTAACCCAGGCGCAACTGGCGCAGCAGATTAACGAACGTCCACAAATCATTCAAGAGTACGAATCTGGTAAAGCTATACCGAATCAACAGATTCTCGGGAAGTTGGAGAGAGTTTTAGGTGTAAAGTTACGAGGCAAAGGAATGAGATAAACTCGGCGAGAGAAGCGCGTTTTTGTGTCGTTTAGAGAAAATAAACGACAACCTTTCTAGCGACGATTCGTCGATTATCAAAATAGAACATCTTCATTTCACTACTATTCACATACCAGTAACAGAACTCAGGCGTGTCCCAACTCTATGATTTTTGGAAAGATAATCTGTAAAACGTTTGCTACGAGCGCACAAAAAACAAAGAAGGAAACAACCGTCCCAGTCGTGAAGAAATCGACCCATCTTTCGTATCGAATCGTTCTTTCGCTCGGCTTGAAATCTTTGAGCTTTTCCATTTTGTTCTCGTGATTGTACGCGTTCGCCCATTCATCCGCCCAAGAGTGCCTGATGGCTTCGGCAAAATCCTCAAATACAGGGTAACTATCGCTATGGATTACGGACGAATACGCTACTGGTAAAACGTGGTTTCGCTCCGCGGCGAAACGTTTTTGCGACAGCACTTTCTCTTTTCCCGCGCAAATGATAATTTGAACGGGAAGTTTCCTAGAGTGCGCGTATCTCAACATCCCGCGTTTGAGCGGTAAGCTGTGCGGTTTAATATTTCTCGTTCCTTCTGGGTAGCACAAGAAACCCGGGAAATATTGTTCGAATCGAGACCAGTGCTTGTCTATGCTATTGTTCAGTTCTTCGTGACCGCCACCTTTGTCCCTTCGAAATGGAAAGACTGCGCCAACGAAGACGGCGGGTACCATGAAGACCGGGAACACGTACATCACGAGCATTCTCGACAGAGTAAATGATCGTCCTTCGCACAAGGACATGTCGATGAAGAAGTCCGCCCACGCGCGGTGGTTGCACAGATACACGCATTTGCCGTCTCTGTAAAGTTGTTTCTGGGAAACGATTTTAAATCGGACGTTCATAACGTTTGAAGTCATGAAGTCGGCCCATATTTGCGTAATCGGTGGTCGTATTTCCTTGGAGAAGTTCCAAACGCCGTGGAGTGTTCCTCGCGTGAGCAAAGAGAGTGGATATGAGAAGGCGAGAATCGGAAACGCAATCAAAAGCGCGATGAGATTTACACCTTTTTCCGCGAGACTTCTAGTGTCGACGTATTTGTCTCGCGAAGAGCTTGGACTCTCGAGCTTTTTCGATGGAGAAGAAAGCCCCATTTCAGAATTATACGATGGTGACAGAGAGCGTATTTATATACAGCGTGGTGAAGTGCTTATCGTTCACTTTTTGTTGTTGTTGTTGTTATGAAGAAGAAAAGTAGTGAACAGAAATGAGAGTTTTTGGAAAGAAGAAAAGTTCTGTGTGAGTTCAAACGACGAACATCACAAATTAACACGCTCTTTTGTCGCGCTAGAATACAGATACAACATAACATCAACAAGAAGCGCGAGGAGCGAGAGAGCGAGAGAGCGAGAGCGAGAGAGTGAAACAAAAAATGCGCACAGAATAGGGCGAGAAAGATACACATAGGGGACGTGGGGAGAATATTAAGTGTGTGAGCCTTTTTATAACATTAGGGGTCCGCGATGGGCTTTTGGAACCGCCGTAATAATTCGGGTGAAGACGAACAGCCGTCCACTTCCTCTCCGCACCCTTTCCCACACGATGAAAAAGATGGTTTATATCGTAAACACCAAGGTCAGGTGCTTTACGATACCGATAAGCGCGCGAAACCGCATCGTTGCAACGATAGATTAGAAGATGTTATTTGTTCTCTTTATGCGGGAGGTAATTTATTCTTAACCGTACCAAAGGTTTGGAGCACATTTACGGAGTGCATGCGATCGAAAGAGGGCGAAGAACCGGACGTGCCGTACGTGTACCACACGCCTCCATCGTCGAGGCTCCCTCGGAGCCGGCGGTAAAAATAATATTAGCATAGCGTATAACCTTAATATTTATATTTTAGTAACACGGCTAAAACACACACATCTCGCCGCGCATCTTTTGGCGCTGTGTACCCACTCGCACTACACTATTATTTTACTACTATTCTATTCTACTCCTTCTATCTTTAAGCCAGCTTGCGAGTTCTTTGTGTCCTTCCATTTTTGCCATATCTTCTGGACCGTACCCGTCGTTATCTCGAAGTAACGGCAAATCTAACTCCTCGACTAAATAGACGCACGCGTCGTAGAAGCCTTTGGTTGCAGATTTATGGAGAATGGAGTGACCGTTGACATTTGCAGACGTGACATCGAGACCTAAAGCGCGGAGGTACTTGAGCATTTTCACGTCGCCGCTTTGTGCCGCCCAGTGCACCGCGTTACATCGATACTTGTTTTCTCGATGAATATCGCAATTTGCGACCTTGACCAAATACTCGCATAACTCCAAATGTCCCATCCACGCCGCTCGCATAAATGGTGTCGTACCATCTGACATTTCGCAATCTTTATCAATCTTTTTTTCTTCAATGAGCCATACGAGCACTTCTAAACATCCGTTCCTACTCGCCCAATGAATTGCCGCTCGACCTTTCTTGCGCTCCGCAAACGCCGGATCCATACCAACTTCATCGCAGAGAAATTTACACAGCTCCAAAGCATTCGATCCAGAGCTCCAGTGCAAGCAATTCGAACCGTGCTGGTCACAAATGTCGTTGACATCAGCATCTGGGTTCTCTCGTAAAAATTGTCTCGCGTTTTCGACGTTGTTTGTTTTGCAAATCTCAAGCAATGGATGCAATGCTGGTGTGGCTTTCTTCTTCGTTTCTTCTTCGCCGAGTACCTCGGTAAATCGACTCAGTAAATATTCTCGTTGTAACGCGTCTATGTTTGTTAAATCTATGAGTGAGTTTCTCGCCGTTTGTTGCAAGTGCTTGCCTTGTTCATACGAATGCTTATGGACACTTTGCGCGTGAGTCACGAGACCTTTCGAAGCTTCAAAAAATCGTCCACACATGGAGCACATCAACTCTCCCATTTTCGCGTGCTCTGCCAGACGTTTCTTCGTCAGTATTCGCATCGTTCCGCTTTTAGGACATGTTCTAATATCCGCGATGCCAACCTTGTGTATTTGAGAAGCGTCCATATTTTCATAAACCGCATCGCACAAAGCGATGCTATCGGCGTATTCGCTTCTGTGAACCAAACCGTACGCGGTTACCCGATACAGCACAAGCACACGCACATCTGACTCGCCTGCTTTGCGACGATAACACAGGTGATAGTTTTTCTCGTTTTTAGTGGAAGTCGTGGTATTGGGAGTGTTCATCGTCGTCGATTTTAACAGAGCTTCTCGGATAGCGTTCTCATCTTCTTCTTCGTCCGTTTCTTCCTCCCCGTCCTCATCTTCTGCTCCTCTCCCCGACGTGGCCATCCTTTTCAAAGTTGCAAAAAGACACACGAACGCTTTACACGCGAAGTCAGCGGAGCCTTTTCTCGTCGTTTTAGTGACGACATTCCTTGCCAACTGGAAGACATCATCGACGAGTTGGTTAGGTAAAAATGACTTTGCTGTCGTTACAAGAAAGTTCTGAATGTCTGCGCGCAACGCGTTTTCATCGTCCATTATTGATGACTTTTATCAGGAAACTTCTCACTTTTGACGGAACAATGATGGCAAAAGGAGAGAAATGGCACGCGGGTGTTCTGTTCTTAGTGCTGTTGCACTACGAAACCAACTCTTACCGGAAGAATGAATTATTATTAGGTAATGTGTGTTCGCGTGAAAACTCTGCGGTATAAAAATCTCCCCCTCTGCACGAAAACAGAAAGCATTAATATATATCAACGAATCAAAATGTCGTCCGCTAAAGATAACAACAACGACGTCGACGACGACGATACAATCGATGAGGATGAGATTGATGACTGGTTAGATTCTGACGAGGACGACGAGGACAATACCAAGAAAAAGGAGGAGGAGAAAGAGGAAACAGTTTTGAATGCCGTTGAAAAACAAGAACAAGAACGCGAGAGGAAGAGGAATGAACAAGAAGAAGAAGAAGAAGAAGAAGAAGCAAAGAGAGAACGCGAAGAAGAGCGAGAAAAGCAAAGACGCGAGCAAGTTGAATTGGAGGCTCGTCGGGCTGCGGAAATTGCAGCTGCTCGAAAGAAACAAGAGGAGGAAGAGGCAGAAGCGAAAAGGCAATTTGAAGAGCAGGAGAAAAGGCTGAGAGAAGAAAAAGCCAAAGCGGAACTAGAGGCAACGCGTCAGATGGAAGAAGAGAGACGCGAGCGAGAAGAAACCTTGAGAAAAGAAGTTGCTGCTCGAGTTGAAGCTGACGAATTAAAAGCACGCCGCGACACGGAGGCTGCGTCGTTTGAAGCAAAGAAAAGCGAGCAGGCTACGATAGAGGTACTAGACGCTGTTGGAGAGAGAAATAACGCGCACCATCATCAACCGCCAAACGAGTTTGACGAGCTCGCGCAATCGTCGACAGTAGTTGGTGGTTTATTCGGGAGTTTCAAAGCATTGAAAAGCGCTGCGTCCAAAACAGTGACCGCTATGAAATCGCACGAGTTTACTCGCCAAATGACGAGCGATATACGAGAACTTAGCAAACACATCGCCGGTGATGATGTCGCAGCGCCTTCAACAAAAATACCAACAACAACAGAACTCGGCGAAGATGATCGCACGAGACAACGTGCAAGAGATGAAGTCGACGCGTTAGAGATTGCAGAGAAGCTCGCTTCAAAAACTTGGCACGCAATTGGTGGTATTACAAACAAAGGTAAGAAATTAGCAAGCGACGTCGAAGGTTCGATTAAAGAAAAGGGATTAGGAGCAACGGCAGAGAAATACGGAAAGAGCGCCTTATTCGGTATAGAAAAAGTTCTTGCCAACGCCACGAAAGTAATAGCTGCGGGGATTGAAGATGAAACACGCGCAAATAGTCGCTTAGCGGAAAATCTGCAAGAGTACGGGGTGTTTGAGTACTTAGATGCAATCGACGTGAAGACGAAGGATGCCGAAGAAAAATTTAAAGCGCTCGATTTCGAGGCGGCTAATTTTATGGCCAAGGCGTGCGCCGATATCTTATCTCCTGCACAAAGTCAAGAAATGGGGTCACCTTTGAAAATTAATACGAATCAGGAATTTGAAGAGATGGACATGCATAATCACGAAGCGGAAACCTCTCCTGTGAAGAAATCCGGGAAGATTCACGCTCAAAAGGTAGCAGAATCAGTTCAGCGCGTAAGCGCACTTTTGCAGGAGGCGATGAGAAAGCCGGATGAAAGTGCAACGAAAAAAGCGCTAAACATGATAGAAATAGCAGAAAATGAACTCGAGGGTGTTCGAGAAAGCGCGATAGTTGCCTTTACCGAATTGACGGTTTTTGGTATGCAACAATTTGAGGAGGTGAGCGAAGCGTTGAGCAAAGACGAAATCGATGTATCGCGTTGGGGTTCGACGGTCGAATCTCGCGCGAAGTACGTAGAAACAACAATTTGCAGGGTTGAGAACGAAATTCGTTTGTTCCGAAATGCCGTTTCGACTGAAGTTGAAGCACTGGGAGCATTTTCTACAAATGCGGGAGGAAACATTCCAACAGTTTTGGAAGTTGTCGCATCGCTTCTCGACGACATCGATAATGATTTACTCGAATGTTTGGACATCTTCGAGGACGCAAAAGGCATGATTATCCCAGCGATTGTGGTGAGTTGTTTGTGAGCGCGATGTTAATGTATTACTAAAACTATCAGAAATGTGTGTAGCCTGACCTAATCAAGCGCTATTTACCACGTGTGAAGCGCGCATAAGCGCGCATAACTTTCGCTTTTCAATATTTGTAAAATATAAATATTAAGGTTATACGCTATGCTAATATTATTTTTACCGC
>ERZ651776.5054-NODE-5054-length-11684-cov-4.268889_pt1 | contig 11684 bp, 7 predicted proteins | sample MGYA00514761_ERZ651776 | MGnify/ENA metagenome assembly ERZ651776 | reverse complement strand
CCACACGACCCACAACAACAACAACAACAACAACAACAACAACAACAACAACAACTACAACAACTCCGCCGTGAGCATCCAGAGCGGATTCTCATTCCAGAGCAGCGCGTCGTCCCCGTCGCTCGCAAACGCAAACGCTCGCGCAAACGCCAACGCCAACGCCCTCGCTCGCCCTCTCACGACCGGTTCCCGTTCCGCCCTCCTCCTCCGCCGCTCCTCCCGCCTCCCCACGTGGTCCACCCTCCGGCGCTCCCCCTCCCTCCTCCGCGTCTTCTCCTCCCTCGACCGCAACGGCACCGGCCGGGTCCCGTCGTGGTCGGTACCGGGGGCGCTGGGGGAGTGGTGGCCGGAGGCGGCGGGGGGGGAGAGGGGGGGGAGGCTGGTGAGGGGGGCGATGGAGATGGTAGGGGTTAGGGAGGGGGAGGCGATGACGGTGGGGAAGGTCGCGCAGGTCGCGGGTGCGGTCGTGAAGGCCATGGGCCGCGCCCCCCCCCCCGAGGAGGATTCCAATCCCGGTTCCGAGATTCTCTCGCCCTCGTCCTCCGGCCCCCGCAAGAAGAGGAAGAAGGACTTCGGGGAGATGGCCAAGCTGCGCACGAAGATCGTGTACAACGACATGGGGGAGGGTCGGAGGGTAACGGTGAACGTCGGGGACGACTCGTGGGACGCCATCAACAAGGGGAAGACGGGCAGCTCCCTCACCCTGCCCCAGAGGCGTTTCAACGCGCTCCGTCGGATCGCCCGGGACGCGCCGACCCACATCCCCCCGGCGTCGGCGCCCTACAGCCCCTTCAAGAGCGGGCACCTGTTCGCGGAGCCGACCCTTAACGAGGTGCCCAGGACGTTCAGGAAGTACTGGAGGGACAAGTTCGACCTCAGGGAGACCAGGGAGATCATCAGGGCGCACGCGAACGGGGAGAGGGTGGGGAAGAACGGGGAGATCGTGGGGGACGATGACGATGAAGGTGGAGGAGACGGAGGTGGAGGTGGTGGCAGAGACGGACACGCAGACAGAGACGGAGACGGAATGGGCGCCAACGAGGAAGCAGACAAAGACGACGCCGACGAGGGCGCATATCACGACGAGGAGGCGAAGGAACTAGCCAAGACTGGGGAGGCGGGCGCAACGGCAACGGCAACGGCAACGGCAACGGCAACGGCAACGGCAGCGGAGGAGGAGGCAGCTGGCGGGGAGGAGCCAGACCCTGATGATCAGGGCGACCGGGATGTCGTCGTCCCGCCTTCCGATCCTCCTCCTCCGAACGAAGTATCGGCCCTCGCTGCCATGTACGGCTCCTCGGCGAAGAAGGGCGGCGCCGACGAGTTCCCCCCCTACAAGTCCCCCCGGGCCGTTAAGATCGTCCGAAAACCCCGCGCGTACGACCTGAACAAGACGGTGAAGCTCGTGCGCACCTTCGTCGACATGAAGGCGGATTCCGACAAGGAGGCCGGCTCGACCGGCGGCGGCCCCCTGACGGAATTTCCGAAGATCATCTACTCGCACTTTGTGAACAACTTCGGCGTCGCGAACATCGCGGAGCAGAGGCTCACGCAGCTTCTCGACGCGGCCACCGCCAACATGAAGTTCAGCAGCCTCCTGAGGATCTTCTGCCGCATGCTCTACCTCGCGGGCGGTCCCCTTTCCGACCCGCTGGCGAATCTTTTCTTCGAGATGAGGACGTGGTGCGTGGACCGTGACTTCCTGATCGCCGGGGTGCTGATCCCAAGCGAGTTCCACGAGGGCATGTCCACCACGAACGGCTTCCGGGGCGGGGACAGGAACGAGGTCAGGAGCCAGTGCATATCGAGGAGGCACGCCGAGATGTGCTTCCGGGAGGTCGCGAGCAAGCAGGGGAGGCACTTCCCCCCCGACTGCCTGTACGCCATCAGCAATATCATCCTTTACAGCAAGGACGTGGAGCTCGTGGGGAGAGGGGATGATCATGTCGGGAGCGTTGGTCCACCGGGTATGACCGTGTTCGACGAGGAGTACAGTGACTTACAGAGCATATCGCAGGATTCCTTCGGCAACGCCTTGTCCAACATGAACACCAGCATGAACTACGAGGTCAACGTTGATGGCTTAATTGACCTTGAAGACTTCCTTGAAAATGTCCTCCTGGAGATCGAGCACTTTGACAGCAGGACGAATAGCATCAGCAAAAGTTTGTTCCAGGAGAATGCGGTCCCGGCGAGAACGCTGAACAGTCGTGCGAGGGACATTGGCTCGAGAGAAGGGTCGTCGAGGCCGTCGACGGAGCTACAGATGCAGTACCCGGAGGATCGCGCTCTTTGGGAGCAGGGACTTTTGGAGGCCCTCCAGAAACTGCAGCGCCTCTTCCATATTTTGGTGCTCTACGACGACGAGAGGACCGGTTGCGTCACAATCGAAGATTTCAGCAATGTCTGCAGGAACGGGGGCAACGGTGCCTGGCCAGCGTGGGGAATTCCGCCCTTGTACGCTTTTGGGCTGAAAAATAAGCCCCCCGGGACTGCAAGCAGCCCACTGAAGAAAATGTCCACGCCAGACCTTAAAGACGACGAGGAACTCTGTATCGAGGAGATCAACCTACAGCAGGTGTTGTCGAGATACTACGATCCGATGGAGAACAACGTATGCTATCTGGACTTTCTTGTGATTGTCTACAGCGAGTGCTTAGAGAAGGGGGCGATGCCATTCTTTGCCGACATGGTGAATGTTGTCGGGAACGAAAGCAATCGTGGTGTAGAAAAGGATACCGCGCAACGACTCGTTGAGTACATGAAGAACGTAAGGCTTATCGAGCCGCACGCCTTCTTCGGGATATTCCAGAACAAATTTGAAAGTGCCAACTCCAGCTTCTTGATCGGGGGAGAGGGGGAGGAGGTAAACTTTGGTTTTGACGCAAAAGCTAGCGATGGACCCGGGGTTCTAACAGTTAGTGCTCCTCCCAGTCGCGCGGAGAAGTCTGCTTCGATGACGCCCAACAAGAAGTCGAAGCAGAAGGTCAACGTTGAATATTTGGAAATGGCGAATGATGCCAACAATGCTGCTGTCGACTCAGTAGTTGACGACGACGAGATCAACTATGACAATGTCCATGCCAAGCTGAGTGCTGCGAGCCGCAGTCGAGAGGGCACAAGGAATAAGCCACGCAGCGTGGATAACAATACGTTAGATTCGTTCTTGTGGGGGGAAGCCTCCAACGCTTCAAACGATTTCGCCTCCCTGCCCCCGCCATCTCTACTTTCAAACAGTGGAATCTTGTCAGCTCCCCAATCTGCCGGTGACTTTGGCTTCGTGCCCACACCTAATCAGAGTTTGATGTCAACTGGCCACGGAAGCCTGAACAAGACGATAAGCCGTCTCAAAGAGATTCCCAAGGTCAATTTATACCAAAATGAGGTGTCGACGAACTCAATACAAAGGAACTACGAAGAAATCCCCCCAAACGCATCAATGTCGCGCATGCTTCAGAGCTCAACTCACATGGGTAACGAGAAGAAGGTTGGCAAATTTCAGAGTAAGCTAATCAGGGCCATGAGTGCCCAGGGCGGGAAGAGAAAGCGCGGGCAATCGGCGAACACCAAGGTACTGTCCAGGGCCGGCTCTGCTTCCGAAATCATGCAAAATAATTCCAATAACTATGCAAGGAACTACTCATTGGGGAGGTAAGTAAGGGAATATGATTGTCGAAGAGGGCGAACGAGTGAATTTAGGAATAATACTGACCAAAACATATCTTCTCTCGCAGCAACAGAAGACCCCACACAACGTCGGCGTCGAATCAGGGTACCAATTTACTTATAAGATTCCCAGGTGTAGACCCTGTCAAGACAACCATTCTGAATCGCAACCTGCAGCACCATAAGCCGAAGGTCGACAACTTCTCTTATGTTATGAACATGTACGATGAGAGCCGGGTTGGAAAGTACAACAGCTTCGGGCGCCCCCTCTCTCCGCTATTGGGCTACACCGAGGAAGAGCTCGAGGCGGAGCGCCTCAGGTTGCTCGCAGAGGCGGAAGCACGGAGGCTTGCCGCCGAGGAGGAAGCGCGAAGGCTTGCCGCCGAGGAGGCTGAACGGTTACGCAAACTAGCCGAAGAGGAGGAGGCGAGACGACTGGCCGAAGAGGAGGCCCGCAGGTTATTGATGGAGGCGAAGTTAAGGGAAGAGGAGGAGTTCAAGAGGAAGCGAGAAGAGGCAGAGCGTTTGAAGAGACTGGAGGCCGAACGGTTGGCCGCATTGGAAGCTGAGCGGTTGCGACTCGAGGCCGAGAGGAAGGCCAAAGAAGAAGCGGAAAGGAGAGCAAGGGAAGAAGCGGCCGCGAAGCGGAGAGCCGAGGAGGAGGCCAAAAAACAGGCGATACTGGCTGAGAAACGGGCCCAAAAGCGAGGCGCGACAATGTTCCAGAAGGTCCACAGAGGTAATGCGGCCCGCAAATTGTTTGCGGTTAAGAAGCAAGAGAAAAAGGAAAAAGATGAGAACAACGCATCCGTCATGTTCCAAAAGGTGCAAAGGGGAAGGATTGCTCGCGCCCAAGTTAAGGATATGAAGAAAGTGCTTAAAATCGAGAAGGAGAACAAGAGCGCAAATATGATGCAAAAGTTTGAGAGGGGCAGATCTGCGAGGAAGCAAGTTGCAGTAATGCGAGCAGAGAAGCAGCGTGTGAAGGAAGAGAAGTCTTCAGTATTGTTGCAGAGCAAGATCAGACAGCGGGCCGCATCGTTATTTGTTAATCGGAAAAGGGCCGAGAAGCGTGCGTTTGAAGAGGCGGAGAGAAGAAGGGAAGAGAAAGAGATCAAAAGGATGATGAAGTGCGATTTCGATGCTGATAAGGTCGGTTGGGATTTGGGAGATGACCCTCATGCCCACCTACGCCGGCCGTTGACGTACGCAGAACTACTGATACAAGAGAACAACGCCCGCAATAGAGGAGACAAGGTGAAGGATAATTTGGTCCGGAAGGGCGGAAAGTACGACAAAACAGAAAGGGTTTTCAAGCAGAATAATTGGTACGGCAATAAGACGGAGTTCGATACGCTAAACATCGACTTGTTCCCAAAGGGCCACGGTGCAGAAGTTGGTCTGAACTCGGCGCGCAGCGAGAATTTGGACGAAGACCCGATGCCCGAAGTTCTCAAGAATGCAAAGTATATGAAGGGGTTCAATTTCGACGATATCTACGACGTCGAAGAGAGCAATGAGCACAAACAATGGCCACCAATATACCTCACTGACAAGTGGGACTGGGAGACGTACTTTGCCGACGTTGAGGAGGATATAAGGGAAGAAAAGCCAGCGGTTCAGCCCTCCGAGCTTGACCTGCTCGAAATGAGCGTCCGGGAAAACAAGAAGAGAAAGATGGTCGAAGAAAAGCGGGCCGATGTGTACCGGAAGAAGATTGGGGTAAAGGGGGGTAGCTTTCTGACGTCTACTAAGCACCCTGTCGTCCCCATTTGCATGAACAAAATTGGCGGGGGAAAGAAACGAGTCACTGGGTCGGATGGGGATGAGGATGGTGCTAACGACGGAGAGGTCTTGATACCCACTCCAATTCCAGGGGCCATCACTGAAGATGACGGGCCCGTAGCCTACGTCCAGCGATTGAAATGTAGCGTCGACTTCGAGAAGTTTGTCTACTTTCAGGTTCCTGTCCTTGATCCCTATGCAGTCGTGACAATCGTAGTTAAGGGCCTAGAAGAGGTCAAACAGGACGTCCACGAGTCTCATCACTTACTGGACAACCTTGTCGACCCCAACAAGACCTTGGAGGACGTACACGCAGAACACGAGGCGGATTTAAAGGCTGACGAAAGCGAGGGGTGCGGCGACACCCCTGTGACTGCCAAGCCGAGTAAGGATAAGGATACTACTGAGCAGGCGGAATTGGAATCATCAGTGAAAGAGCTTTCTCCAAAAGTGAAGAAATACACAGGCAACGACTTGAAGACCTACTGCGACGTGGACCTATTCGTTAGCCAGAACTCCCTTCCATCTTACTTTAAGTATGATTGGAAGTCGATCGGGGAGAATAAGCATAGACTGGTCCTTTTCGGCAAGGACAGGGAAAAGATGACGTCAAAGAGCGGAAGTATTTTTGTGGGGGTTTACACGACCTCAATCACAAGCAGCTTTGAGATTGGCGTGCAAGTCAAGAGCGAGCGCGACGTAGTCTCAAGCTCTTTCAAGACGGTGCAAGAAAAGACAGCTCGTTTCGAGAAGCTTCTCACGGAGTACAGTACCGGCGAGCTCTTAACGCGATTCAACGAAATCAGCAGCTACGTCGATAGAGCTATGAAGAACGAATTTAGGCATAAGAATAGAAGAACTAGGCCAAAGAAGCTCAGCGTTGTTGACAGGATCATGGCCGAAAGCGACGATGACGGTAGCTTGATGAGTGCAGCGGGGTTAAGTCAAGTTGAGAGCGGCGGCAGCGAGGACGAGGAGGACGACACGAGGAGGAATCCGGAGAGCGAGGAAATGAAAAATGTGGTGATGGACGGTTTGATGGGGTTGTTCCAAAGCGGGTTTGGGGTTAGCGTGGTGGAGATCGACAACTCCAATGTCGACGGTGAAGGTGTCGTTGTCATTCCAGCAGAACTGACCCGCGCGAGGGACGAATTTAAGGAGCACAATTACGAGGAGCTCAGCGGGGGCACGATTGATCTGTACAATTTCGACGAAATTATGAAAGCAACCAACGAGCGCGTTGGGAAGGAGAAGCGCAATCGGATTAAACATGAAAAGGAAAACGAAGATGCAGGCCTGAACGATGGCACCATCGAAGAAAAGAAGGACGAAGGTGCTGCCATCACACAAGAGAAAAAGGAAGACGAGGCAAAGCCTGATGTTGGTCTCATTAATTTGGTGGGACCGGAAATTAGCCCTCGCAGCGAAAGGACGGAGTTCAGCAAACTCAGCAACCCCGACGACATGAGTCGCGTCGCAAGCTTAGGTGGGCTGGTAAGGAGTGATCTCAAGGAAGACTGGACGGCCAGTGAAAGCGAAGGCGGCTTCAGGGAGTACCCAGGAGTCTCACAGCTGGAAAGATCTGCTTCGAAACTCCCCCGGGCTGTGGAAATTGACAGGCTTCAGAATCAGATGGAGACTCTTTGGAAGCAAGACTATACTTATTCACTTCCGCAGAAAAAGCCATTCACGGTTTCGGGCGGAATGAGCGGGACGACGTTGATTAGCAGAGGAAATGTTTTGTCCGCCGCAGCTGATGTTGTTGACAGCAGGTCGCCTAGCAGAGGGGCTGGAAGCAGGGGAGCCAGCAGGGGAGCCAGCAGGGGAGCCAGCAGGGGAGCCAGCAGGGAATCTCGTACGGGAACTGGCGGAATTCTCGCCGAAACGAATGCGAGCAGGCCTAGCACAGCAGGAAAAGAGTGGTACGAAAACTTTAGGGCAAAGCAAGCGGAGCACAATGCCTTGAGAAAGTCGAAGAAAATGGCTTCCAGCAACGACTTGACCACCACAACCGGAATTCGACGGAGTCTCACAACATACAGCCTCCAGAAAACAAAGGGGCTCGAGAAGGCATGGGGGAAGAAATAGGTGTTTATAATTTCTGTTGCAATATGTGAGAGTTTAGCGCCAGCTAAAAATCAAATTTACGTTGTTGTGTTGTGTTGTGTTGTGTTGTGTTGTGTTGTGTGGGTGGAGTGGGGTTGCTGGGTCAAAACTTCACATACTTTTTCTTCCTTATCTTCCCTCCATCCCGCCCCTCCGCAAAACCATTATGATCTAAATCTGAACGGCGAACTTCTGCTTGAACATATAGATATAGAGGCTTAATTGAGTGGAGGTGAATCCTCTTTTTCCGATAATCAACAGGCTTCTTGTAGAGCTCCAGACTGCACAGTGGGTTCTGTAAGTTGCTGGTCGTTGCCTTGCGCTCGCTCCAACAAAACATTTTCAAACATTCTTCGTCCGCTTTCGCGCTCGCTTTCGGCTGGTAACAATATTGCTCCGTAGGCTTGCTTACCTGATGGATTCTCTTTCGACTATCTCATCCTTCTCCATCAAACCCCAGCAGCGACACGAGCTCTTGTTTTTTGCCTGTTTATAGTGCATGAACTCGAAGAAAATGCTGCAATTTCCCTCCTGTATATGCTCATAGGGGGTGTCTAAGTGGATCGTGACATCACCGAAATAAACATATTTACCATCTTGATTGGTCGCTACCGGAGTGTACTGCTGTTCCACCACACTGGCGCGAGCGTCAGCCACAGTGACAATCATGTATGGCTCCAAATACGTTCCCGCGTCTTTGAGTCCAATCCGGCTAATAGAAATACTCAAAAACGACTTACTTGCTGAGGGATTCTTGGGACGCTTAAGACGCCCCCCGTTCGATATTGCTGTCGCACTGTAGATCGTGCTTCTACGGCTCTTTTCATTTTTGAGCTCGTCAAGAGGTGTCTGGTTGATGGAGTACCTAAGAAAGTGCTCGCCGTCACCTTCGCTGTTGCTCAACCTCGAATTGATAGATATCTTACTTCCCTCCGTATTATGGACGTCATACAATGATCGCTTATTATCTCCAGGAGAGGAATGAGCCGGACTCGCATTTGCTGACCTACATACATACACACGCAGTGGAAATAATTGTGAGAGAGAGGAATGATATGATATGATGGGCAGAATCAGATAACCTCGGTGTTTACTAGGCGATTAGCAAACGTTGTAATGAGCAGCTTCTCACCTGTCACCATCATTGTCCTTCTCTTCGCTGAAACGATCCTCCAGCACCTGAATCTCCCTTTTGATTGGCGTCATACTCTCGAACCTTGCGATGCGGTCTACTTCTTCGCTGCACTGAAATTTCTCCAGTTCAAAAGGGAATACAGCCTCAGGGCCGCACCGAACAATATCTACCAAGCAGTCGCGGACCATGGCCATTTCATCCCCCGTTGGCCCATCAAAGTCGATTTGCTCCAGTGTTGCCACCCGCAGTTTGATGGAGTCCACAATCTTCCGTAAACCATAAACTTCATCGGCAGTAAAGGTCGAGCCGCTATCCCCTCTTTGAGCCGATCGATAGTTCTGAGCCTCCATCGCCTGGGCATTATCCTCCAAGCGGGTCGTTAGTACCCCCTCCAACTCCTGATAAATATCAACCGCTTCAACAACTTGGCCCCATTTGTCAAACTGAACGGCCTTTGTGAAGAATGTGAGCCAAAGCTTCACCATATTTGCCTTCCTCCTCTCCGTAAATCGCGCCAGAGATGTTGCATTATCAAGCATCAGGTAAGATGCTGCCTTCTTGGTGAATGAGTGAAGTGCGAGGGGTATATCGTAAAACGTCTTTGTGTTGAGAGAAAATAGATATTTTGAGAGTAGAAAGTGCGATGAGAGGTGAGGCCGGAGAGAGACACAATGCGTACGCTGAGAAGGTTAAGAAGGAGTGGTTGTGGGGTTGGTGTGGAATGGGGTTGATAAGTGGTTCGTAGTGAAAATAGTTTGCTTCCATTGCTGGGTTCGTGCATGTTGCAAAAAAATCTTTGCGTAATTAAGTACCATCTGAATCTAACCAAAGGCTAAAAGCGCACCACTGCGTGCCGACAGGTATATTTACCCGCCCATAAATTGTCTCCTTCACGAAAAGAATGTATTATGCTTCCATTCCGGGGCTCGCTTTCGTTGCCTGCCTTTTTGTCATAGCCTCAGCAGAAGAGGCGACTCATAGCTCCTTGGCCAAAGGATTCGATGACGTCCTACACCCTGATTTGCTGGAGAAAGTAAGGGACGAGTGTTACATGTTCGCTGATCTCGGAGACATCCACAACCCGGGCTCAAATTTGAAGCATGGGAAGAAAAGCACAAACTTCTTCAGGCTAAGCAGTGAACCACGTAATTATGTTGAGCTCGCTGTACACCAGTTCTTCGATCTTGCTTTTCCCGAAACTTATTACGACGAAAACTACCAGATCAAGCACTACGGTGAAAGGACCACATACAAGAAGAGGTGAGTTGAGTGGATCATCCGACTGACTGACTGCCTTGCCTTTCTTTCTTGGCTTGCTTGCTTTGACGGAAAAATGTTAAGGCGAGATTTATTTACATGCTCACTTCTGCGATCGCGTCGCTAACGTTATGTGATAAAACGCTGCGCAGTGATATTCTTGGGGCGGAGTGGTGGTTGCAGAAGCGATCTGCGAAGGAGGGCATTGGCTTTCACTACGACAAGGATGAAGCTTATGCAAGCATTCACATGAGGATGAAGTACCCCATAGTGGCGACAATAACTTATTTAACCGATACTGGCGCTCCAACTCTAATTTTGAATCAGACATCACTTGACGGCAACGTGGAGTACCCTCCTGTCCCCCACGAAGGTGTGTTGAGCTATCCGAAAAAAAACAGACACGTTACTTTCAGGGGAGACCTAAATCACGGAGTGGCAAAGAGCCTCTCCCTGGATTCCGAACAAGAGTCTCGGATGACGCTTCTGGTGAATTGGTGGATCGAAAAGCCCATGGCGCCTAATTGCGACTACATCAGTGACATGACCGCAAAACGCATAAACTTCTACTATCCTGAAGAGGTGGCAGAGATGAGAGAACGAATCGGGGCTGAGAGTAACCTGATCCAGAAGGTGAAGGCGCCACTTCAACACATCACCGATATGACGTACGTCAACATAAGCCATCCAAGTGATAGATACGACGGATACGAGCGCCACGTGGAGACATTCCCCCCCGCAGATGGATTCTACTACGATATGCCAAAGCTCTCAAGCATGAAGTCTGGGGTATTGTATGCTCTCAACTGGGCCTGGAACCACGTATTTGACGAAGTGGGCTTGCTGGATCTTTTCAATCAGAATCAACTGAACTCTCTCTTCCGCATGAAGGAGCCAAAGTGTTTCATCTTCCTGGAGGAGGAAGATCTTGAAGAGATGAATTACTGGCTTCAGCCATTGGCCAAAAAGTACACTGAGAAAGTCAAGGTTTACACAGCTTTGCCGAAAACGAGCAAAGCCGCCTGGAAAGAATTTGGGATCAAGCGAAAAGACTTGCCGATTGCCGTACTCCACGACACACAAACCGATGTTAAAAGGGTTTTACGAGGAAAGAGACCGACAGCAGAAAATGTCGAAGAATTCTGGAAAGTGTTCTTCATGGAGCAAAAATATAACTACAACGATGAGTTATAACAGAAAAAACGTTTTCGCGACTAGAACACCTTTTTCTTTTTGTTTTCGATTTGTAGTAAACGTGACGAGGGTGGTTGATTTTTAATAACATAATACTTCCGTCCGAGTTCCGAAAAAGCCAGGTTACAATAGGGTCCCTAGTCATTCCCCAAAATAATTCAGCTACAACGAGAAAGAAAAGCTTTAAAACGACCAACCCTATTCACAAGGTAATTTTAAACCCACTACTGTAAATTGTCGTATCCACTTGACCAAATGGTGTGGATATGGAGGAAGGCAGCACAAGTTAGGCTTGTTGTTGAGAGTGGGTTGCTGTAGAATGGGAAGATTTTTGGGTGATTTTATCGTCTTGTGGGTCGAGGAGTACCATCTTGACATTATCGTTTGGTATAACAGTCCTTGATCGACCAATGTGGACCATCCTGGTACATCTGAGGGGGAGGATGAGGGGAGGGAATAGAACAAAGACACGCGGGGAAGGGGGAGGAGGGGGAGACCCGTAGTACTAATACACTAACACGCACACGTACCCCTCAATCTC
>ERZ651776.5051-NODE-5051-length-11688-cov-2.451985_pt1 | contig 11688 bp, 10 predicted proteins | sample MGYA00514761_ERZ651776 | MGnify/ENA metagenome assembly ERZ651776 | reverse complement strand
CAAGATGATAGACGACGTGACTATGCCACCAAGGAGGCGCTACTGACATTGAGCTTGGAGGACGAGGAAGAGGCTGATAAGGTGCTAGCAGAGGCACGCCAACACCACGAGGTACATGCGTGTAGTCTCACGTCCCCGACTGCCTCATGGAATGACGAATGGATCAAGCAGGAAGCTGATCGCCTTCAACTCGGTTGGCATCACCAGGCACAGCAACGGCAGCGACAGGTGGAGGAGCAAAAGCAGATTCAGCTTGACCTCATGCTACTGCTGCAATCGCAGTTTGTTTAAATTTAGGTGTTCAATCCACAGTCATAAAAAAAGCTTTAAAAAATTTTTCTGGAGTTCAAAGAAGAATGACTAAGATTTTTTCAAAAAATAAAAAAGAATTTTACGATGATTATGCTCATCATCCAACTGAAATTAGTTCAATACTAGAAGGAATTAGAAATGTGAATTCAAAAAGAAAAATAATTAGTATCTTTGAACCTCATAGATATTCAAGAGTTATGTCTCTACAAAAAGAATTCTCAAAATGTTTTACTAAATCAGATTTAGTTATTATGTGTCCTTTATATGCAGCAGGTGAAAAAAAGGATTTAAGATTTAATTTAATTAAATTTTCAAATTTAATTGCTAAAAATTCAAACACCCAAATAATAATTATTAAAAATGAAATTGATTTATGTAAATATCTAAAAAAAAATCTTATTAATGATGAAATCATTATAGGAATGGGAGCGGGTATAATATCAAAATGGATGCGAGAACTAAAATATTTATTATGACTTTAGGAAATAACCTTATAAAAAAATTTAATGAAAATTTAAAAATAAATGTAAATCTTTCAAATTATAGCTGGTTTAATTTAGGAGGAAGCGCTGAATATTTCTATAAAGCTAAAGATAAAAATCAACTTATTGAATTTTTGTATGAAGCGAAAAGAAAAAAATTAAAAACAACAATATTAGGTGCTGGCTCCAATATACTGTTTAGAGATAAAGGTGTTAAAGGGGTTGTAATTAAATTGGGTAATAATTTTTCCTATACTAAATTGTTAGAAAAAGACATATTAGTTGCAGGTGCCGCTACATTAGATCGTAAAGTTGCTAGCTTCGCAAAAACTAGCAGTCTAGGAAATTTAGAGTTTTTATCTTGTATACCTGGTTCAATTGTAGGTGCAGTTATAATGAATAGCGGCTGCTATGAAAATGATATTTCAAGAGTCTTATTGTCTATTAGGGCCATAGATAAAAACAATTTATCCGAAATTGAAATTAAAAAAGAGGATATTAAGTTTTTTTATAGAGGCACTAACCTTTCTGATGATTTAATTATCATTTCTGCTAAATTTCAAGGTTCTATAAAAAAAAAGGAAGAAATAGAAAAAAAACAATCTGATTTTAATAAGAGAAAAAAATTATCTCAACCAAGCCAAATAAAAACTTGTGGGAGTACTTTTAAAAATATAAATAAAGACAAAAAAGCCTGGATGTTAATTAAACAATCTGGCTGCGAAAATTATCGTGAAGGTGATGCTGTAATTTCACAAAAACATTGTAATTTTTTTGTAAATAATGGTAACGCTAAATCATCTGATATTGAAAAATTAATTAAAAAAGTAAAAAATAAAGTTTTAGAAAAAACTGGAATAAATCTAGAATTAGAGATTAAAATTATTGGTGATTAAAAAAAAATTTAAAAATGTTTTGGTTGTTTTAGGCGGTACTTCCGGTGAAAGAAGTGTAAGCATAGAAAGTGGTAAAGCATGTAAAAAAGCTTTAAAAAAAATGGGCTATAAAGTTTCAAGTTTCGACCCTAAATTTAAAAATTTTAATTTAATAAATAAAAAAAACACTGACGTAATTTTTAACGCTTTACATGGAAAGGACGGAGAAGATGGAGTAGCCCAAAGTTATTTTGAATATTTAAGAATACCTTATACTCATTCAGGTGTGATCAGTTCATTTAACGCCATGAATAAAGTAACGTCAAAAGAAATATTTATAAAAAATAGAATAAAAACACCAAAATTTTTTTCAATAAAAAAAAAGGATTATGAACTAAATATGTTACTTAAGCATGTAAAAAATAAAAAAATAAAATTTCCAATTGTTTTAAAACCAGTCAATGAAGGATCTAGTTTAGGAGTTGAGATTTGTAAAAATAAAAAAAAATTAATTAGATCAACTAGATTATTATTTAAAAAATATGATGAACTAATTTTTGAGCAATTTATCGGTGGTCAAGAAATTCAAGTAGCAGTTATCAACGGCAAATCGATAGGAGGAATTGAACTTATACCTAAAAGATCATTTTATGATTACAAAGCTAAATACACAAAAAAGGCAAAAACCAAACATGTAATGCCCGCAAGATTATCTAAAAAAAAGTATAATGAAGTTTTAAATATTGCCAAAAAAACTCATAAAATTTTAAATTGTAGAGGTGTAACAAGATCAGATTTTAAATTTTATAAAAATAATTTTTATTTATTGGAATTAAATACCCAACCAGGCATGACAAGCTTATCTCTTGTACCTGAAATAGCTTTTTTCAAAGGTTTAGATTTTGAAAATTTAGTCCAAAAAATTTTATTAGATGCAAGCACTAATAAATGAAAATACGTATTATAATCACCGCAACATTATTAATATTTTTAACTACAATTTCACCAGAACAAAAAATTTTTTTTTCAAAGCCTTGGATGAAAGAACTTTTCCTTACTTACAATAACAAAATCTCTAAAGGGTTTTTTAACAGTATCTATTCTACGCATGACTATAAATTCGATGGAAGTATTGGAAGAAATGGATATTTGCATTTTGATCGTAATGTTTCATTGAAGTATTTTTTATATTTAAATGATGTTACTAAAGAGAATGGAGCTTTTTTTATTCAACCTAATTCTCACAAGCTAGGAAAAGAATTAAGAGAAAAAGCTTGGGGTCGGTTTATCCCCACTCCAAATGATAATTTGTTAAAAAAAGTTCTTTTAAAACTTTTTGGAAAGCACTTTAGTGTTATTAAAAACCGAATAGAGCTAGATTATCCAGAAATATATGACTCTAAAAAATTAATTCCAGTAGAAGGAAAGGCCGGAACACTCATTGTATTTGATTCGGATGTTTTTCATCAAGGCGGCAAGATCAATAAAAAAGGAGCAGAACGTATTGTTTTACGAATGCATAATTATTTAACCTAAATTTTTCTATGCAAATAAAAGTTATAGCTGAAATAGGCATAAATCATGACGGTGATTTTAATAAAGCAAAAAAACTTATTGACTTATCTAAAGCATCAGAGGTATGGGGAGTTAAATTTCAATATAGAAACTTAAACAGAAGCTACCATGATCAATCAAAGGAAATAGGGGATGAGAGTTTAAAACATGAAATTAAAAAAGTATATCTAAGTCCCCTAAAAATATTGGAATTAACAAAATATGCTAAATTCAAAGGGCTTAAGGTAGGCATCAGTTTTTTTATTAAAGAAGATGTTTTAGATTTTAATGAATTTATAGAGGAATTTGACTTTTATAAAATTCCATCGGTTGAATTAAGTAATTTAGTCCTTATCGATTATTTGATGAAAAAAGAAAAACTAGTTTTGTTATCAACTGGGTGTCATGATGAATATGAAATTAAACAAGTCATCACTCATTTAAAATCTAAAAAGAATTGGATGATGCTCCATTGTGTCTCCAACTATCCTCTTGCAAGTTATAACGCCAAGTTGGGTTACATTAAACGACTAGAACAATTGTGTGAGAAGAATGTTGGTTATTCAAGTCATGACCAAGATTGGGAGTTATGCCTTCTTGCATTAAAAGAGGGAGCTACAATTATTGAAAGACATATTACCTTAGACAAAAAGGCCAAAGGTTTAGATCATTCTACGAGCTCCACGCCTGATGAATTTAAAAAGCTTGGAGACATCATCAAAAATTGGAATGATATCTATCGGGGGAATGAAGAAAGAGTTTTGAATCAAGGAGAATTACTCAACAAGCAAAACCTAGGAAGATCTTTTGTGTCATTAGAAGATTACAACATTGGAGATCAAATAGACTTTGATCAGTTGGACTATAGATCTCCTAAAACAGGTCTTGACATCAATACAATAGGGAGTTTCCTGTCAAAGAAATTGGTAAAACCTTTAAAAAAAGGAGAAGTTTTACAACCTTCCCATTTTAACAATGCGTTAGAGCTTACAGAGGATGAAATCCAAAAATGTATTTCGAAAAGAATATCACTTCCCATACGAATACATGATGCTAAAGAAATTCAAAAAATCTTCCCGCTAAAAAATTTCGAATTCCATCTTTCTTATGTTGAAGTCTTAGGCGATTTTGATTATGCTATAATTGAGGACGAAAATCAATACAGTATTCATCTTCCTGATTATATAGACTCAGTAACTTTGATAGATCCCTTTTCAGAGGATAGTTATCAAAAAGAGCTTAGTAATAAAATAATCAGAAGATGCAAAGATATTGGTGATGAAATTTATAAAATCACACAAAAGCAAGTTGTGATAGTTGGCAGTTTTTCACTTTACGAAGAAGATAAAAATAAATTTTATTTTGATCTAAAAGAACTATTTGAAAAACTCAACGATACAAAAACAATTTTCATCCCACAATGGCTCCCACCTATAGCATGGTATTTTGGTGGATCTATAGTTTTGGATGTCTTTAACAATAATGACGCAATTCAGTTTATTGAAGAGAACCAATTTCCAATATGTTTAGATATAAGTCATTTGTTCATGTGTAAATCAAACTTGAAAATGCCCTTTGAAAATGCGTTCGAGACCTTACTAAAAAACACAGAACATATACACATAGCAGATGCAAAAGGAATTGACGGAGAAGGCATTGAAATTGGTTTTGGTGATGAAGAAAATTTAGATTACATAAAAAGAATACTTCAGAAACCAAATCAAAAAGTAATTGAAGTATGGCAAGGACACCTAGATTTTTATGCCGGATTTAGAAAAGCCTTAAAAACACTTTCCACATTAATTGAATAACATGACACATCTTATAATTGGAGTTACAGGTCAAGACGGATCACTTCTTGCTGAGAAGTTAATCGGTGAAGGAGAAAAGGTAATAGGGACATTCAGAAGGGGAGGCGATTATGGGAATAATGACAAGGCTTGGAGGCTTGATGAATTAAAAATTAAAAACTTAATTAGTTTAGAACCCTTAGATATAAATGATATTTTTCATTTTCAAAAATTAATAATAAAACACAACCCCGATATAATATATCAGCTAGCAGGTAATAGTTTCGTTGGTGATTCATTTGAGGCTCCACAATCAACACTAGCGACAAACATTAATTCTACAATAAATATTTTAGAAACAATTCGGAGTTTAAAAATGAACACAAAAGTGTTTTTTGCAAGCAGCTCTGAGATTTTTGATAGTTCTACCTTTGAAGTAAAAAATGAAACTTCAAAAATGGAACCTTTGAATCCATATGGAATCTCAAAACTCACAGTATATCATTTAGTGAAAATGTATCGAGAAGCTTTTGGTTTAGAAGTGTCAACAGGTATCTTTTTTAATCACGAGAGTCCGTTTCGAGCTAGGAATTTTGTTTGTAGAAAAATATCTTATAACATTGCGAGGCTAAAAGTTTCTGGAGGCCCCTCTTTTTCTTTAGGGAATATTGATATGAAACGAGATTGGAGTAGTGCTGAGGATTTTGTTGATGGAATTTGCCTCATTGTAAAAAAGCCAGGTGATTATGTTCTTTCGAGTGGAAATTTAACTTCTGTAAGATCCCTTTTAATTGAAGCTGCAAGACATGCTGGTTTTGAGCCGAAATTTAAAGGAGAAGGGTTAAAAGAAGTGTGTTATGACGCAATAACAGGGAAAGTATTAATGACTATAAGTGAAAAATATTATCGCAAAATTGATACTCCAGGTTTGATGGGAGATTCCGAAAAACTTGAAAAAAGTACAGGTTGGAAAAAAACGAAAGGCATCAATCAAGTAATTTGCCAAATGGTCGAAAAAGATATTAATAGAATAAAAAATAAAATATGAGATATCAAAAACTAAAAGAAAAATTAGAAGGCTGTTTTTACACCATCTTTACCCCTTTTGAGGAGGACTATAAAATTGATTTTGAAGGGCTAAGAAAATATATTGAATTCCTTTACTCAGGGGGTGCCAGAAAATTTTATGTAATGGCTTATAATTCGCGTTATTCTCAATTAGAGTTTGATGAAATATTGGCATTAAATGAGTACTGTATCAAAATAGTAAAAGAACTCGACCCTTCAAACATTATTATTGTTGGAGATCCAATTCATTGTTCGACAGAAACATCCTTGAAATTTGCAGTACATGCAAAAAAATGTGGAGCAGATATGATTTCTTTAATTGTAAGAGAAAAGTATTTTACTGAAGATCAAATTCTAGATCACTTTCAATACGTAGGTGAAAAATCTGATTTTCCTATTTTAGTGCATGAAATGCCCTTCTTATCTGGAATGAACGGAAAACAAATGGACTGGCCATTCTCATTAATTAAAAAATTAAAAGGGAACCCCTACATAGTAGCAATCAAAGAAGATGCTAAGAACTTTGAGATAACCAAGCAGGTTCTCTCTTTGGAGCCAGATATAAAAGTCGTAATAGCTGGGGTTAAGAAAAAATTTATTGAATTCAAACCTTTTGGAGCGAGAGCCTATTTAAATGGGATATCATTAATAGATGCAAGAATTGGAGAAGAGTTTTGGAAAAGCTGGGAAGCTAATGACATGGATAGGATCAAAGAAATAATTGAAAAACTAGAAGATCCTTTTTTCGATACTGTAGTCAAAAAATACGGTTGGCACAGATGTAACAAGGCATTAATACAATGTTTAGGTATTTTTCATAGAAGAGACCGAATGCCAATGCCACATTTAAACGAAGAGGAGTTCAAAGAAGTTCAGAACGTATTTAAAACGATTCAAGAAAACCTAAAAATCATTAACTAATGATAACCTTTATAGTACCTGCAAGAGGAGGATCTCAAAGACTTCCAAACAAAAACATAAAGTTATTAAATGGCAAACCACTTTTTTTTCATACGATTGATGCTTTAATTGGGCACGAATTAATTGATAGGGTAGTTTTTACTTCTGATTCCAAAGAATACTGTGAGTTGGCTGAAAAACAATATGAGGATAACATTACAATTTTAAATAGGCCAAAAGAAACGGCAACAAACAAGACAAAAGTTGTTGAGGAGTTAAAGAGAATCTTTGATATTCATCCGGAACTTTTCTCTACTGAATGGTTTGGACTAGCATTACCAACCGCTCCCTTAAGAAGTCATGACACCGTTTCAAATGCGTTAACATTTTTTGAAGGGACGAATTACCCTCTCTTTAGTTGTAATGTTTATGATTTTCCGACTCAATTCGCCTTTAGGCTAGATATAGAAAATAAGACCCATCAAAATTGGAAAGCAATCTCAGAAGAGTCTCCAATGATTACAGGCAATACGAGATCACAGGATATTGAGAAATTATACCGTCCCAACGGTGCAATTTATATTAATACAATAGCCAATTTTTCTGAATCTAAAACACTGTATAAAAACGCTAATGGATTTGAAATTTCATCTATTGAGGCTATGGATATAGATACAGCCCTTGACTTTAAAATGGTTGAGCATATATTAAACTCAAAAAATAGCTAAAAAACAGGAAGAAAATTAATTTAAAATGTCAACTCAATAGAAGTTTGAGGTTATTTCCTATAATTTATAAAAAGATCACAAATACTTATTCAATTGAATATAAAGCTTTCACAAAATGGCATGAATAAAACATTGGGGAGTCTTATTTTAATCAATTTATCCCAAAATTGGGATGGTAAATAGTTCATAACCATCATATCATTTTTTGAGATATTGATAATTAGAAGAGATGGAATCTTTAACAATTTCGCTGCGAATAAATTAAAACATTTCAAAAACCTAGTTTTAGAAATTTGGAAAAACACAAATGCATTATAGCCAGAATTTTCTGTTCATATATTAAAATCATTCACCAAAATCAGTCAATACAGTTTGAATAACCTAGATAATATTTTATATAAGATAAATCAGATTGAACTTAATACTGATTTGACTAATAAGTCCGTTTTAGGCGAAAATATCTGGCCAATAATTAGATTGAGTTTAGTGAGTGATTTGAGAGAAAAAATCTTTGATTCTTCTAAAAAGAAGAAAGTGTTTTCAAATTCCCTCGTTATGTTAAGTAGTTTGTTTCACATATTTAGAATTTTTAACACTAAAAAAATAATAATATTCACTCATGGAGTTGACAGCTCAGCTATTTATAAATTAAAAAATAAGGTGATTCATAAACAATGGAGTCCTTTGATAGATAAGTTTGGGAGTAAACATTTTTTAACGATTCAATTGGGTCTTGTGAGTTCAATTCAAAATCAATTTAAAAACACCTTTAATATAAATTTACTTTACCTTATTTTTTCTTTTATTAACTACCCGCTTAAGCTTCGTAGAGATAGAAAAATCAATAAGGAATTGGCGACTATTTTAGAAAACATAAATGAAGTACATAATAGTCAATCGCTTATTAACGATGTCAATAAGTTTTTTAATCAGAGATCTTTTTTTAGAGTTCTTTTTAAAGTAATGAAGCCCAGGGCTCTTTTTTTAAAAGGTTTTGGAGATATAAACTCGTTTTCAATTATTTCAGCTGCCAATAACTTGAACATAGACACTATTGATTATCAACATGGACAACAAGGCGAAAACAATCTTTTTTATTCAAACTGGTTGAATTTACCTGTGAAGGGTTATAAGATGTTACCCAAATACTTTTGGCTATGGGAAGAGACTTTTATTGATAAATTCAAAAAATGGACTCAAAATCAAGATTATCACGAAGCCTTTGTAGGCGGAAATCTTTGGATTGAGTTCATAAAAGATAAGATCAATTTTGAAGGCCATAAACTTTTTTCTACGGACAAAAAACATGCGTTAGTTTGTTTACAACGAACATATCTTCCTAAAGTAATTGAACAAGCGATGAATAAATCTGAAGGGATCATTTGGCATTTTAAACTTCATCCAAGAGAAAATAGAAATGTAGATTTACTCTTGGAGGCATTCAGGGAGAAGAAGGTTCCATCGGATAAGTTTGAGCTTGAAGTATCGAATAATAAATTATTTGAAGAGTTAATCGGATCTGTGGACGTAGTAATTTCAGAGTGGTCAACAGTCTGTTATGAATCTATTCTATATGGAAAAAAGGGAATCGTTATTCATGAAAATGGGAAAACTGCTTTTAAAAAGCATATAAATAAAAAAAACATTTTCTATACAGAAAATGCTCTGGAATTAATAGAATATATTTTGAGGGATGATTCTTTAAAATATAACTTCATTAAAAAAATTGATGTAAGAAAAATCAATCAAATTTTGAAATTAAAATAGATGAAAAAAGGCTTGAAAATCTCAATAATAGGATTAGGGTATGTGGGTTTACCCTTGGCAATAGAATTCTCTAAACTTTATGAAGTTGTTGGTTTTGATATTAATAACAAGAGAATTAAAGCATTAAATCAGTATAATGACATCACGGATGAAACATCCTCTAAATCTTTAAAGAAGGCATTATCAAAAAATTTGAAAATAACCTCATTAGAATCAGATATTTCAAATTCTGATGTTTTCATAGTAACGGTACCTACTCCCATTACAGAAAAAAAAATTCCAGATTTAAGCTATTTAAAATCAGCAAGTCGAACAGTGGGGAGTTATTTAAAGCCTGATAATGTTGTAATCTTTGAAAGCACTGTCTATCCAGGCTGTACCGAAGAGGATTGTGTACCTATTCTAGAAGCAGAATCTAATCTAAGCTATCAAAAAGATTTTCATTGTGGGTATTCTCCAGAACGAATTAACCCAGGAGATAAAACTAACACCCTAACCAAAATAAAAAAAATTACTTCAGGCTCTTCCCCAGAGATTTCTGATTTTGTTGATGAACTATATGGAAGTATTATAAAAGCAGGAACTCATAAAGCAAGTTCAATTAAAGTTGCTGAGGCAGCAAAATCTGTTGAAAATGTGCAAAGAGATTTAAACATTTCGCTTGTAAACGAATTAGCTATAATATTTGATTTATTAGATATTGATACTAAGGAAGTTATAGATGCAGCGGCTACCAAATGGAATTTCATGAAATTCTACCCTGGTTTAGTGGGAGGGCACTGTATTTCTGTAGACCCTTACTATCTAACTTATAAGTCAAGAAAAGAAGGTTATGAACCGGAGTTAATATCTTCTGGAAGAAGAATAAATGAGAACATGACCATCTTCATTGCTAATAAGACTTTAAAAATGTTGCTTAAAAATAAAATTGAAATAATAGGTTCAAAATGTTTGTTACTTGGAATTACATTTAAAGAAAACTGCAGCGATATACGAAATTCTAAAGTGCCTAAGCTATATAAAGAACTTAAAGAGTTTGGTATTGATGTTGACATTTATGATCCAAGAGCTATTGAAGAACAGGTTTTCAATGAGTTTAATATTAATCTAGTAAAAGAATTAGGTAAATATGATTCAATTATTTTAACAGTTGGTCATGAAGAGTTCAAAAAGCTTAACTTTCTAAATCTTAAAAGAAGTTCGAATGCTATAATTTATGATCTCAAATCTTTTATTGACAAGGAAATTGTGGATATTAGATTATAAAAAAAGAGAAATATAATTTGAAAAAGTTACTCATAATACATAATATCTTTCCTGTTTACATAAAAGGTTTTTGGGACAAATTCATTTTTTCCGACGAAATAGAAGTTGAATTTTATTTTTCTTCAAAAGATTTCAATGGAATTAAAGGATTAAAAATTAAAAACAATTATGATAAAGTAAATCAAAATAAATTTCATTTTGTTAAAAATTATATTTATAAAAATATATTATTTTGGCAAACAGAGATTGTTAAAGCTTCTCTTTTGAAAAAATATGATACTATTATCTTCTTAGGTGAAGCTAATATCATGTCTACTTGGTTAGCTGCTCTTTTAGGAAGAATAAGAATGAAAAAAGTTATTTTTAGAGGCCACGGAATGTACGGAAATGAAAAGGGGATTAGACTTTTTTTGCGAAGTCTTTTTTATAAAATCCCTAACGAACATCTTGTTTATTCAGAAGGATCAAAGAAAGTAATGATAGAAAATGGATTTTCTAAAAATAAGATTCATGTTATATTTAACTCACTTAATTACGCATATCAAAAAGATTTATTTTTTAAATTTCAAAGTAGGGAAATTAAAAAAAGCTGGAGTTTTTTCAATAACGATTATCCAACTATTTTTTTTTTAGGTAGACTTACAAAAATAAAAAAAATTGACTTACTAATAAAAGCAGTGGTGGCGGTTAATAAAAATAAGTTGAAACTTAATTTGCTAGTTATAGGTGGTGGAGAAGAATTCTTTAATCTTAAAGAAATAGCTAAAGAGTTAACTGAAATTGGACAATGTCATTTCACTGGTGAAGTTTATGAAGAGCTAGAATTAGCTAACTATATTTATTATTCGGATTTGTGTATTTCACCTGGAAACATAGGTTTAACGGCAATTCACTCTCTATCTTATGGGACCCCTATTGCAACTCATAGTAACAGACTAAATCAAGG
>ERZ651776.5048-NODE-5048-length-11690-cov-4.085249_pt1 | contig 11690 bp, 14 predicted proteins | sample MGYA00514761_ERZ651776 | MGnify/ENA metagenome assembly ERZ651776 | reverse complement strand
TGCTTCAGCGACAAGCGTTGGTGATACAGACAGTGAAGGTCAGGTAAACACAAAGGCTGGATTTGCAATTATAAAATGAACAAGCGGTGGCTCAAGTGTAGTTGCACACGGATTAGGTAAAAACCCTGATTTTATAATAATTAAATCAAGGGATGGCACAGAAAATTGGCTCGTTGGAAATTCTGCAACTGGCTTTGCAAATAGAACGAAATTAAATCCAAACGATGCTCAAGGTAGCTCCAGTGCATTTTCTGGTGGTGTGACAACAACTACATTCACTGAAAATATTGCGGCTTCAAGCTACGATAAGATAGGGTATTTATTTGCAAATACTGAAGGTTATTGCAAGGTAGGTACTTATGAAGGAAATGCAAATAACGATGGCACGTTTGTTTACACAGGATTCAGGCCTGCTTTCTTGCTAGTGAAATCAGTAGATTCAACAAGTGACTGGTTGCTAGTTGACGATAAACGTATTGGGTACAATCCTGAAAATGAATACATAGAAGTAAATAATGCAAATGCTGAAGGCACTGTAAATATGTATGATTTAGTGTCTAACGGCTTTAAAAACAGAGACAGAACAGCCGACCCCAATGTCGCTGAAACGTACCTTTATATCGCCTTTGCTGGCCAGCCCTTCAAATTTGCTAATGCCCGATAATAGGAGAAAATAAAATGCCATGGAAATACAATGGGAAAACCCTAAAAGTAGGAAGAGAGTTTACAGGCACTGATGGTACGCAGTATCCCAAAGTCTGGATGCGATATAGTGCTGATAAAAAAACGGATATTGGTATTACTTGGGAAGACCCACCAGCATCTGAAGCTGCGTTTGATAATAGATTTTATAGTGGTAGGCAATCTGACGGTACGTTAATTCCTAAATCACTTACAGATACATTGTGGGTTGATACAGATGGTGAAGCTATTAATGATCCAACAACTGGCCAACAAGGTAAAACACTTGGCCTCAAGTCTGTAGCAATATCACAAACAAAGACACAAGCGGCTAGTCTGCTTGCACAGTATGATTGGTATGTAACACGCAAATCAGAAAAGTCTACTGCAATTCCAAGTGCGGTTAGCACTTATAGAGATGCCGTAAGGACTGCCTGTGCTTCAATTGAAACTGCAATTGGCAACTGTGATACACACGCTAAATTTATGGCTTTGTATAACCTACCTGTTGATAGCGATGGTGAACTTACTGGTGATCCTGCTCCTATTAACGCATGGCCAGACGCAATATAAAATACATATGGTTCTTAAACCTTATAAATAATAAAAAGGAATAACTAATGTTAAGAAAAAGATGGGGTAAAGTGCAATGCCATATTTAGGAAGAAGTACCGATGGATTTGGTGTTCGTAACAGATTTTTCTTTACTGCATCAGCAGGAGATACTTCTGTAAGTGGAAATGATGCTAATGGTAGAACACTACAATTTGATGATGGTTTGTATGCTGACGTATATTTGAATGGTGTCTTACTTGATCCTAATGAGGATTATAATACATCTACTGCAAATACTGTAGCAGGACTTTCTGCACTTTCTGCTAATGACCGTTTAGAAATAATTACATACGATACATTTACTGTGGGTGATGTTGTTTCTGCTGGAAGTGGTGGAACTTTTGGTGGTGCTGTATCTATGAGCAGTACACTTGCGGTTACTGGTGCAACTACCTTAACAGGTGGTATCGTAAATGGAGTAACCATTAATGGTACTACACCAACTCTTACAATCGGTGATGCTGGTGCAGAGGATACAAAGATTGTATTTGATGGAAACGCACAAGATTTTCATGTAGGCCTAGACGATAGTGCAGATGATTTAGTTGTTGGTGTTGGTTCTGCATTAGGAACAACCACTGCTTTTGCAGTTGACGAAAATGCAGTTACAACATTTAGTAAAGGTGTAGTTGGTAAAACAGATACAGATACTAGTAACTCAGGTACAGTTGATTTAGATTTTAGAACAAACACAAATTTTGTATTAACACTCACAGGAAATATAACATCTTTGACTGCATCTAATGAAACTCCTGGCCAATCAGGATTTATCGTGTTTATTCAAGACGGAACAGGTGGTCGTACTGTATCTTTACATGGTGATTATGAAACTGCTGGTGGTGCTGGTATTACACTTACCTCAACTGCAAGCGCAACAGACATTGTACCATATGTAGTTGCTGCATCAAGTAGAATTTTACTTGGCGCACCTCAATTGGCGTTTAGTTAGGGAGATATAGGATGGTATGGAAATTAGGTGATAGAAATATTCGGGCTGGACGCAGTTGGGTAGATGAAAACAATATAACACATCCTAGAAACTGGATGTCTTGGACTGATGATGAAAAGAGGGCTGCTGGTCTTGCATGGACAGATGATCCAAAACCATATGATTCGACTTGGTACTTAGGTTGGAACTCTGATGAATCTGCTTTACTTCCAAGACCACTTGCTGGTTTACAGGCATCAAAGGTAGAAGAAGCAAAAAGACAGTCTGCTAATGCATTATCTGAAACTGATTGGTATGTAGTTCGTAAGACAGAAACAAATGTTGCAGTTCCAACAGAAATTACTGCATATAGAACTGCTGTAAGAACAAACTATGCATCACTAAAAACTGCAATCAATGATGCATCCGATATTGCTGAATTACAAGCAGTATATGAAACAACTGCTGGTGCATCTAATACTATAAAAACAATTGATGCAACATCTTCAAGTGTTGTTAGTACTTCATCCAACACTATCACGATTTCTGGTCATGGATTTGTAGATGGTGAACAGGTATATTACGATGCAGGGATAAATTCTGATGATGAGACTGCTGCTGTAATTGGTGGTCTTATAAACAATACAACATATTTTGTACACTCTGCTGCAACAAACACGTTTAAGTTGTCTGAATCACATAGTAACTGTGGGGATGCAGCTCAAATACAATTTAATTCACGTTCTTCTGATGGAACTGCTCAATCTTTTACTTCACATGGTATACCAGCAAAAAGTCAGACCTGGCCTAATCCAGAAATGACAAAGTACGATGGTGCATAGAGAGGAATAACTTATGAGTAATGCTAGAAATCTTGCTGACCTACTTACGCCAGGCGAAAATACGCTTCAGACGGTTGCAATTGAAACAGATAGAATAATCTTGGATGGAACAGATGGTTCTGCAACTAATGCTGGTGATGATCTTTTATTGGATGCATCTGCTGCTAGTACTGATGTTGGAGAAAGATTTACATATGAAGATGGAACTGATGATGGAAGTGCTGTTTTAAGTGGTGGTGATTTAAAGTTTGATAATGTTGAAATTCTTATGGATAAAAAATCATTAATGAAAAGTGAAGGTGGTGCAGTTACAACTAACATTGGTCAGGGCATACTTAAAGCGTGGGTAGTAGACGCAAGTTCTGAAGCTGCTACTGTTGGTGACAGCCTGAATAAAAGTAGTTTTAGTGACGATAACACTGGCAGGACGACCATAACTTTGGTGAACCCTATGAGTACCGCCAAAGATTATTGTGTTAGTTATGCCTGCGTTTCGGGTTATCCCTATCGGGGAAGAGCAGATACGGCAAGCACCTATAAGTTGGAAACTGTGAATGACGGTGGCAACTATGCTGACGGTGTGGCGAATGGAATGGTAGCAGGAGATTTAGCATAAAAGGGATTTATTATGACAGAAAAATATAATGTAGGTGAGGTAGAAATACCAGAGTTTCAAGGAACTCATTTGTGGAATAGATTGTGTTGGGCAAAAGATAACTTAGAACCAATTCAGACTGAATATTGTGTAGTGTGGGAAGACCCCGAAGAACCTGATGCACCAGCAAAGGTTACTCATCCAGACCCAAACTGGATGGCCTGTGCAAGACATGGGGGGATATTGCCGCCAGTTGATTCGTATTGGGAATTGAATAAGGATGAAGCAACAGAGGGATTTGTAAGACACACTAGAGGCCCAGAACTTCTTCACAATATGAAACCTATTGAGGCCATGACCGAAGAACAGGCTATAGAATATTTGGTGATGAAAGATATCCCAGCAAGAGTGTGGGATACTGGTGATGAAAGACTAAATAAACCAAGGTTCGTAATTTGTACCAAGGCACAACTTCCCCAAGAAAGAACTTGGAGAAGTTCTTGGAGAATAAGTGAAGACCTAAATATAAACGGAGAAACCAAATGATAACATTTATTACAGATAAGGACGGTAATCAGATTAATGCCTCAGGTACAACTGTTCCTTCTGACCGTCATTTCCGTAATGCTTGGTCATTATCTGGTACAGTTATTACAGAAGATTTAACTGCTGCAAAAGTAATTTTTAAAGATAAAATTCGTGAGGTTCGTATTCCACTTCTTGCTGCACAAGATGTTGCATTTATGAAAGCACTTGAAGAAGACGATAGTGATGCACAGACTGCTGCGAAGAACGCAAAGAAGGCACTAAGAGATGCGCCTGCTGCAGCTGCAATTACTAATGCCGCAAACATTACTGCACTAAAGGCTGCATGGGATACAAGTGTACTAGGTGATTCTCCTTACGCATAATTTATAATAGGTTATTATTATAAATACTATTATAAATGATAAAGAGGAGATGATCAATTGGCGATACCTAGTTCAAAAGCAACCTTAAAAACGTACTGTCTAAGAGCTTTAGGTTTTGGTGTTATTGATATTAACGTATCAGATGACCAAGTAGATGATCGTCTGGATGAAGCACTACAATACTTTGCACAATATCACTATGATGGTATTGAGAAAATGTATCTAAAGTATCAAATCACTGAAGCAGATATAACAAGAGCTGCAACTAACACAACTACAACTGCAACAGATTCAGTAGATAATACTGTTACTGCATCCTTTGGTGAAGGTAATGGTTTTATTCCTATGCCTCAAACAGTTGTATCAGTTTTAAATATTTTTCCATTTTCTAATAAAACAACAAATAATATGTTTGACATTCGATATCAGCTTAGACTGAATGATTTGTATGACTTTAGTTCTACATCAATCATTCACTATGATATGACAATGAAACATTTAGATATGTTAGAACATATGCTTGTTGGAGAAAAACCTATTCGTTTCAACCAACACCAAAATCGTCTATACATTGACATGGATTGGGCTAACGATGTTTCTACTGGAGAGTATCTAATTATTGAGTGTTATCGTAAAATTGATCCAGATTCTTTTACTGATATATTTGATGACATCTATCTAAAAAGATATGCAACTTCTTTGATTAAAAGACAGTGGGGTGCAAACCTTTCTAAGTTTAGTGGTGTTGCAATGTTAGGTGGCGTAACCATGAACGGCGAGACTATATTTAGTCAAGCACAGGAAGAACTACAAAGACTAGAGGAACAAATTCAGTTATCATTTGAGACACCTATAGATTATATGGTAGGATAGAAACATGGCAGTTAACAGTATTTTCCATACGAGTAACTTACATTCTCTTGCCACAGAACGATCTCTCTATCAAGATTTAATAAAAGAAGCAATCCAGATTTATGGCCACGATGTTTATTATATCAATCGTGACACTGTTGCATTGGATACAATTCTTGGTGAGGATAGTCTTTCTACATTTACTAAACAAACTCCAATTGAAATGTATGTTGAAGACTCAGAAGGTTTCGGTGGAGACAAAGAAATCATATCACAGTTTGGATTAGAAAATCGTAACGAGATTACATTCGTAGTTTCTAAAGAACGATTTCAACAAATGGATAGTCAAATAGCAATTGAAAGTGGAACGGATACTACTGGTGGTGGTATTCTTTTAGAAGCTGGAAGTGTAGATCAAACAGAAAATTCATCTGTCCTTACAAGTGTGCAGGGAGATAGTAACTTTTATATACTACAAGATACTGCTACAACGGATGCTGACAGACCGAAAGAAGGTTCTTTAGTATATCATCCAGTATTTGCAAAGATGTTTGAGATTAGTTTTGTAGACCATGATGAACCATTCTATCAATTAGATAATAATCCAGTTTACAAATTGCGTTGTAAGCAGTTTGAGTATAGTTCTGAAGCAATTGATACTGGTATTACAACTATTGATGCAATAGAAGGTGATGCAAGTCTTGATACATATGAGTTCCAGTTTACTTTGGAACAGTCTACAACTTACAATGAAAACATTGCAATACATGATACTGCAACTACTAGAGGATCGCTACTTGAAGAAACAGATGGTGATAATATTATCACAGAGGATTTGACTACTTCTGCTGGTACAAACATCTTACTAGAAAATGCAGCTGATACTGGTATAGATTCTTACCTCTTACAAGAGTCCTATATAGTAGGTGATCAAAGTACAGACACTACTAGTCAAAATGAATTATTTGATGAACTTGATGATTCCGTATTAGATTTTTCAGAAACGAATCCATTTGGTGATGCAGGGAGCTTAGGATAATGTTAGGACAACAATTCTATCACGAAACAATAAGAAACGTAATCGTGGCGTTTGGAACTATGTTTAATAATGTACAAATTGTTCGCAAGAACAATAGTGGCGTAGTTACACAGAGTATGAAAGTACCACTTGCATACGGGCCAAAACAGAAATTTTTAACTCGTTTGGATCAAGACCCATCTTTGACTAGTGCAACTGCAATTACTTTACCAAGATTAGGTTTTGAAATTGGTACACTAACATATGACTCTGCAAGAAAACTAAATCGTGTACAGAAGTTTAAAAAAGTTAAAGCAGCAAACACAGATGCACAAAAACTTGACACACAGTTTATGCCTGTTCCATATAATATGGATATTACTTTATTTGCAATGGCAAAAAACTCTGATGATGCGTTGCAAATTGTAGAACAAATTGTTCCTTACTTTCAACCAGACTATACGTTAACAATTAATGATATGACAGATATGGGAATTAAAAGAGATGTTCCTATTATTCTAAACAGTATTGATTACGAAGATAGTTATCAAGGTGATTTTGCATCTCGTAGAGCAATTATATACACTATGTCCTTTACTACTAAATTTTATCTTTACGGCCCTGTTACTTCTGGTAAGGTTATTAAAACAGTTCAAGTAGATCAATTTGCAAATCTACCAGAGGTCACTCCTACAAGAGAACAAAGATATACAGTTACACCAAGTCCTGCTACTGCTGATGCAGATGATGATTTTGGTTTTAATGAAACTTCATCATTCTTTGAAGATGCAAAAGTATTTGATCCTGAGAGTGGAACTGACGTTAATAAGAGTTAATCATGGGTAACATGGATCACATTCTAGATGAAGCTCTAGGTATACTAGACCCTGTAGAAAAGGCTATTGCAGAGAGTGCAAAAACTCCACCAAAGATTAGAACTACAAGACCTGTTTCTGTTGATGATATAGATAGCGACTACAAGTATCAAAGAGAAAACCTCTACAATTTAATTGAAAGAGGTCAAGATGCTATTGATGGTATACTAGAACTTGCAAAAGAATCTGAACATCCTAGAACATATGAAGTTGCACTTAATGGTATTAAACAAGTTGCAGATGTCACAGACAAACTAGTGGAACTCCAAGAAAAAATGAAAAGACTTAAAGAAGTTCCTAATAATGCACCTAGTAAAGTTACTAACGCATTGTTTGTTGGTTCAACAGCAGAACTGCAAAAAATGTTAAAAGACAAGTCTAATGTCTGAAGCAACCTATCTAGGTAATCCTAATCTTAAAAAAGCAAACGTACAACAAGAGTGGACTGAAAAAGAACTTGTTGAGTATCAAAAGTGTATGGAAGACCCTCTGTATTTCATACAAAACTATGTCAAGATTGTATCACTAGATCATGGTCTTGTACCATTTAAGATGTACGACTTTCAAAAAGAAATGGTCGGTACGTTTCATAATAATCGTTTTACTATTTGTAAGTTGCCTAGACAGACAGGTAAATCTACAACAATGATATCCTATCTGTTACACTATGCGTTATTTAATCCTAGTGTCAACATTGCAATACTTGCAAACAAAGCTGCAACTGCAAGAGACTTGTTAGGAAGACTACAACTTGCATATGAACATTTACCTCACTGGTTGCAACAAGGCGTTATGTCTTGGAACAAAGGTTCTCTTGAATTAGAAAATGGTTCTAAGATACTTGCATCATCTACTTCTGCATCTGCTGTTCGTGGTGGTTCTTATAACATTATTTTTCTAGATGAGTTTGCATATGTTCCTTCTAATGTAGCAGAACAATTTTTTAGTTCAGTTTATCCTACAATTACTTCTGGTAAAACAACAAAGGTTATGATTGTTTCTACACCGCATGGTATGAATATGTTCTATAAATTATGGACAGATGCAGAAGAAGGACGAAACGATTACATTCCAATCGAAGTGCATTGGAGTGAAGTTCCTGGCCGTGACGAGGCATGGAAAAAAGAAACTATTAAAAACACAAGTGAACAACAGTTTAATACAGAATTTGAGTGTGAGTTTCTTGGTTCTATTGATACACTTATTACTCCATCAAAATTAAAAACACTTGCATATAGAAAACCCATTCAGTCTAATGCTGGACTTGATGTATATGAAAATCCTAAACCAGAACATACATATCTATTGACTGCTGATGTGTCAAGAGGTGTGTCTAATGACTACTCTGCATTTGTAGTATTTGATGTTACAGAAGTTCCTTATCGAATAGTTGCAAAGTTTAGAGACAACGAAATTAAACCACTATTATTTCCACAAAAAATACATCAAGTAGCAACTGCATACAATACTGCATTTGTTTTAATTGAGGTAAATGATATTGGAGAACAGGTTGCAAACGCAATGCAGTTTGACATGGAGTATGATAATCTTATCATGGCATCTATGAGAGGTCGTGCTGGTCAGGTTCTTGGTGGCGGTTTTTCTGGTGGTAGAGCTCAGTTAGGTGTAAGAACTACCAAGGCAGTTAAGAAAATTGGTTGTTCTAATCTAAAACAATTAGTTGAGGATAACAAACTAATTGTAGAAGACTTTGATACAATCAACGAGTTATCTACATTTATTGTCAAAGGTTCATCCTTTGAAGCAGACGATGGATGTCACGATGATATGGTTGCTTGTTTGTTTATTTTTGCATGGGTAACAGACCAGACATATTTTAAAGAACTTACAGACAATGATATCAGACAACGAATGTATAAAGAAAACCAAGACCAACTAGAACAAGATATGGCTCCGTTTGGATTTGTGGTCGATGGTTTAGAGGATAGTAATATTGGAGAAATGGTTGACGAATATGGTACAAGATGGAGCCCAATAGTAAGGACATATGAGAATGATTGGTAATGAAAAGTCCTTGTGTCAAAATCTGTAAACTTATAGATAGTGTGTGCATTGGGTGTCATAGAACATCTGAGCAGATAACTATGTGGTCAAAGTATACAGATAAAGAACGAGAGGAAATTACTAAAGAAATTCAATTAAATCATTGTCAAGTTTTATCCAACAATTAGAACATACAACTTTACATTCATTCATCATATTGTGAATTTCTTTTCTACTTTCATCATTAGTACCAACACGTTTTGCTTGTTTACGAATCTCTGCATCATGTGGATAGAGTTTAAGACATACAGTTTCACTCTCACCACAATGAATACAAGATTCATTTCCAAGGTGATTGTTTAACCATGCAACACGTTTTTGATAGTTCCTACGAGCTACTTTCTTGATAGTTTCTTTATATTTTTCATAATGTTCGTTAGTCATAGGACTATTTATAAGTTTTGAGTCATATAAAATAGAGTTTTTAGAAACTCGATTTTTATAAATACTATGAAATAAGAGTAAATCTCTAAGAGAAGGAGCAAAAATCATGTCATTTTTAGTCTCACCCGGCGTTCACGTTAGGGAAATAGATTTAACAAATGTCGTTCCTGCTGTCGCAACGTCTATCGGTGCAATTGCAGGCGCATTTGAAAAGGGGCCAGTATCTTCTGTTGTTACTGTTACATCAGAAGAAGACTTGCTAAGAACTTTTGGTAAACCACAATCATCTGGTAATCAGTTTGAAACATTTTTTACCGCAGCAAATTTTTTACAGTATTCAGATAACCTCAAGGTAGTAAGAGCAGAAAGTGCAGTAGTAAATGCTGGTGCAAATTCTGGAATACTTATTCGTGATGATGATCATTATCAATCAGATTTCCAAGATGGTTCTGGTTCTCATGGAGAGTGGGCCGCAAGGACTGCTGGAACTTGGGGTAACGGAATTGGTGTAGATATCTGTTCAAGTGCAAGAGCATTTGCACAACCATTAGGTTCATTGAACTTAGTAAATGGTGCTGGTGCAGTTGGTGACTTATCAATAACAGTTGACAACCAAGATGCAACAGATGCTACAATCGCAGTTGGTGACATTATTTCTTTCCAAACTGCCTCAGCTATTGTTGCAACAGTTAATGGTGCAATCACAGTTGCTTCTAAGACTTTGACAGTTGATGGGGTTTCTGGTACACTTGCAGTTGGACAAAGAGTAATCGGTGCTGGTATATCAGACGGAGATGAGGTTGTTAAAGTTGCAACTGTAACTTCACAGACAGTTGTTGTACTTGATAAAGCAATCACAGTCGCAAACGATATACCTCTTGTATTCGCTGCATCTGGTGGAACAAATGTAGAATCAAAAGGTCAAGAGTACGAAGTAACTTCTGTTTCTGGTGAAGTTTTAACAATTCGTTTACTTGATGATCCTGCTGGTGGTGGTTTACAAACAATCATTCCAGACAATTCACTTATTACAAGACGTTGGAGATTTTCTGATTTATTTGATACACCGCCTGGCACATCTTCTTGGGCCACCGCAAATGCTCGTGGAGAAAAAGATGAAATCCATGTTGCAGTATATGACACAGTTGGTGATCTCACAGGTTTTGCTGTTGGTGTTGCTGGACAAAGAACACAATCAGTAATGGAAGTATTTCCAAATATGTCAAAAAATCCTTTGGCAAAAACTGCACAAGGTTCTAACAACTATTATCCAGATGTTATCTTTGCACAGTCAAATTTCATTTACTGGACAGACCATCTTTCTGCTGGTACTAATTGGGGAACAGATGTTGCATCTGGTACTGATTACACATTAGTGTCTGGTGTTGACGTTTCTACATTAACTGGTGGAACAGATGACTATTCAACAACTGCCGGTGAAATTGAACTTGCATATGATAAGTTTGTGGATACAGAGTCACTTGATGTTAATTTAGTATTAGGTGGTGCATCAAGTATTGCCGCAGACACAGAAGCTGGAATGGATACTCATGTAACAATGATTACTGCACTTTGTGAAAGTCGTAGAGATTGTGTGGGATTTGTTTCTCCATATCGTGCCGCAACAGTTGGTATTGCAGACTCAATCACAGCAACTAAAAATGTGATTGATGGTTTTAATACTTGTCCAAGTTCATCTTACATGGTATTCGATAGTGGTTACAAGTATATGTATGACAAGTATAATGATGTATATAGATTTGTACCTCTGAATGGTGATACTGCTGGTCTTTGTGCTTTCACAGACCAAATTGCAGATTCATTCTTTTCCCCTGCTGGTTTCAACAGAGGAAATGTTCGTGGTGCAGTAAAGTTATCTTTTAACCCAACTAAGGCAGAAAGAGATCAACTATACAAAGCAAGAG
>ERZ651776.5047-NODE-5047-length-11691-cov-3.203461_pt1 | contig 11691 bp, 12 predicted proteins | sample MGYA00514761_ERZ651776 | MGnify/ENA metagenome assembly ERZ651776 | reverse complement strand
CAATACCATGGCGTGTGTGTCCGAGGCGATCGGTCTGGCGTTGTTGAACTCGTCCGGCATGCCCGCGCCCTATGAGGACCGCGCACAGTACGGTGAGGCATCAGGCCAAGCCGTGATGAACCTGATTTCCAAAAACATCCGCGCCCGTGACATCGTCACACGCAAGTCGCTGGAAAACGCAGCGCGTGTTGTGGCCTGTACCGGTGGATCGACCAATGCAGGCCTGCATTTGCCAGCCATCGCACATGAGGCCGGTATCGATTTCAACCTGTTTGATGTTTGCGACATCTTCCACGACACGCCGTATTTCGTCGATCTGAAGCCCGGCGGGCAGTACGTGGCCAAAGACCTGTTCGAAGTTGGCGGCGTCCCTGTTGTCATCAAGGAGTTGCGCAAGGCAGGCTTGATCCACGAAGACTGCATGACTGCCAGCGGCAAGGTCATTGGCGAAGAGCTCGACATGATCAAAGGCGAGGCCGATGGCCGCGTGATCTATCCCGTCGAGAACCCGATCACCAAGACCGGCGGCGTTGTGGGCCTGAAGGGCAACCTTGCGCCGGACGGCGCGATCGTAAAGGTCGCGGGCATGTCCGAGGCCGAACAGGTGTTCACTGGCCCCGCCCGTGTGTTCGAGAACGAAGAAGAGACATTCGCCGCCGTAAAGGCGCGTGGCTACAAAGAAGGCGAAGTGCTGGTTATCCGCAACGAAGGCCCAAGCGGTGGTCCGGGTATGCGCGAGATGCTGGCGACCACGGCGGCGCTGTCCGGTCAGGGCATGGGCAAGAAGGTCGCGCTGATTACGGACGGCCGTTTTTCTGGTGCGACACGCGGGTTCTGCGTGGGTCACGTGGGGCCAGAGGCCGCGCACGGCGGGCCGATTGGCATGTTGAAAGACGGCGACATGATCACGATCAACGCGATCACGGGTGAATTGTCGGTCGATCTGACCGACGACGAACTGGCCGCGCGCAAGGCCGCTTGGCCCGGTCCAAAGCCGACGAACTACCAGTCCGGTGCATTGTGGAAATATGCGCAGCTGGTTGGCGGCGCGCTGAACGGTGCTGTGACCCACCCCGGCGCATCGAAAGAAACCCACGTCTACATGGATCTGTAAGGACCGTGTCAGTAAGGTTTGGTGTACTACTATTGGCGTTGTCGGGGCTTGCTGCCTGCGACAGCGTCACTGCGCGTGTTACAGACGGCTTGTCGCAATTTGGCGTGCCGTCTGACGCCACGGGCGAGGGCATTCGCACCCTTGCGTTGCTCGGCGGCGATGTGCGCGTGCGCGGGCCGGACGGCTACTGTGTCGATCAATCCGCCAGCAACGCACGGCGCGGGTTTGCTGTGATGGCGGGCTGCGCGGTGTTGTCGGCGGACGCGCCGGTTATGCCGTCACTGAACGGGCTGATCACCGTGCAGTTCGGCGCCGAAGGATCGGCCAGTGTGACCGGAAACGAGGATTACTTTGCGGAGTTCCTGAAAACGGAAACCGGGCGCAGCCTATTGGCCCAAAGCGGAGACATGGCAAGCATTTCCAGAGTTGAAACGGTGTCGGACCGCGCCGGTGTCCTGGCCCGATTTGAAGACGCATCTGGCCCCGTGATTGCGGGTACAAGTGGCCCCCAATGGCGCGGTTTTCTGGACATCGACGGGCGGCTGGTGACGGTCGCGGTGCTCAGTCTGGATCACGACGACCTGAGCCGTGGCCAGGGCGAGAGACTGTTGATTGTCGCTATGGCAGAACTGGCGGAAGTGAACGCACCAGTTGAAGCCGCAGCCGCCGAAGTGTTGTCAGAAGAAAACGGCTGATTATGTGGGGAAATACCCGCTAATTGTTTCCTTTTCCGAAACAATTTGGCAGGTATGGTCGCGACACAAGAATCTGAAGCAGAATCTATTGGAACATCATGGGCCAGCGACGTTCAATTCTATTTGAAAAGCTGCTTTGGCAGCGGGCGCGGGCATTCTGGTCGCGTGCCGCAAACAATGCGGGCACCACCGATCTGTCCATTTTGAGATCCCAACGCAACGAAGCGCGTATCCTGCGCCAAAAACTGGATGAGCTGACCTATACAGCAGACAGCCGGCTGGCCCTGCCGCGCATCGGGTCATCATCGTTCCCCAAACCTGCGGGCACAGACTGGTCGTGGCGGCCGCAGTTGTGGCGTGGTGCGTTGCCGGTCAAGGGAATGTCGGCAGTCGCCAGCAAAACCATGCTGGGCGACGAAGTCACGATTTTCCACGATTGCCAGATTTCCGAGCTGACCTTGCGCCAGCTGCGCAATACGCGAGAGGCGGATCTGGCGCCCTTCGGGTTGCGCATGGATGTGTTCCGCTTTGACGGCTCGTTCCTGAGCCTCGTTCTGAACCTGCCGCAAGCGTCCTGCGACGGGCTATTGAAGCGGCATCTTTTGCGCATGGAAGCGATCATCGAGACCGAGATGCCGCTGGAAATTTTCGCGCGACTGAATGTGCGACACGGACCGAACACAGAACAGATCGTGCGCGAATTGCCCTTGAATGATGGCAAGGTCATGGTGGAATTCGATCTGGCCTATACCAAGCTGAACGAAAAGCGGGTTGAGGCTTTGTGGATCGATCTGATCTTTGAGGGGCCGGAGATGAATCAAGTCACAATCCGCGACATGACCTTTTCACGCAATCCGCGTGCAGAACTGTAGGGGCTTAGATGTCTGACAAAATTGAACTGACGAAGCTGCGTCTTGTTGAGGGGGTTTGGCACGGATCCCTAAAACACCACGGGCGCGACGGCGATTGGCAGCCAAGCATCGAGGTGACGCATCTGGATTTCCCTGTTGAGGGCGTCGAGGTGGAAGAAGACCGCGTTGAAGAATGCTGGATGGTGCGTGTGCCGATCCCCGTTGATCGCATTGCCGACGGGGTACAAACGTTTGTTATTCGCGACCGCCGAGAGGACATGCTGCTGGGCAGTTTTTCTATCGTGGCGGGGGACGCTTTGGCTGAAGACATCCGCGCAGAGATGTCATTGCTGCGCGCCGAGCTGGACATGCTGAAGAAGGCGTTCCGGCGGCATTGTGTCGAGACGCTGGACGATTGATCGAGTTCGAATTGGCTTTGCCAATCCGATCCGCGCGGCTTCGCCGCGAAAGAAGGTATTTAAGAGCCAAAGAAGAGATGACGCGGCGTTTGGGATGACGTTTGCGTCAAGGTACGTCAGGGTCGGGATCAGTATCTGGGAGATTTCCGCATGTCCACCTATCCGCATCTTTTGGCGCCGCTTGATCTGGGGTTCACCACGTTAAAGAACCGTGTGGTGATGGGGTCGATGCACACGGGGCTGGAAGAGACGCGCGATTGGAACCGTGTGGCGGAGTTTTACGCAGAACGGGCGCGGGGCGGAGCTGGTTTGATGGTGACGGGCGGCATGGCCCCGAACGCCGAGGGCGGTGTGTTTCCGGGGGCGGCGGGGCTGTTCTCGGACCAGGATATTGCCAATCACAGAGTAGTCACGGATCGTGTCCATGGCGCCGGTGGCAAGATCGCGATGCAGATCTTGCATGCGGGGCGCTATGCCTATTCCAGGGATTGTGTGGCCCCCTCTGCTGTGAAGTCTCCGATATCGCCGTTCCCGCCGCGCGAACTGGATGAGGACGGCATCGAGCAGCAGATCGGCGATATGGTGACTGCCGCCGTGCGTGCCAAAGAGGCAGGTTACGACGGTGTCGAGGTGATGGGGTCGGAAGGGTACTTCCTGAACCAGTTTCTGGTGGCCCACACCAACAAGCGGACGGACCGTTGGGGCGGAAGTTACGAAAACCGCATGCGCCTGCCGGTAGAGGTCGTGCGCCGTGTGCGGGCAGTCGTCGGCGCCGAGTTCATAGTCATTTACCGGTTGAGCATGATTGATCTGATCCCTGATGGGTCAACATGGGAGGAGGTCGTGACGCTGGCGCGCGCGATCGAAGCGGCGGGAGCGAACATTCTGAACACAGGAATCGGTTGGCATGAGGCCCGAATTCCGACCATTGCCACAAGTGTACCGCGCCGTGCGTTCACCTGGGTCACAAAAAAGCTGATGGGCGAGGTGGGCATTCCTGTCATCACGTCGAACCGGATCAACACCCCGCAAGTGGGCGAGGACGTACTGGCGGAAGGCTGTGCAGATATGGTCAGCATGGCGCGGCCGTTTCTGGCGGACCCGCATTTTGTGACGAAGGCAGCAGCGGGCGATGCGGCGCTGATCACGCCCTGTATTGCCTGCAATCAGGCCTGTCTGGACCACACGTTTTCCATGAAGATCGCGTCCTGTCTGGTGAACCCCAAGGCCGCCCACGAAACCGAGATCGTGATGGATCCGTCGTCGAAATCTATCGCGATTGTGGGGGCTGGTCCGGCTGGTTTGGCGTCAGCATTGGCGGCGGCGGAACGGGGCATGGATGTGACGTTGTTTGATCGTGCGGAAGAAATTGGCGGCCAGTTGAACATGGCCAAGCAGGTTCCGGGCAAGGAAGAGTTCCGGGGCTTGGTGGATTACTACTGCGCGGCTGTGGATGCCGCAGGTATCACGGTAAAGCTTGGCACCGAAGTGACCGAGAATGACCTGAGCGGGTTTGATGACGTCATCATCGCCACCGGAGTCATTCCGCGTGATCCGCAGATCGTGGGGCAGGATGGCCCCAATGTATTGTCTTATATCGACGTGCTGCGCGGCAATGCAAAGGTCGGCAAACGGGTGGCGATCATTGGTGCGGGCGGCATCGGGTTTGATGTGGCGGAATTTCTGGTGACGGGCGACAGCCCGACCGAGAATCTGAATGACTGGCTGGAAGAATGGGGCGTTGGCGACCCGTCCGAGACTCGCGGTGGCATCCGCCCAGAGGGCCCGAAGCCCGAGGCGCCGATCCGTCAGGTGACCCTGTTGCAGCGCAAGGCGCAGAAGCTGGGCAAAGGCCTTGGCAAGACGACCGGCTGGATTCATCGCGCCACTTTGAAGATGAAAGGCGTCAAGATGGTCGGCGGCGTGAACTACGAACGCATTGACGCGGATGGCTTGCATGTCAGCTTTGGCGAAGCCCGTGAACGGCCAACCTTGATCTCGGCGGATACGATTGTGATGTGTGCGGGGCAGGTGCCTCAACGCTCATTGGCGGATGCGTTGGAGGCTTCTGGACGGCCATACCACATCATCGGTGGTGCGGATGTCGCCGCTGAACTGGATGCAAAACGCGCCATAGATCAGGGTACGCGGCTGGTAGCCTCCCTCTAGTTTCCCAAAAAGCGCTGTTTGCGGCCACTCCTGGTCGGACGAACAGTTAATCCTTTGCGGATATAGTAAAGTGTTATGCCTGATGTTTTGATGGGCGGCATTGTCATCAATGAGATCCTTGTTGATCCGAACGGGGCCGCAAATCATCGATTCCGATGAAAACGGCACCGCTGTGGTGGTTGACGAATACATTGAGCTGCTCAACACATTCTCCAATGCGGTTGATATCTCTGGCGTCCAATTATGGGACGCAGGCGTCGGTAACTGGTTCACGTTTTCCGCTGGCACACACTTACAACCGGATGGTCATGCGTTGGCGATGTGGCTTCCTTCCTTTCAGTAGTTGCTGCTGTTGATCTGGCGTCCGCTTTTGATTTTCCCGGAAAGAATACAGTTCCTGAACGGCTCTTTATCAAAGGCCCAAAGGTGCGACAGATGGTGCAGCGCTATATTGCCAACCATCGCGCACATTGGCGTGTAGAGTTCCAAGCGACCTAGGCAACATTCGTGTCAGACGATAATCTGACATGATATGGGGACTGCAATGATCCTACTCAGACGCTGGATCACCGGATGGATGGTTCTGATAACGCTGCTGTTAATGTTGGCGGGCTGTTCGTTTGTGCCGCCTTCGCCGGACAGGGATGCGGATGTCATCGTTGTCGGAGATTCGATCCTTGCGTGGCATCGCGGGTCCGGCCGTTCTATTCCCGATGCGGTCGAAAAAGCGACTGGGCTGGACGTCAGCAATGTGTCGGTCAGCGGTGCGCGGTTCCTTGGTGCGGGCAACATACCTTCTCAATATGTAACAGGGGATTGGGACTGGGTTATTGTGGATGGCGGCGGCAATGACCTGTTGCCTGCCTGTGGAACACCCGACGCAACGGCCATCCTGAATGCGCTGATCTCACCAGACGGACGCAGTGGCGCGATTCCTGCCTTTGTGAACAGCGCAGCATCTGGCGGCATTCAGGTCATCGTTCTGGGGTACTATCCAGTCAGCGATCGCGGCGGACCGTTTCAGCCCTGTATCTCGGTTCTGGATGAACTGGCCAAACGACAGACCCGATTGGCAGCGGCAAACCCTGCGGTGACCTTTGTCGACAGCGGGCGGGTCATCGGTGCCAGCGACCCAGCATCCTACGCGCCCGATCTGGTGCATCCGTCCCCACGGGGCGCAGCCTTGGTCGGGCAACTGGTCGCTTCTGCCATGCAGCGCACCACCCGCTAAAAGGCGAGGAAACCCGGCGTTTCCCTGTTTCCTGCCGCGCAACAGTCCTGCCATTACCCTGCAATTGTCAGGCGAGCGCCCCAGTGCTGCCCCTTTTGGACGCGATACCAGTCTTCGAACAAGAGACGTCATTCGAGGACCGAGTATGGATCGCCTTACAGAAATGGAAGCCTTCGCCACAGTTGTGGATCAAGGTGGATTTACCGACGCTGCCAAGAAAATGGGGATCTCCAAGTCCGCAGTTTCAAAGCACGTATCTTCCCTTGAAGCGCGCCTTGGTGCCCGTCTTTTGAACCGCACAACACGCCGTGTCAGCCCGACCGAAATCGGCCTTGCCTATTATGACCGCGCCCGCCGCGTTCTGAATGATGCAGGGGAAGCCGATGCGCTTGTCACCTCGATGCAATCCGCGCCGTCCGGTCTGCTGCGGATCAGCGTGGCGACAGATTTCGGGGTGAATCACTTGTCCCCCGTGCTTGGCGACTTCCTGAGCGAGTTCAGCGACATCACGGTCAACATGGTTCTCAACAACCGCTACGTTGAACTGATTTCCGAAGGCTTCGACATGGCGATCCGTATTGGTGAGTTGGAAGACAGCACGCTGCGGGCCCGGAAGTTGACGGAAACGTCGCGCCGCATGGTGGCGTCCCCTGGTTACTTTGAACAATATGGCCGCCCGCAGAAGATCGACGATCTGAATGACCATAAGCTTTTGCATTACTCCAATCAGGCGAACTCTGCTGTTTGGAAACTGACAGCGCCGTCCGGCGAAAAGCGTCAAGTGCGCACGGCGGGCTGGTTGACAGTCAATGATGGTCAATCCCTGCTGAACGCCGCGATTTCCGGACTTGGCATCGCCTACCTGCCATCGTTCCTTTATGCCGATGCGCTGGCCAAAGGTCTGGTCGAGGAAGCGATTCCCGATCTTCCAGTCGAAACCCAAGGCATTTATGCGGTCTACCCGCCAGGCCGCTTTACCCAGCCCAAAGTGCGCGCATTCATCGATTTCCTCGTGCATTCGTTTGCCGAAAAAGGTCCAGACATCTGGTAGATGTCCGTGCTTGAGATTTCCCCAAGGGTTGCAACGCCCTAAACTTAACGCAGCCTATCCGGTTTCTGGGGGCTGCGTTTTTTTGTGTGGGAGAACGGAAAAGGGCGGTGCGCATGAACGCGCACTCTACGGGGCTATTCCGTCGATGTGATGATGACTTCGACCCGCCGGTTCATTTCGCGGCCCACATCGTTGAGGTTGGTCGCGAGGGGGGCGAGGTAACCCATGCCTTGGGCGTCAAGCTGGCGGCGCGGGACATCATAGGCCGTGACCAACCGTTCCAGCACTGACCCCGCGCGGCGTTTGGACAGTGCTATGTTACCATCCAGCGAGCCGACGGAATCCGTGTGCCCGACCAAAGCAACTGTGCGCTCCGGGTTCGCCAAAAGGTAGCTCGCAAGGTCATCAAGCGTGCCGAAGGTCTCTTCGCCCAACTGCGCGGATCCCGTTTGAAATGCGAGGTCGGAAAGCACGAACCGCCCGTTGGTCTCAAGTTCCTGAGCGAGGTCTCCGGTCATGGTCAGGGCTGTAACCGCCCGCACAGCGGGCGCATCAGCAGCGGCGACTGGCGCTGCATCAGGCGCGCCGACACGGATGATCTGGATATAGCCTGCCGTTGTGGATCGGCTTGCAAACAGGCTGAGCAATTCAACAGTTCCGTCAATCGTGCGTTGGGTCGCCACAAAGCGGTAATCGCCAAGGTCAACGTGCATGTCCGGCGCAGGCAGAACGGGCGTTGCAAAGCGGAAGTCAAAGCCGCCGCAGGCATCGTCGGTGCAAGAGAACAGAACCTCGAACCCGTCGTCTTTGAGCTGGTCAATCAGCGGGTTCAACAGTTGTTGTGTTGTCAGTCCGGGGGCCTCGATGCGCCATGCCTGCTGGCGGACCTCACCGGTGCCGGTCAGGATCGGCATTCCTTCTGTGGACCAACTGGCGGTCGGCATGGCGTAGCTCCCGACGCCTTCGACCCGTTCCACGGCCAGCATAGCGTTAGCGGGCATGTCGAGTGTGACAGCGCCAGCCTGCAAAGGCAGCAAAAGGAGGGTCAAGGTGCGGATCATCTGTTTTGCGCGTGGTAGTCGTCATTCGGGCGCATATCCAGTGCGTTGGCCATGCGATTGGACATATTGAAGAACCCTGTGACCGATGCAATGTCCCAGATGTCGCGGTCGCTGAACCCTGCATCGCGCAGGGTCTGGCGGTCCTGTTCGCCGACCCCGGCGGATGCTTTGGTGGTCATTTCGGCGAATGTCAGCATCGCGGTTTGGCGGGTGTCCAGATCAGCCGCGCGCCAGTTCATCACCAGCATTTCGCCCAAGATGGGATCGCCCGACAGCGCCCGTACAGCTTGGCCATGCGCCGTGAGGCAATAGAAACATTTGTTGATCGATGAGACGACCACCGCGATCATCTCGCGGTCCAGTTTGGACAGGCCGGAGTCCGCCAACATCAGATCGTTGTACATTGCAGAGAAGGCATCGAACTTGGCTTGGTCGAACGCATAGGCGCGCAAAACGTTCGGCACGAACCCTAGTTTCTCGTCGCAGATGCCAAAGTACTTCGCCATGTGATCGGGCAAAGGGTCCACAGCATGCAGGTTCAGGGCAGTGGGCATGTCTTTGGTCATCTTACGGCTCCGGATGGGTGCGGTAGTGGTATCCTCCCACGGGTTTCATCCCGAGGGAAGTGTAGAGCGCATTGGCCGGCGTGTTCGCGCGCGTGACCAGCAGTGCGGCAGTATGGGCGCCGCGTTCCTGCGCCCAGAACGCCAAGGCGCGGATCATGTGGCGGGCAAGCCCCTGACGGCGAAAGGCGTGGCTGGTTTCAATGGCGTGGAACATAACCGTGCCGTCGTGGATGGCGGCGAATGCGGTTCCTGCGGGCGTGTCATGGACGCGGCCCAATACAGTGGTCTTCGGGCCTGATGCACGGTGCATTATGGCAAGGCGGGCATCGTCCACGCCACCAGAATCCCAAATTTCGGCCTGCGTGGCCAAGGGGGGCCAGACCTGAAAACAGGTGACGGCGGGCGGGCGGTCTGTGGCAATCGTTTCGATTGGCGCTGTGTAGAATGTTGTCGGGTCTTTGATGGTGTACCCATCTGCGACAAGGGCGGCATCCAGCGCGTCTTCGCCTGAACGGACCATGAACAGGGGCGTCTGGCCAAGGTCGCGCATTGCGCCTGCGGCGAGCGGGTGCTCCTCAATTCTTGCGGTGCTCAATGCGGTGCTTGCACTCACACGGCTGCCCCCGCCTGCGCCGGCGCGGATTGTCCAGCCGTCCACGTCGTGGATTGATTTGGCGGGCCATGTGGCATCAATCAGCGCAGTTAGGACGTCGGGTGTCATGCAGGGAAGGCCGCATTGAGTCGCGCGATAGCAGCGGCGATGCGCGCGGTGTCTTGCCCACGGATGACGATGTTTGCACCGTATTTACCGTCTTGTTGGAACGGGTAAGACCCGATGGAAAGGTCCGCGAAGTCGGTGGCGATCCGGGCCAGTGGTCCCGCGATATCACCTTCGCCTCGATCTATCCGTCGGGTTTCAGACAGCATCGGCGCGCCGCCAGTAAGGGTTGGCAAGACGCTGGCGACCATGGCTTGAAACACCGACGGCACCCCCGCCATCACATGAACGTTTTGCACTGTGAAACCGGGCGCGATGGAGACGGGATTGTCGATCAACGTCGCGCTGTCTGGGATGCGGGCCATGCGCAGGCGGGCTTCGTTCAATTCCTTACCCGTGCTGTCGTAGTGGGCCTGCAAAAGCGCGCGGGCGTCATCGCGTACGCCAATATGGTCATCAAACGCGGCGGCGATGCAATCGGCGGTGATGTCATCATGGGTCGGACCGATACCGCCAGACGTAAACACGGTGTCATAGGCGCCGGACAGCGCCTGCACCGCAGCGACAATTGCGGGGGCGTCGTCGCTGACGACACGGACCTCTTTCAGAACAATACCCGCAGCCGTGAGCTCTGCTGCGAGGTGGTACATATTGGCGTCGCGGGTGCGTCCGGACAGGATTTCATCCCCGATCACAAGCATGGCGGCGGTGGGATTTGGCGAGGGGGTGGTCATTGGCTTCTCCTGTCGTTGAGAATGGTATAAATCGCGCTTATGCGCTTTGCCACTCCCCTTGTCCGTGCCCACCTAATCCGCCGCTACATGCGGTTCCTTTCTGATGTTGAATTGGCGGACGGCACGGTCGTAAAGGCCCATTGCCCGAACCCCGGGTCGATGATCGGTCTAAAGGACGAAGGCCTGCCCGTTTGGGTAGAGGGCAACAATGACCCGAAGAAAAAACTCGACTGGGGATGGCGGTTGGTGGAACTGCCGGATGCCTTTGTCGGGATCGATACAGGGGCGGCAAACAGGATTGTCGCAGAGGCGTTGGCGGATGGGTTGGACGGGCTGGACGGCCATGACCTGATCCGCCCGGAGGTAAAATACCGCGACAAAAGCCGCGTTGATTTCTTGTTGTCGGGCGCTGGGCGGCGAGATTGCTACTTGGAAGTAAAGTCTGTGACACTGTCTCGGCAGGTGGGGCTGGCAGAGTTCCCCGACAGTGTGACCGCACGAGGGGCAAAGCACCTTGGCGATCTCGTGGCGATGGTGGCGCAAGGCCACCGCGCCGTGTTGTTGTTTCTGGTCCAGCGGACCGATTGCACCCGCGTCACGCTGGCCGCTGATCTGGATCCGACCTATGCGGCTGCGTTTCAGGCTGCCTTGGACGGCGGGGTTGAGGTGATGTGTTTTGACTGCACAATCGCTCCCGACGGTATCACATTGGCAAACCGGTTGCCTTTCGAGATGCCGGATTGAGTTTATTTGGCCAGATGAAGCGGATGGGGGGCTTTAGAATTCGAAGCCAATGTCCTATCTGAAGGGCAAGCAAGAAGGATGATGGGTTTGGACACTTCAAAAGCACGGCTGACCAAGGATGGAATTCGGCTCTATGATGTTGCGCAGTTTGACGGGATGCGGAATGCGGGCCGTTTGGCGGCTGAAATTCTGGACCGGATTGCAGAGCATGTGACACCCGGTCAAACCACTGGCGAGTTGGATCGTTTGATCGCCCAGTGGGTCGATGATGCGGGCGCGGCGTCTGCCACAATTGGCTACAAGGGCTACCAGCACGCCAGCTGTATTTCCGTGAATCA
>ERZ651776.5039-NODE-5039-length-11700-cov-4.380797_pt1 | contig 11700 bp, 9 predicted proteins | sample MGYA00514761_ERZ651776 | MGnify/ENA metagenome assembly ERZ651776 | reverse complement strand
TGTGTGTGTTGGTGTGGATGTTTTGTTTTAGAAAATAAAATCTTCCCTCTTTTGTTCCTTTTCTACAACTACTCCTCTACTTTTTTACTTTTTCAGTTCAATCTTGTGAAAAATCGAGAATCTGCTCTCCCAACGCCAGACCAATTTTCCTCCCCAAGACAGTAAATGTGTCGACGCAATTGCTCCACCCGAGTACTCCGCCAACTATGCAAGCGTACCGCGCCGTCTGGCCTATGGACATGCTCCGCAGAAAAAGCATGAGCATTGCTAAATTCTTCGACCTCTCCCTCGATGCCTGGACATAATTAACAAACTCTTCCACGTTAAAACCGTGCCTCCCCAGAAAATCTCTCAAGCTGTAAAGATCTACTAGCCGACGCCCGAAAAAATAAGACCCAAGCACCACCAATCCATGATTTTGCAAAAACAGCATGCGCGAAATGAAAGCTAATGCCTTTTTGGGTGCAATCATGTCCAAGCTGTCAATCCACCTCACCCAATTGTTCACTTTTTCTTTCTCGGGGGCGGTGAGGCAGTGTTCAAATAGCAACGCCCCAAACCTGCCACCAGTCAATTTTTCAGCTGTCCAACCTGATAACAAACAAAATACCACAAATGCAATCGCAGAGAAGAAAATCGCAGTCCGCTCGTCAGTCAAAATCTGATACAAGGTCGTCCTGTGGATTCTGTAATTAGTCCCGCACACAGCACAGGACCTGGAATGTGCCAAAGAAGTGGAGCGCCATTGATTCAGGCAGCTTAAGTGCACGTACTCTTGGGTACCTCGACAGCGGCAGGGCCTAACCCAAAGCTTACGACCACTTGTTGTCTCGATGGGAGAGCTCTCCATACAAATCCTACATGTTCTATTTTGTTCTTCTTGAGTTGTTGGGCTCGTTGTTGTATCTATTCTCCTCCTTACACCAACGTCCCCCACAAGGTTATTCTCGTCGCCACAGATATCCTGGCCAAAATCATCCTCTACCGGGATATTCTCGTCCCCCTGATCCTGTGACCGATGACCGCCAAAGAGGTCCTGGCCAAAATCATCCTCTATTTCCGCCCCCTCCATCCCAATTCTCCGAAGAATGTCGTCGGGCACGGTTGAATTGCTCATCATTTCACTGTTGGCTGCTCTGAGTTAATCAATTTTAACCGTTCCGACACGCTCTATAATTTTGGAAATAGAAGCAGCGGCAGGATTGTTTAAAAACGCAATCAAAATTTACATTACGAGAGTCACGTATATTTCAATCGACCGGCCCATTTCTGAAAAGCACCTTTCTCCCTCTGTTAAGGAAATAAACGTTGTCATCGTCTATCTGCCATAATCAATCTGAGACTATAATTCTATTGTTTCCCCCAATTCACTTATGAAGCCCTCAACTCCACTCCCCCCTTCCCCCCCAGCGACTGAAACAGGATCCAAGGCTGACAAGCTTGTACGAGCTGGCGAGCCGTTGTCGATGGACCTTCCAGATAACAATAGCCCGTCAATCCGGCATGTTTTTTCTGGATTAGAAGATGCAATGCTTCGAGTAGGGGGTTTAGACGGGAAAGAGGGGGAGGATGGGAGCTCGCCTGAAAGGCACGTTTATTCGTTGAACGGTGTAGATAAGCCTGCTCCCAGATCACCTCCATTTGAACAATTTGCATCAACTTCAGGACCTCAACAGTTGGACAACTCTTTCGACAACACCTCCCCAAGCTCAAACTCAAACTCAAACTCAAACTCAAACAACTCCTCGCACTCGGAACACTCTACGCACTTACATGATATGGCCGAACGAATGGAGGCTGTGTATGATGCCGCCTTCGACCGACGCTTCATCGCTTGGACTGCTCGCCACACGTCAGTGCAGGAAGGCGCTGTCCTCTCCTTCTCCCTTCTCTTTCTCTTTTTCCTTCTCTCCGTCCTTTTCTACACGCGCTGGACGGACGGTCAACAGGTATCCGTAGTAGACGCGACCTATTTTATAATGTACACCATAACGACAGTTGGCTATGGCGATTACGCTCCCGTGACGCCATCTTCGCGTATCATCACCGTTGTGATCATTCTTGTAGGTATCGCAGTCAGCACAATCACGGCAGCTGAGATCTACCAGTTTCTTGCAATTGAGGCTGTTAGAACACAGTTTAGTAGGGATAATAACCGTACGCTCAGGCGCGCTGCGAAGCTCGCTGGCGTAGATGTGGAAGGGGGTGTCGACCAAGGGGATGCAGAGGCCGGCGACATTCAAGGAGATCCACTCAAAGACCCAAGCAATCGGAAGGGTCGGTTGGCCTCGTTCAAGCGACGGATGCACCCCTTGAAGAAGCTTGGATTCGGATTCGTAGTTGAGGTCTTCTTGACACACTACAGAAAATTCAAAGATTGGAAATCCCATACCAGAATAGGACAAGTTTTCAACTTTTTGTTTCCGCTCCTCTGTCTCACAGCCGTAGGGGGTGGAATCGTGGGAAAGGCTGAGGGATGGTCTGCTGTAGACAGCATTTATTTTGGGGTGGTGACAATCACTACTGTGGGTTACGGCGACCTGCAGCCAACAACCACCTTCGGCAAGTGGTTTACTGTTTTCTTCTTGCCATTCAGCCTCGTTTTCCTGTCGAGTTTCCTCACAAACATTGCCAAAACGTACGTGCAGTTCCACATAAAGAATATTCGGAGGTTGGAGAGGAAGCTATGGATGCAGCTCGACGCGGACAAGAAGTTTGAGGAAAGCGCGCATGGGGGCAGCAAGGGCGCATCAGCGGCGAACAGCACAGTTTTGGCGACGACATTACCTGTGTCCATGACGACGACACCGCCATCTATTACGACAAAACCGGCTCCTACGGCGGAAGTACAGGATCTAACAGCCACGAAAAATGGGACAAAGATGGATAATACTTTTAAGAAGAATGTGAGAGCAAACGCCAAGACTTGGTCCTCGGCCAAAATGTCTGCTACCCCCCCCCTTTCCCCAAGAGAGCTCCGTTCTTCAAAGAAATACAAGTCCATAGCGCAGCGATCTCTTTTTTCTAATGTTGATAGATCGTACAATAGCTATGACCCGTCTGCTGGCAACATCGATTTCGACGAGGTGAATTTTTTCTGTCTTTTTTGCTCAATTCGTATCAAAAAAGTTCTCACCAAAAATGCGCCGTAGTTTTTTCGCAATTTAGCGCTAGAAAGGCACCGCGTCGAGGAGAGATTCGTCCACATAATTGCACACGAATTTGCTGGAAATGGCACTCACTCACTAACTGTCGGTTCAGAGAGTGTCACCGTGAAGATTGATAATATTCGGGAAGTAGTGGATAAGTGGCTTATTCCCCAGCGCTCTGTGGTTGCATTCCGTGTTGCCGCTTTCGAAAGTCTCATCGTCCTAGGCGAGAGCGATCTAAAATTGAAGGGCGTCAAAGCATTTGATAAATTGAGTTTTGAGGACAGAAGCAGAATCCTGGCCCCTCTTGTCGCCAGCATGGGTAATGACGGAACAATGTTCTCGTGGATGAAGGCGACCGACCTATTTATGAAACAACGCGTTACCACGCCGCCTCCAGTGGTGATTCCAGTAAAAGGACGCACTCTTGGGCAACAAACACGGAGCGAATTAACGCTGCAACTTACCACCCAGACCAGCACGGACTTGGCCCCTGTTGGGATGAGCGGGGGTTTCAAGAAAGCCAAATCGAGCAGCAACCTGATGAATTTATTCAAAGACCCAAGAGAAGGAGGATTCTAAAATACAACAAAATGTCACACTGACATACTATTTCCACAAAATTCACACTCTTGTTGCAATTATTGTTCATTTACCGATTCCACCTTCCTCTTCTTCTTCTTTGACGACTTTTCTTTCTTCTCGCGCTTCCCACTCTTTGGTGTCTTTAATTTTTTCCCTGACAATCCACTGTTAATGCGCTCCTCCTCGCCTTCAAAGTCAAGCGGTCTCTTTTGTGAATCGGGGGTGTTCTCTGGCTTCTTCTTTTTTGTCTCAATGACGATGCTGCTGGAGGACGTCACATCGCCGATGTTCTCCCAGTCTTTTTCGCTTCCTTTCACGGAGAACTGCTTGAGCAAGTCCCCGTCAATCTTGCCCCCAAGCATTTTGTTCATGGCTATCTTTGCTTCCTCCTCGCCCTCCCTCTCCTCCTCCTCCAACCTACCCATTTCTCCCTCGTTACCCATTGTCTTCAGTCCCCTTGCAATTGTCTCCTTCTTCTCCTCGTCATCAATTCCGAAAATGCCCTCCTTTTCGCTGGCTTCTAGGATTTCGTTAACGCACATACTTATCTTGCGGATGGCCTTATTAAACATCGCCAGGACCTGGTTGAGTGGGAGTTTCAGTTCTGCAGCCATGTCATCGACTGTCTTATTCTGCAGCCCCACCCCACAAAGCAGCGCACTCTGCACGCTGCTCAGAATGCATTTACCCCCAAATCTACCCATGACGTAAAGCCTCGCAATCGCTGAAATCAAATCCGTCACCAAGTGGTGGTCGCATAGGTTCCGGCCGTACTGCTCGAGTCTTTTGATGTCGTGATGCGTCATGTAGTACATGATTTCCTTGCTGGTTATAAGCCCCACCCCGCTTCCCAATCGTTCCTTCGCCTTGATATTGTTCTTGCTATCCTTGTCAGTGTAAACGTCCACATCCTCGAGCAGGGCGGCCGCCGTGCGAATCTCCATCGTTCGAAAAACACCACAGAGGAGAGAGACAAAACGGCGCCTAGCATCGGTCACGAATGCCGGCAACCATGAGTCGTCAAAATTGGTCCTGTTGGGCAGGGTGCGCACCATGATACTGCTATGCTCTCCGGTGAGCTCGTTTGCGGTCTGCCTCAGGTACAGCATTCTCATTCCACTTCTCCTCCAGAATTTGTAGAGTTGCTGGGTGAGACCAAAAGAGGTCCCAATCCAGTCAAGCTTTGGTGCCTTCACCTCACTCAGGGGTAGGAGAAGGGGGGGGAGCTTCTTCTTCGGGCGTAGCTTCTCTCTCATGAGACTCGACTTCTTATCATCATCGTCGTTAGCATCGTCGTCACTGCTGTCGTCACTGTCGCTGTCGTCCTCATTATTCTCCCCATCATTAGCATCATCGCTGTCGCTATCGTCTCCCTCCATTCCCATGTTGATCATGTCGCCATTATAAAACCTGTACAGCAGCTCGATGGCTCTTGTGCCGTAACCCATACCCTGAACCTGAGGGTGGACTGCAACTCTCACGATCCTGGCGCCGCTAAGCTGGGCGAAGGAGCTGTCCCCAAACTGCTGTGCAATAGTCCAGGGGATCAAGTCGCCGCTAGCACGCTGTCCTCGCGAAAGCTGCGCCTCGACAACCTTTCGCTGAATTTGACCTTCGAGGGCGATCTGAACGACCGCGAGAATGTCCGGCAGTCCGCCGCTCTCGTCATCTTCCGCTGCGGGCGACAGCAAAACAAAAATTTTATGGGCCGGGGCATCGCTGAGCATTTGCAAATCGTTGGGGCTGTTTTTGTAGTGTGCGGACGTGTATAGGCACATCATCTTTTGTAGGAAACTCTCGGACAGCTTGTGATAGCTGAAAAGTGCGTCTCGATCTACAGAGTACAGCTCGCATGAGTTGGGAGCTGGGGCTCCGCTGTTGAGCTTCAGGTTCTTGCTACTATTGCTGTCAAGACAAAGCAAGTTGTTCAGCCACAGTTCAATGGGATCCTTGACACCGTATCGAATCGGCTGAACAAGCTCAATTTCCCTCAGAGAATCGCTCCCTTCCCCTCCACCTGCACTAGCGGCCGCTGCTGCCGCCGCCCACCTCTGCTCGTGGACCTTGAACTCGCCCTTCTTGTTCTTGCTCCCCTTCACGCCCTCCCCAGCCTCGGCGGCGCTCCTCGCTCTGTCCCCGACCTTCCTCTCTCGCATCTCCTTGATGAGCTTGAGAGAGAGAGCTCTGCCAGTGCCCTCGTAACCGCTTACGGTTGATGACATGAAGGTGAGATGGTTTCCGATGAGCTTTCTCACCGTCGGCAACGGAATTGCCGCTGCTTCGTCAATTGCCACCAACTCTGCGTTGCTGAACTTGTCCACCTCATTGGGGGGGACGTATTTGATGATTTGCCGGTGGTCCCTGTGCATCTCGACGGAGACCACGACCTTGCTGTTGGCATTGTTGACATTGTTGGCATTACTTGTGTCGTAAGAGACGGTGTAGTCATGGTGCTCTTCGTACTTCAAAACCTTGAGGCCCTTCATAACAAAATCGAAGACAGCGACGAGATTTTCAGGGTCAGGAGCCGTGACGAAGATATTACTGTAACCGAATGATATAGCCCCGGCCAGACAAAGACCGATGGCGGCAGATTTGCCCCTTCCTCGACCGGCCGTCAGCGCCACTGTGGATTTATTCGTCTTCTCGGAACAGGCCTCGAGAAATGTCAAGATGGCTCTGGCCTGGTCCAGCGTCTTTGCCAGGTTTACAATCACGCCTACGTTAGGGGTATCCTCGAGGGAAGCCTTCAAAGATTCCAATTCAATGTCCTCGGTAGACTTCGGAGCGAGAACTTCACCGGCCTCGCCCGTCATGACGCCACCCTCTTCGCATTTGGACAGTTTCGCCAATGCCTTCTTGGAGATGGGAAGGATGTTGAGCTCATCGTCGCAGACCAGACAGTTTTCACACTTGCCGAGAGTCAGAATGAATCGCTCGTTGAAGCGGGGAACAACCTCTCCCGAGCCAGCTGTTCTGTACCGACTGTGAACGTCCATTGTCATGTTGTAGAGCTGTTTGAGAGATTTCACGGTGCGCATGAGCAACACAACCATACCCCCACCTTCAACGGTCTCCACCGTACGGGCCAAAAGGTTGGGCGTCATCGTTTCAAAATCTTGCAAAACAAGCATTCCGAATGTCTGACCGAGCGCCCGGTGACTGTCCTTGTAAAAACACCAATTGATGTCAGTCCCCGAGATGAAGAGCTCAAAATTGTCCATTGCTGCATCATCGTTGTCCGTTCCTCGCGCCTTGTCCCGCTTGATCTTCTTCATACGCTTCTTGCGGTGCGTGCTGAATCCGAGCTCCTTCTTGTACATCCATAATACTGAAGGACGTTTCTTAATTGTCGTTCTGGAAAGAAGATAATGCAGGTTTGGGACTTGGTCCTTTCCGTGATCGCCCACCAAAATCATCAGCGAGCGGTGGTGGTGAAGAGTCGACTGTTCGATCAGCGTTCGGATACGGGGATCCAGCTTCTTTCGGACTGTCATCTTTGGAACGATTGGCTGGTGGCAGTCAAGTGGTTGCCACAAATGGAAGGTTACCGAAAATTTTCGCTTCTGGTAGCTATTCCAGTGTTCTTATCGGCTTTCTTTGGGGCTGTGGGTAGATTTATTAGCTTTGAAAAATTGAATTATTGTGTGGCAAACATTTTCTTGGAGATCGCCTCAAAGAGGAAGAGTTCTTCGGAGGATTGCCTCAAAAATAGAGCCTCAGATATCGTGAAATTGATTTTTCAAGCCTCGAGGACGTCGAACGCGACAGCGACCGGAGATAGCACCACCTAATTTTTACCCTCAAGACATACTCATCAGTCCCTCTGCAACATACTTTAACAGTCTCTGCAATGTTTAGGACTTCGGTAGCTTATTTAGCCCTCCTGGGTCTCGCAGGGTTGGTCCTACTCGTCTTCTACCAACCAAAGATCCCATCAGAAACAAATAAAACCTCTGGAGAGTCGGAGGAAAGGCGCCGTCTCCAACACATCCCGAAGAAGAGTTGGCTGTTTGAAAGTGAGTCACTTGAGACTGACAGAGGTATTATCCCGACGATCAGCTGCCCTCTTGGCATGTACCGACTAGTAACCGGTGCAACGTACTCACGCCGACCGGGCGGTTTCCGCGAGGACGGATGCATCCCCTGTCCCAGAGGTAGGTATGGTTCAACCCATGACCTTACCAGCTCTGGTTGCACGGACGAGTGTCCGAAGGGAACTTATAGAGATACTCCTGGGGCACAGTCCGCTGCAGATTGTTTTTTCTGTCCAGAGGGGACGTATGGGAGCTCGGAGGGGCTAGTTGATAAAAGTTGCAGTGGACAGTGCACTGACCACAACACTGTCAACACGCGTTATTATAGTGATGTTGTCGGGTTGACTCAATCAAGTGACTGCAAGGTTTGCGCAGAAGGATATAGGGGGTGGCAGTGCGAGTGGGAACACGAGGACAGAAAGAACCAGGCAACAAAAAACGGTTTTGCAGGCTTTGGCCAAGACAATGCTCACCAATACATCAATCAGGGCAGTGACGGAAGTTGGAGCAAGGAGAAGTACGATGGCGATTGGAGTGGCGAGTGGCCGTCTGCGGGTGCCATCCCTGAAAATGCTGGCAACTACCACGGCCACCCTCCTGATGCCTTAGTCAATCCCATTGCCAATGGAGTGGGAAGTTTTGATCCTGCTCCAAGGGCGGGAATAGCTCCTGTTCCATGAGCACAATGGCTACATTAGCGGTTGGCGATAGGCTAGACGCGATTAGCGACTACTCTGCAAGTAGAAAGAAACCTAGGGTAGATGTCTTGATAACATTAAGAAAATGCGAACTTTAACTGAATGAAAGAATAATGAAGAAGTTTTAACTTGTTGTGTGTTGCTGTCGCTGTCCCACCAAAAATGCGTTCGTTTTTTCTCTCGTCATGCTTGTCATGCACCGTCATGATCGCTTTTACTTAAAAATAGCTGTTACTTCATTTTACCGCTGCACCAGTTCACCATACTCACTGTGGAAACAAACGTTACCAGTGAGAGATACATCCCCATTCCCTTGGCTTGGCCAGAACTTGCACTGGTCAAAGGGCGGCGAGTACAGGTGAAGCGAAACGGCAAATTCACTATCACTGGTATTCCGAATCTTGTGGTATCCCATCGCATCTTCAATGAATGCGATTGAGCCCTCTTCATAATTCTCTTTTGTCGTGCACCTCAAGGTGGATCCCCCCGGAGACTTCACTCGGGGCCTTTCTTCGGCAACAATGGCCCCATTTTCACCGGCCTCCACAGCGAAATGACACGAGTCCTTGTTTTCCTCGAGAACATATCGACTCTCTTCAAGGTTTCCCTCAAGTATGCGCATCCAGCAACCATCGCAAGGATGGTCATGGATTGGTGACTCCATGGATGGGCTCCAGACGAGCAGCAGCAGCGTGTACGTCGAATCGTCAGTGGAAACAAGATTGCGAGTGTACTTTTGAGAAGGGTCCGGGTGAACGTAGCGAGCATAGTCAGCCTTACTCACTTCTAGTCGATTGTAGAACTGCAGGATGGATTCTTTCTTCTCAGCAGCGGACAACTTTGAGAGTCGGGGACCGAGTTCCCGAACGAATTGATCTAGCTTCACAATGCCCGTATTATCACCCATATTATACGTAACCAGCGCTAGTAGCCGCGCTACACCCTGTCTGTCCTCCACTATTTCGCTTTCCCACGAAAGATGAGGTGGCCAATACTATTGAAATCCGCGTGATTTGGCTGAATATAGTACGTGAAATGATATATCGTTTGTAAAAGGTGCGTGAATGCGGGGGGAAATCAAGAAAAAGTCAAGAAACCAACAAGAAATTGTATTTTCGTACTGGACCCAAAAAAATAAGAATGGGGAAATGAATGAGTAATTTTGAGGCCTGTTCTTATTATTCTTAGGCGGGAGCAATCATCTCCCAGTTCACAACATCGCATCCTCCTCAATGGGTGGGGTCCCCCTATAACATCGCCTTCCCCCCTGCTGCTGTGCTCCCTTCCTGCTGCTTTGTGTGACGATCCTCTACAATAACATGCTGAGAGTCTCTGAGAGAGAGAGGTACTACACTTCCGGTTCAATCCAGCGTGTTGAAGTGACTAACCCCTACAATACCTCTGAAATGGTTGATGCATTCGCCTTTGCGGATGCAAGTGAAACAGAATTGGCAAAGATTGCGGAGAATTTGATCGGATTGAGCCGTCGGACAAAGAGCATGCTTAAGAATAGCGCAAAGAGTGACCGTATTGAAATGGAACCACTGGATTTGCAGGAGCTACAACAGCACTTCACATCTGCTTTTCACGCCCCTGATAGCCCAACGACTCAACAAAGTCAACAGTCTGATTCAGAAACGTCGACGCGACCCTTGCCTCCGAAAAACTTGGTCATATTTCTTCCTGGGTCTGGCGAAACAAGCCCCAACAACAATTATTTCACCCTGGGGAAGAAATTTGACCTCCCCTCCACTGCCATTCTTTCAATTCTGCCCCCTCAGCAGCTCCCTTTTGACCTTGGTTACGCATGGTTTACTGAGATGGATTACACGACTGGCTTACAGTTGTCACGGTCTGACCCTGTGCGTCTTGAAACTCTCCGAGGAGCGGTCTCGAAAATGAGGCGTCTCCTGAAGTTCATTACATCCCGCTCCTTCGCGAGGGAGAATGTCTTCCTCTTCGGATTCTCCAGCGGGGCGACTGTTGCGATGGAGGTTGCCAAGGAGGAAGGGAGAAGCAGGATCGGAGGATGTGTTTGCGTTTGTGGGGGGTGCGTTTTAGAGGGTGGTGTAGATTTAGAAGACGAAAGAGGGGATAGACAGGAAAAAAGGGAAAATGGGGGAAAGGGAATATATATATCTTCTCCACACGACCCAAATCAACTGAACACAACTTCATGGACACCCATTCTTCTACTAGCTGGGAAGAAGGACAAACAATTCACTCAGAGGGACGCCAAGCGTTCTGCTTCGCTTTATCTACGAAGAACAGATGTAGACATACGAATGATGGGAGGGGGTCATTCAATGATAAAGAGCGAGGGAGAAATAAGAGCTGTCATGAAGTTCTTAGGCAAACACCTGACCCTGGCGACGCCCGCGATGGATAATATGTTTAAAAACAATAAGTAGACTTAGTGAAAGCTTCGGTAGTTTAAGTTGTATTCTTCGATATAAATTTTGTGGGAGATTTTTCCAAGCAAAACTCGTCATCTATTTTAGATACTTATTTTCAATTTTAAATAAAAGCAACCATTCATTCATTCTCAATTCACTACTTTCTAGCAAATGAAAATGTGAACACATAGTCATTTTCGTGACAACAAACAAATAGGTTTGCCATTCTACCCTGTCCTTTGCTACCAAAAATTTTGCCGTGGGAGATTCCCATGCTTCCAACAGTGCATCCAAATTCAATCTCCGCCATGAGTTCATAGTTCAAGCAAGATTTTCCTCCTCCAGTCGTCCATTCCTCCTCCTTTGGCCGAAAAATATAAGCCCGCTCGCTCCCATCCCCGGCCAGCGCAATGTAATTTTCGTCTTTGTCCAAATCTGGTTTGAAGATGTAAGGAAAACCTGGGGCGCCTGGTTGAAAACTCAGACGCGAGCAAACCTCGAAAGGGGAGGAGGACACCGTTTCGCGAGCCCAAGAACCTGCCCTCCAATCACTTGGGACAGCATAACTAAACATGGCCCCTCCTATCTCACAGGAACCGAAAACCTCGCCATTATCACCATCGCCATAATCATCGTCAGCTTCATCATCAATGTCGTCATCATCTCCGCCATCATCATCGTCGTCATCATCATCGTCATCATGATCATCGTCATCATCATCCTGATCATGATCATCATCATCATCATGGTCATGATTATGATCATGATGATCCAGGGCCAGGGGCCAAGGCCGGGACCCAACAAAAAAAAGCCGCGGGTCCGGCCCGGGGCGGCG